>BS_KBA_SWE02_21mDRAFT_10000181_pt1 | contig 22324 bp, 23 predicted proteins | sample BalSeasSWE02_21m_FD_9196 | JGI IMG/M metagenome (IMG submission 9196)
TTCTTTCGGACAATTGATGTATTATTTACATATTAAAAACTAAAAATGAAGTATTTAAGTGAATATAGAAATTTAGAAGCCACAAAAAAAATACTGGATGAAATTCACCAAATTACAACGCGTGAATGGAATGTTATGGAAATTTGTGGCGGACAAACACATAGCTTGGTAAAAAACGGTATTTTAGAATTGCTCCCCGAAAAAGTTAGAATGATTCACGGTCCTGGCTGTCCGGTTTGTGTCACTCCATTAAATTTAATTGATAAAGCCATTGAGTTGTTAGAACAAGGTGTTATTGTTTGTTCCTTTGGCGATATGATTCGTGTTCCCGGCAGTAAAAAAAGCTTATTAGAAGCTAAAGCACTAGGTGGCGATTTACGTATTTTATACTCACCAATTGAAGCAGTTTCAATTGCAAAACAAAATCCGACTAAAGAAGTTGTGTTTTTTGCTGTGGGGTTTGAAACTACCGCACCTGCAAATGCTTTATCTGTTTTACATGCTGAAAAAGAAGGGATTTCCAACTATTCCATTTTGGCATCTCACGTGTTAGTTCCTCCAGCTATGGAAGCTATTTTAGATGATAAATTGTGTACAATTGATGCGTTTTTAGCCGCTGGTCACGTATGCGCTATTATGGGAATTCAGGAATATTATCCTTTAGTTGAGAAATATAAAATTCCAATTGTTGTAACTGGTTTTGAACCATTAGATTTGGTTCAAGGAATTTATATGGCTATAAAACAATTAGAAAAAGGGCAATTCAAATTAGAAAATCAATACTCCCGAATTGTAAAAGAATTTGGTAATAAAGCCGCCATTGATGTAATTAATACCATTTTTGAAATTGGAAATAGAGAATGGCGTGGTATTGGTGAAATTCCAAACAGCGGATATGTAATCAAAGAGGCTTACAGAAAATATGATGCTGAAGCTAAATTTAATATAAGCAATATTAAAGTGCCTGAAAATTCAAAATGTATGGCGGGTGAAATTTTGAGAGGCATTAAAAAGCCAAATGAGTGCAGCGAATTTGGCAAAACATGTAAGCCGGCTAATCCTTTAGGAGCTCCAATGGTTTCTTCGGAAGGAGCTTGTGCGGCATATTATCATTTTTCAACCAATTTATAAGCAACAAATAATGGACATAGAAAACTTAGGATTTCAAACTATTAATTTAGGACACGGAAGTGGCGGTGAATTGACTCGAAATTTATTAGATAAAATAATTTTTAAAACCTTCAGTAATCCTTTTTTAGACAAAAAACACGATGGTTCTATTGTTCAATTTAATGGTGAAATTGCAATTTCAACAGATAGTTTTGTAATCACTCCTATTTTTTTTAAAGGTGGAGATATTGGTAGTTTAGCTGTTCATGGAACTGTAAATGATGTTGCTATGTGCGGTGCCATTCCAAAATATTTATCATTGGCTTTTATTATTGAAGAAGGGTTAAAAGTTTCAGAATTTATACAAATTGTTCAATCTATTAAAAAAGCAGCTGATGAAAGTGGAGTTTTGATAATTACAGGAGATACCAAAGTGGTGGAAAGAGGAAAAGGCGATAAAATTTTCATTAATACAACGGGGTTTGGAGAAGTTCATCCGAAAGCAAATATTTCAGTTCAGAATATAAAAGAAGGTGATAAAATTATAGTAAACGGATTTATTGCCCAACACGGAATGGCTATTATGAGTGAACGTGAAGGTTTACAATTTGAATCTACTATTGAAAGTGATTCAACTAACTTGAATTTTTTGGTAAAAGATTTATTAGATGAATTTGGAGAAAAAATAAAACTATTTAGAGACCCAACTCGTGGTGGTTTAGGAACTGTTTTACACGAAATAGCCAATGATATTTCAAAAGGGGTGTTTTTAAAAGAAGTACTTATTCCATTAGAAAAACAAGTTGCTGCAGCTTGCGAAATGTTAGGTTTAGATCCTTTGTATGTTGCCAATGAAGGCGTGTTTTTAGTAGTGGTAGACCCAAGTATTGAAAATGAAGTTTTGGTATTGATGAGAAATCATTCAAAAGGAAAGAATGCAGCTTTGATTGGTGAAATTACTATCGAACATCCTAATAAAGTGGTGATGCAAAGTTTAATTGGCGGAAAAAGAATAGTGAGTCCGTTAGTAGGTGAACAATTGCCTAGAATTTGTTAATTTTTAGCTTTTAACAGTTGAACTTTTGATAAACACATCTCAAACGTCAACTTGAAATAGCCCAGTAAATTCCAATAACAAATGCAAATAATCCTCCAGCCAAACGAATGCCCTTAAAAAAAGTATCGTTATGGTCTTGTTTTGAAAAAGCTGCCACTTTTCCAACCACCATTGCAAAAGAAATCATAGCAATTAAAGTTCCTATGGCAAATCCAATAATATATTGCACAGAAGAAAACGTTGAAGCAAATCCAATTACAGGTAAAAACAATAAGAAATGAGCAATACCTGCCAAACCGTGTACAAAACCAAATGATAAAGATGCAATATTGCCTTGTTTTAAATTTGGATGGTTATGATTATGAACTTTTTCTGAAGCATGAATATGCGGGTGTTCATGAATAATTGGATTGTTTTGACTGTGTACATGAATGTGTTTATGCTTTTTTTCTTCCTTAAAAATTTTTAAAAAAATCCACAATCCTAATATAATTAAAATAAAACCAACAAATTTTTCACTGTGTTCAGAAATTTTTTCAATGGGAATTAGCTCTTTAAACAATAGAAATAAAACACCTATTGAAAGCATTCCTAATAAATGCCCAATTCCCCAAAATAAGCCAACTTTCCAAGCCTTCTTTTTACTTTCAATAGCAAACGGGGTCACTGCTGCTAAATGATCTGGACCAGATATAACGTGTAACATTGCTGCAATAATACCAGCAAATAAAGGAAATGTTAACTCCATACTCAATTAAAATTTTGCTGTTTAAATTTACAATTTATTCTGTTATACTATATGAAATCACAAAAAAATAAAAAGCTGGTAATTCAAATTTGAATTACCAGCTTTTTATTTAAATTTTGAATATTATTTATTTCATTGTTTCTTCAAAATAAGCTTTATCAATGGCTTCTCTGTGATCTGGATGCGCAATATTCACTAGTGCTTTTACACGTTGATTGATTGTTTTTCCATACAAATCGGCTACCCCATATTCGGTGGCAACATATTGTACATGAGCTCTTGTAGTTACCACACCAGCACCCTTATTTAAAAATGGTACAATTCGACTAATGCCNTTATTTGTTTGTGACGGCAGTGCAATTATTGCTTTTCCACCTTCACTTAAACTGGCTCCTCTAATAAAATCCATTTGACCACCAACTCCCGAAAACATATCAGCACCAATAGAATCAGCGCAAATTTGCCCTGTTAAATCTACCTGAATCGCAGAATTAATAGCTACCATTTTTGGATTTTGTCTAATATTTGCAACGTTGTTAGTATAATCACAAGAACGCATTTCAACGAATGGATTGTCATCAACATAATCGTACAAACGCTTTGAACCACCTAGAAATGTAGTTAAAGCTCTACCTGCATTGATACCTTTATAATTGCCATTAATTACATCTTTTAAAATTAAATCAATCACACCATCTGAAAACATTTCAGTATGTAAGCCTAGATCTTTGTGATTTCCTAAACGAGACAATACCGCATTTGGAATTGAGCCAATACCCATTTGTAAGGTACTTCTATCGTCAATTAATTGCGCAACATTATCTCCAATTTTACTTTCAATTTCAGTAGGNTCTGCTATTTCGAATTCATGAATTGGTTCGCTACATTCCACAAAAGTGTTGAGTTCTGAAATATGAATTAAACCTTCACCATGAACCCTCGGCATTTGATCGTTAATTTGTGCAATTACATGTTTTGCGTTTGCAATAACTGCTAAAATAGCTTCAACCGAAACACCTAAAGAACAATAACCGTGTTTATCGGGTGTTGAAACCTGAATTAAGGCTACATCAACAGGTAACACATTTCTTTTAAACAAATTAGGAACTTCACTTAAAAAAACGGGCGTATATGAACCGTTTCCTGCTTTTAAAGTGTGACGTACATTTTTGCCAATAAAAAGTGAATTTACATGGAAACTGTCTTTATATTTTGGGTCGGCGTATTTAACAATTCCTTCTATATGTAAATGACAAACTTCAACACCTCTAAGTTCTTCATGTCTATTTGACATCGCATTCATCAATGCTTGTGGTGCTGCTGCTGCTGCCTGAATATAAACTCTATCGTTAGACTTTATGATTTTTACAGCTTCTTCCGCCGTTACTGCTTTGTACATAATTATTTAGTTAATTTTAATAATATCTTATAAATTTACAAAATTAATGTATATTTCGCAAAAACATACATGTTTAAACGTGTATTTTTACGATTTATTTATTCACATCTAATTTCATAACTATTAAATAAATTATTTTTTTTAAAGTAACTTTGCAAAACAAATTTTCAGAAGGAATGATTAAGATTAAAACCCGTGAAGAAATTGAATTAATGCGCGAAAGTGCTTTAATTGTATCGAAAACATTAGGTATGTTAGCTAAAGAAGTGAAACCTGGAGTTACAACCTTGTATTTAGACAAGCTTGCAGAAGATTTTATACGATCGCAAGGTGCTATTCCTGGTTTTTTAGGCTTATACGATTTTCCTAATACACTTTGTATGAGTCCTAATGCACAAGTAGTACATGGTATCCCAAATAACAAACCTTTGGTTGAAGGTGATATTATTTCTATTGATTGCGGCGTATTAAAAAATGGTTTTTATGGTGATCACGCCTATACTTTTGAAGTTGGTGAAGTAGCTCCAGAAACTAAAAAACTGTTACAAATCACGAAAGAAAGTTTGTACGAAGGCATTCGTGAATTAAAAGCTGGAAACAGGATTGGTGATGTTGGCTATGCTATTCAAAATTATTGTGAAAAACACGGTTATGGAATTGTTAGAGAATTGGTGGGCCATGGATTAGGACGAGAAATGCACGAAGATCCTGAAATGCCAAACTACGGACAAAGAGGAAGAGGGAAAAAATTTATTGAAGGCATGGTGGTAGCGATTGAACCTATGGTGAATTTAGGAACACATCAAATTAGTCAATTAAAAGATGGCTGGACCATTTTAACCAAAGACGGAAAACCTAGTGCGCATTTTGAACATGATGTTGCAATTGTAAATGGGAAACCAGAATTACTTTCAACTTTTAAATATATTTACGATGCTTTAGGAATTGAGAGTAATGAAGAAGATGAGTTTATACAAAGTTCAAAATGAAGCTTTTCAAAGTTATTTTAAATACAATACCCAGACCAATATTAATCAAAGCTAGTTATTGGGTACGTCCTATTATTTCCTGGTATTTAAAAGGAAATACCTATACAGATCCTATTGATGGAAAAAGTTTTCGAAAATTTTTACCTTATGGTTATGGCGAACAGCGCCCGAACGTATTATCGCCAAGTACGCTTTCGTTAGAACGTCATCGCTTGATTTGGTTATACTTAAAAAATGAAACAGATTTTTTTTCCGCTCCAAAAAAAGTGCTGCACATTGCTCCTGAACAATGCTTTTTGAAACTGTTTAAAAATCAAAAAAATCTGTCGTATACAAGTGCCGATTTATATTCTCCAATAGCAGATGTAAAAGCTGATATTTGTGATTTGCCTTTTAATGACAATGTTTTTGATGTTGTTTTTTGCAACCATGTCTTAGAACATATTGAAGATGACACAAAAGCAATGAGCGAATTGTATCGCGTTTTAAAACCAGGCGGATTGGGTATTTTTCAAATCCCACAAGATTTAAGTTTAGCTAAAACTTATGAAGATTCTTCAATCACTTCAAAAGAAGATCGAAAGAAACATTTTGGACAATACGATCACGTTCGCGTATATGGAAAAGATTATTTTGACCGCTTAAGAACTTGGTTTTACCGTAAATGAAGTTGATTATTCAAAAATACTTACCCAAGAATTAATTATAAAATATTGCTTGGTTAAAGGAGAAATTTTACCAGTTTGCACTAAATAGATTCTATTTCCAAATTAGTTGAAGTATAGGTTTTCATTTCACCGTTATCATCAACATAAATTAAAAACACCTTTAATTCTGGATGGCTTTCTAAAAACGCTATTGCTTTTTCTAAACCCATTGCCATAAACGCTGTTGCATAACCATCAACATCTGCACAATCTGATTTTGAAATTACAGAAGCGCTTAACAAATTACTTTCTGAAGCAAAACCCGTTTTGGCATTAATGGTATGAACATATTTTTTACCATCTTCAGTAGTTCTATATTTTCTATAATTTCCTGATGTAGCCATAGATTCGTTATGTAATTGAATGGTTGTTGCAAAAGACCGAGTTCCGTCTTCATTAGGGTTTTCAATGGCAATTCGCCAAGCTATATTTTTTTCATTTACACCACGAGCTCTAATTTCTCCGCCTATTTCAACCATATAATTTTCAATATTGTGTTGCTCAAAAAGTCGACCAACCATATCAACCAGATAGCCTTTACCAATAGCATTAAAATCAAAATAAATTTCAGGGTATAATTTTTGAACTTTCCTATTTTTTAAACTGACTTTATTAAAACCAACAAAATTTAATAACTCCTTAATTTTAACAGAATCTAAATTTTCAATTGCATCTTCAGGACCAAAACCCCAAGCATTCACTAAAATTCCAACAGTGGGATCAAAATCTCCGTTGGTTTCTTTAAAAATTTTTTCAGATTTTGCAAAAACTTCTTCAAAATAGGCATCAACTACAACAGTTGTATCTCCTTTATTTATTCTTGAAATATCAGAAGTTGGAATATAGGTTGACGTAGATTTATTTATAGCCTTAATTAAGCTATCTATTTTTGGTTTGAAATCAAGATCACCTTCATCTAAATAGCGAATAGAAAATGTTGTTCCAATAGCATTTCCCTGAATAATTTTTAAATTATCTTCTTTATTTTTACAAGAAACAAAACAAAAAACAAAAAATAAGATTACAAATTTTTTCATTAAAAATTGATTTAAACATTGATTTATTATCAACTTTCAAAGATAATATTTAATTATCTCTTAAAATTATCTTAAAATGTTAAATATTCGTGTTATGATTGATACTTTTTTCTACATTTGTTGTGCATTAAAGCATTATCTTAATTATGAAAAAAATAGCAGTTTTATTAGTACTTACATCATTGGTGTTAAGTTCATGTGTTTCAAATAAGAAATACGCAGAGTTAGAAGGAAATTATAGTAAAAAAAATCAAGAATTAGTTGACACTAAAGCCGAATTAATGAAGTGCCAAGTTGAAAACGAGAGCAAAATAGCTGCTCTTAACCAACAAGTTTTAGATTTAAGAAGCGACAAAGCAAAAACCTTGGAATATGTTGATAATTTAACAGTATTGTCAAAATCAGCTTCAGACAACATTAAAGAAACCCTAGCTCAAATGGGTAAAAAAGATGAGTATATTCAATATATCCAAAAAGCAGTTACTAAAAAAGATTCTATCAATTTAGCACTTGGATTTAAATTAAAAAGTGTGTTAAAAGATGGATTCACTGATGAAGACATTCAAGTTAGTGTTGAAAAAACGGTGGTTTACATTTCTATTGCTGATAAATTATTATTTAAAAGCGGAAGTTCTACAATTTCAGCAAATGCTAAAACTGTTTTAGGAAAAGTGGCTGAAGTTATAGCTGCACAACCTAATTTAGAAGTAATGGTTGAAGGTTATACAGATAATAAGCCTATCAATACTAATTGTATTCAAGACAACTGGGATTTAAGCGTTAGTCGTGCAACATCGGTAATTAGAGTTCTTCACAATGACTTCAAAATTAATCCTGCACGTTTAGTTGCAGCAGGTAGAAGTGAATATACTCCTTTAGAAAGTAATGACACTGTTGAAGGTAGAGCTAGAAACAGACGTACAAGAATCGTTTTAATGCCTAAATTAGACCAATTCTTTGAATTATTAGAACAAAAAGTAGAGTAATCTACCTTTCAAAATAATAATGAAAAGCCTCGCAATTGCGAGGCTTTTTTTATGCTTTTAAATTTGTTTTTATCAATTTTAATCTTAATTCTGCTCAACATCTAAAAACTGTAAACCTTCATATTGCAATAGATAGGTTTCATTTAAATTTGGTGGCTGTGATTTATCTTTGACATTTCCCAAACCAACACCTGCAAATACTACTTTAGCCTGCTGCGTGTGAGCATGTTTCTTGAAAGTTTCCATCCAAATAACATCATAGGTAATGGGAAAATCAGAAATAACATCAGCTTTTACAATTACAAAATAGCGCTGGTTATTTTTATCAACACAAACAAACTGAGGGTTTCTTTTTAATTGACTGTTAACAGCTAAAAATTCATATCCTTTAGACTCCAAATCCTTTCCCACAATGTTCATGGCTAAATTGTGTAGTTCTTGCTTTGTTAGTGGTTTACTCATTTCAATTAAGGGTATAAAAAAATCCGATACAAATATATCGGATTTTTATTAATTTATTTAAATCGAGGTCTTATCCTCCAAAGTCATCGAATCTAATATTTTCATCGGCTAATCCAAAGTCTTCGCCCATTTTTTGAACAGCTTTATTCATTAATGGAGGTCCACAGAAATACAATTCTAAATCTTCTGGAGTTTCATGTTTAGATAAATATTCATCAATTACAGCTTGGTGTACAAATCCTGTAAATCCATCTCCTTCTTTATCCGTGAAATCTTTTTTGTTCACCCAATTATCTTCTGGCATTGGCTCTGATAATACCAAATAAAATCTGAAGTTTGGAAACTCTTTTTCTAGTTTATAAAAGTGTTCAGCATAAAATAATTCACGTTTAGAACGTCCACCATACCAATATGTTACTGTTCTACCAGTTTTAAGTGTATTAAACAAATGATATAAATGAGAACGCATTGGAGCCATACCAGCACCACCACCAACGTATAACATTTCCGAATCTGATTCATTTATAAAGAATTCTCCATAAGGACCTGATATTGTAACTTTATCACCTGCTTTCCTAGAGAAAATATAAGAAGATGCAACACCTGGATTAACACTCATCCAGCCATTTTTAGCTCTATCCCAAGGTGGAGTTGCTATACGAACGTTTAACATAATCTCTCTTCCCTCAGCAGGATAAGAAGCCATTGAATAAGCTCTTTCAACCAATTCATTATTCTTCATTTTTAAATCCCACAAACCAAATTTATCCCATTCCATTTGGAATTTATCAGCCGTTTCATGTTCTTCTGGATGGGCAGTTATGTCCATATCTTTAAAATCAATTTCACAAGCAGGGATTTCAATTTGAATATAACCACCAGCTTTATAACCCATATCTTCAGGAATCTCAACTACAAATTCTTTAATAAATGAGGCAACATTGTAATTTCTAACAACGGTTGCTTCCCATTTTTTAATTCCAAAAACTTCTTCAGGAATAGAAATATCCATATCCTGTTTTACTTTAACTTGACAAGCTAAACGAGCTCCGTGTTTTAATTCTTTACGTGTAAAATGAGGTGTTTCTGTAGCTAATGCTTCTCCACCACCTGAATGCACATGACATTCACATTGAATACAAGTTCCACCTCCACCACAGGCAGACGGCAAAAATATTTTTGCGCTTCCAAGTGTTGTAAGCAATGAACTTCCTGAAGGAACTTCAATTTCCTTTTCACCATTAATTCTGATTTTTACAGGGCCCGAAGGTGATAATTTTTGTTTTACAACTAATAAAAGAGCAACCAATAGTAGTGTTATCACTAAAAATGCCACTACTGTTGCTACTACTGTACCTAAAGTATTTGCTGCTAATATGATCATTATTCTATAATTTCTTTTTCGTTATTTACTAACTCAATAGCTTCTTCAGTCACTTCAACAGCTGTTATTTCAACTTCACTATTCACACTAGCTTCTATTATTTCAGCTGGTTGTTCTGTAGCTTCTGGCTCATCACCTCCTGTTAACATTCCTCCAAAACTCATAAAACCAATAGCCATTAAACCCGTTATTATAAATGTAATTCCAAGACCTCTTAGCGGAGCTGGTACATTTGAATATCTAATTTTTTCACGGATAGCTGCAATTGCTAAAATTGCTAAAAACCAACCTATTCCTGAGCTAACTCCATAATTAAATGCCAAACCTAATGTTTCTATTTCACGTGATTGCATAAATAATGAACCTCCTAAAATTGCACAGTTTACGGCAATAAGTGGTAAAAATATACCCAATGAATTGTATAATGCAGGTGAAAACTTCTCAACAATTATTTCAACCAATTGAACCATAGTTGCAATGGTGGCAATAAACATGATGAATGATAAGAAGCTTAAGTCGTATTCTGCATATTCTTCACCCAACCAGCTTAATGCGCCTTCTTGTAAAATATATTGATCTAACAACCAGTTCAAAGGCACTGTAATTGCCATAACAAAGATTACTGCAGCTCCTAAACCAACTGCTGTTGATACTTTTTTAGATACGGCTAAGTACGAACACATCCCTAAGAATGTTGCAAATACCATATTGTCTATGAAAATTGCTTTAAAAAATAACTCTAAATGTTCCATATATGTTTGTTTTCAGTTAACAATAATTAATATTATTGTAACTAATTTTAATTTTCAATTAATGATGTGTTTCTAGCACGTTGAACCCAAATTATAATACCTAATGTTATCAATGCCATTGGCGCTAATAACATAAAACCATTGTTTTCGTAACCAAAAGCATAAACACCTGTTTTTTCAATAGGATCTCCTAAAACTTTAATTCCTAGTAATGTTCCTGAACCCAAAAGTTCTCTAAAAAATCCGACAATTACTAAAATTACGCCATAACCTAATGAATTTCCAATACCATCAAGGAAGGATTTCCAAGGTCCGTTAGCCAAAGCAAAAGCTTCAAAACGCCCCATAATTATACAGTTCGTAATAATTAAACCAACAAAAACTGATAATGTTTTACTTAACTCGTAAGCAAAGGCTTTTAAAATAATATCAACAATAATTACTAAGGTAGCAACCACAATTAATTGAACTATAATTCTAATTTTTGAAGGAATAATATTTCTCATTAAAGAAATAACTACGTTTCCTAAACCTAAAACAAATAATACAGCTATAGACATTACAATCGAAGCTTTTAAATCGGCTGTAATTGCCAGTGCTGAACAAATACCTAATACCTGAATAGTAATTGGATTATTATCTGCTAAGGGATCTGTTATTAATTTTGCGTCTTTTTTTGATAAAAGTCCCATAAATTATTGTTTTAAAGTTTTTAAATAAGGTACATACAATTGCAAATCTTTTTTAAGCATTGCTGAAATACCGTCACCTGTTATTGTAGCTCCCGCAATTGCATCAACCGCAAAATCTGTTTTTCTGTTGTTTTTTGGATCTGCATTACCTTTGGCAACTGCAACTCCTTTAAAAGTATCGCCATCCATAAAGTGCTCACCTTTAAAATCATCCATAAAAAAACGTTCTTTTATATTAGATCCCAAACCTGGTGTTTCTCCCGCGTGATCGAAATACACACCTTGTATTACCAATTGAGTATCAATAGCAACATATCCCCAAACAGCATCCCATAAACCTTTTCCACGAACAGGAACAATATAAAATGTTGCATTATCTTTTTCACCAACAAACAATGGTAATCTACGTGTATAATTTGAATCCTTAGCCGCTGCCGCTTCCTTTTTAATATCTATTAAATAAGCATTAGCATCTTCAACTACTTCATTACCAGTTACAACATATTGTTTAACTATGTATTTTGTAAATTCTTTACCAACAATACTTTTTGAAACAAATTCAACGCTAGTTTCATCATTTTCATTTACGCCCATTGCGTACAAAATGTTTTGTTGCTTTTCAATTCGCTTGTTCTCTGTAATTTTCTCTTTAAAAGATGAAGCCATAAACGCGAGTAAGGCTCCAACTATAATCACCATTCCGGTAGCGAATAGGACTGTATACGAGTTTTTATCTGTGTTAATTGCCATTTTTTACGCTGTTTTTACTTTTAACCGTTTAAGTCTTCTTTTTACGTTACCCTGAACCACATAATGGTCAATAGTTGGTGCAAAAACGTTCATTAATAATATTGCTAACATTACACCCTCTGGGTAAGCCGGATTGAACACTCGAATTAAAATTGAAATAAATCCAATTAAAAAACCATAAATCCATTTTCCTTTATTAGTTTGTGAAGCTGTTACAGGATCAGTAGCCATAAATACAACACCAAAAGCAAAACCTCCTATTAATAAGTGATGCCAAAATTCTGTACTCATTAAACTATAAAATTTACTACCTTCAGTTATCCAACCAGCATTTACAACACCGTTAAAAATAAGTCCCATTACAATTGCTCCAATAATAGAAGAAAGCATAATTCTCCAACTTCCAATTTTAGTAACTACTAAAAATATACCCGCTAAAAGAATTAAAAATGTTGATGTCTCTCCTACCGAACCAGGAATATAACCAAAAAACATGTCTGACACTGAATAAAGAACCTCTTTTCCTTGCGCCAAACTTCCTAAAATAGTTTCTCCTGAAATGGCATCTAAATTTGCTCCATCAGCAATTTCTTGAGCTCTTTCAGCTGCACCTCCAACCCATACTTTATCACCACTCATCCAAGTTGGATACGCAAAGAATAAAAATGCACGAATTACTAAAGCTGGATTTAAAATATTCATTCCGGTACCACCAAAAACTTCTTTTCCAATTACAACACCAAAAATTACTGCAACTGCTAACATCCATAACGGAATATCAACTGGTACAATTAGCGGAACTAACATACCCGTTACAAAATAACCTTCTTCCACTTCGTGATTTTTTATAACTGCAAAAAGCACTTCAACTCCTAAACCTACTACATAAGAAACTATTATAAGTGGAAGGATTTTTAAAAATCCAAACCAAAAAGCATCCATTGATAAAAATTCAACTGGCGTTCCAAAAGCTTTAAAATGTTGAAAACCGGTGTTAAACATCCCAAAAATTAAACATGGTATTAAAGCTAACACGACCATTGTCATGGTTCTTTTTAAATCATCAGCAGCTCTTACGTGACTTCCTGAATGTGTAGTTTCATTTGGTGTATATAAAAAAGTATGTAAAGCACTAAAAGCAGGTAACCACTTTTTATCTTTATTCTTTTCTTTTATATTATGTAAATTTTCTTTTAATCCCATAATCTTATCCTATTTCTTTTAACATTAAGTCTAAACCTTTTCTAATAATTTCTTGATGTGGCTGTTTAGACACACAAACAAATTCAGTTAAGGCAAAATCTTCAGGAGCAACTTCATACATTCCTAGTTGTTCCATTTCATCTAAATCTTCATACTTACAAGCTTTTAAAAGTTGCATTGGATAAATATCTAAAGGAAAAACCTCTTCATAATTACCAGTTACAACAAAAGCTCTATGCTCACCATTGGTATTGGTATTTAAATCGAATTTTTTATTTGGAAATAACCACGAGAAAGTTAAAGCTCTTGAAGTAGAAATTTTATTGAAAACTGGTAAATTCCAACCAAACATTTCATAATCATTTCCTTCAGGAATTACAGTAATCATGGTGTCATAAAAACCAAAAGAACCCTTTAAACTTTTAGTTCTTCCAGTTAAAACATTACCACTAATTATTCTGTTATTGTTACCTTTCAATTTCCCTTCAACTAAAGAACTTATTGAAGCCCCAATAATAGTTTTGTAATATTTTGGCGTTGCAACAGAAGAACCTGCTAAAGCAATAATACGCTCTGCATTAAATTTACCTGTCAACAATAATTCTCCTATAATCACAAGATCTTGAGGGTTGATAGTCCAAACAACCTCACCTTTGTTAATCGGATCAATTTTATTTATTTGAGTTCCAACATTTCCAGAAGGATGTGGACCAGAAACTTTATGTAAAACAATATTGTTCAATCCTGAAAATGGAGAATTTGAACTTTTACCAATTGAAACATGAACTTCACCTGAAGTAAGTTTGCTTAAAGCCGCAAGTGCTGCCTGCAATTCTTTTTCTTTTCCCGCCAACACATAATCATAATCAGCCGCTAAAGGAGCGCTTGCATAGCCAGAAACAAAAATTGCTTTAGGTGTTTTTGCAGGATTTGCAATAACATCATAAGGTCTTTGTTTGATAAATGACCAACATCCCGAAGCTAATAAAAGACTTTTAATTTCATCAGCTTTTAAAGCCTTTGGATCTTTTACAGCAAAATCCACATATTCTTGGTCTTTATCCGCTTGAATTTTAACCGCTAATATTTTTCTTTTTTCACCACGAATAATGTCAACCACCTCACCACTTACTGGCGATGAAAATTTCATTTCTTCATTGGCTTTATTATAAAAAACCGCATCACCAGCTTTTAATTTAGCACCAATTTTTATTGATAATTTTGGAACAATACTGTGGAAATCTTCAGGTTTTAGAGTGTACACACTACAAGATTTAGCATTTTCGGTAACTTTTTCAGCCTCACCTATTAGCTTAATATCTAAACCTTTTTTAATTTGAATGTCTTGTGACATATTTTAAGTTTATTTAATACTCTTTAAAAACGATGCAAAAATAACAATTTCAAATATAGTATGTTGTTTTTTTAGCACTTTTTTACGCAATCGTAATAATCATTAAAAAGAAATTTTAGATTTCGTACTTTTACATATCGTCTACCAAATAATCTTTGGTATAAAAATTGTAAATAAACCCTTATAAATTTGTTAATCCTTTGAAAAATAACCTCCTTTTTATCTGTCTATTTTATTTGAGTCAATTTAGTTTCTCCCAATCCAATTTTGATGATGCTGATTATATTAAATCAGTTGTGTTTAAAGCCGATATTACCAATGCGTATACTCCAATAATTAAATTTGGTGAAGAATTATCACTCATATTTGATGATTTAAATGCTGATGAACGCAATTATTATTATAAAATTGATCACTGTAATATAGATTGGACTTCTTCCAATTTATCAACAATTGAATTTATAAATGGATTTCCAGAAGATAAAATTAGAGAATATCAAAATTCATTTAATACTTATTTGCCTTATACAAATTACCAATTAAAAATTCCCAACCAAAACACTAAATTTAAGCTCTCTGGAAATTACATAATTTCAATTTTTAATGACAATGATGAAGTTGTTTTAAAACGCCGTTTTATTATTTACGAACCAAATGTAACTGTTGCAGTTACAGTTCATAAAAGCAGAGATATTTCAAATATAGATACACATCAAACTGTTCAATTTACAATAAACAATACTAATTTTAGAATTAACAATCCTAGTCAGGAAGTAATACCTGTTATTCTTCAAAACAACAACTGGCAAACAGCTATCACAGGTTTAAAACCACAATTTTACAGAGGAAATCAATTAATGTATCAATATGATAAGGAAACTACATTTTGGGCAGGAAATGAGTTTTGGAAATTCGACACAAAAGAAATCAGATCTGGTAATATCGATATTGCAACTGTTGAACTCGGTACAGATACCTACAACACTTATTTATATACTGTTGAAGAACGAATTGATCAACCATATACTTTATTTCCAGACATCAATGGAAACTTTTTTATTAGAAGCTTGACTGGGGAGTTAAACAATATTGAAGCAGATTATAGCTGGGTTCATTTTTCATTAGAAAGTTTAGAAGATCTTCGTGGTAAAGACGTTTTTGTAAGCGGAAATTTTAATAACTGGGCATTAAACAATTCAAATAAACTACAATATAACAAAGATACTGGCTTGTATGAAGCTACCATTTTATTGAAACAAGGTTTTTACAATTATCAATTTGTAACCATTGATCAAAAAGGGAATTTCAGCAACCATGATATTGATGGTTCTCATTACCAAACTGAAAATAATTATACTGTTTTGGTTTATTTTAGACCTTTTGGAGCAAGATATACAAAAGTGATTGGTGTTGGTATTGCCAATTCTAAAATTCTGTTAAACTAAGCTTTTGTCTTAAAAATTTAGTATCTTTGAAAAGCACTTAACCCTTAAGTTGTTATGGTACAGCAAGTAACAAATGGCATTAAAATTTCCGTCTCCTCTAATTTTGAAGGCACCAGCTATCGAAATTACAGGTTGTACTATGCTTTTAGTTACCAAGTCACTATTGAAAATCAAAGTAACGAAACTGTGCAGCTTTTAGAACGTCACTGGAATATTTACGATTCTTTAAATAAACCTGAAATTGTTGAAGGTTCGGGTGTTATTGGTAAAAAACCTATTTTAAAACCTTCTGAAAAATACACTTACCAGTCTAATTGTTTTTTAACTTCGCCTATTGGATCTATGAATGGTTTTTATGATATGGTAACCTTTGCAACAACAAAAACATTCAAAGTTTATATTCCAACTTTTCAATTAATGGTCCCTAACATTAGCAATTAAACATGAAATTTAAGCTTCAAACATTTAAATCAAAAATCAAAAAAATTGAAAATGAAGCTTGCTTAAATTGTGGCCAACCATTTTCTGGTCACGAACAATTCTGTTCGTATTGTGGACAAAAAAACACCAATAAAAAACTAACTTTTGGTACTTTTATAAATAACCTGGTTTCAGGATTTTTTTCTTATGATTCTCGTTTTTGGTCAACTTTTATTCCGCTTTTAACAAAACCTGGGCAGGTCTCAAAAGACTATATTGAAGGTAAAAGAGCTCGGTTTGTAAATCCGTTTCAACTATATTTAAATATTTCCATTATTTTCTTTTTGATTTTAGGAATTTCAAATAGAGGCAACCAAGGTATTATTCCTTTTGACGAAGTTGTTACGGCTTCTCAAAGCTTAGATTCTTTAAAGCAAATTAATCAGCAACAAATAGACTCTATTGCTAAAAGCACTCAAGAAGAAGTGGCAAAAAAAGCGCCCAACGATAGTACTTCAACAAAAGTAATAACCAACCTAGGAGATGTATTTAAATTAACTCAAACTGAAAATATTGATTCCTTAAAAACAGATGAGCCCTATCAATATCATATTGAAAAAGATACTTTAGGTGAAATTAGCCTAGTAAACAAGTTGGATGATTTTCAACATTTCATCACCAATGCACCCAATTTAAATTATGGAAAAGCCTTAGATAGTTTGGGGTATGAAAAAACATTTTGGAATACATTTTTTTATCAACAAATAGCAAATGCCAATTTAAATGTTGAACAAATGAAAATTGACGGGGGAAAAGAATATGTGAATAAATTATTTTCTTATTTATCAATTTCTCTTTTTGTGTTTCTACCTATTTTTACTTTCTTTTTAATGTTTTTGTATTTTCGAGGAAAATATACCTACATGGAACATTTGGTTTTTGTATTTAACACACAAACTGTATTCTTTTTACTACTATTAATTTTCTATCTTCTCAATTTTTTAGTTGATATGGAAAATACTGCATGGGTATTTATCTTATTATTTCTTTTATATCTCTACAAGGCCATGCGGAATTTTTACAATCAAAGCAGATTAAAGACAATTTTAAAATACTTTATTGCCAATAGTTTTTATTTGTTTTTAGGCTTCATAGGTTTATTAATTGTAGCTGGTATTTCATTTGTTGCAGGCTAACTATTTAATACTATTTTTTTAGAATGCACTAGATCTTCATAAATTATTTCAACGGTGCTGTTTTCTTTTTTTATTGAAGTAATACTCACTGTTTCAACATACGGCCGTTTCATTAAAACAGATTGTTCTTTATCACCTATTTCTGAATGATGAAATTTTAAAATACTTTCAGAACAAAACTCATTTTCAGTCAACCACTGTTTAAACCACTGTTGTCGAATATTTTTCATTTCATCTGAATATAAGGTTGAAGATGACCAGATTCTTGGTTCGTTCTTTAATTTTGAAAAGTGTTTCTGAGTTTCATCCCAAATGAATTCAAACAAATTTAAACCTTCATTCCAATCAATAATTAACATAGTAAAGGGTTCAATATTTGTTAAGTCTAAATTCTCAATATATTCCTGAAAATCTTCCTCTTTCAAAATTTCTTTAGCAATTACACCTCTGCTTTTTTCATAACTATTCTTTCTTTCGTGTTTTATAAAAGCGCCATTTAAAACACAAACCAATCTGTTTTTTGAACTGGTTCCAATCCAAGTTCCTCCTGCCGTTTTATCCTTCGGAAAAACCAAATCAATTCCATCTTCTTTATATCTTTTCGGATGCAATGTTTCCCTTTCCTTTTGTTCATCTCTATTGGATGTTAAAATGAAATTATTATTCGCTAAAGGCAAGAAAGTAACGGTACACATGCTATTAAAATTGGTTTATTGAGTATCAGTATTCAATAAAAAAAGTAAATCGATTTTTGTAACTTTGCATGCAAATTTAAATTAAAAAACTTTAAAAAATAAATACTATGGCTTCAGGATTTTACAAAGTACCAAAAGCAGTGAACGAACCTATTAATTCTTACGCTCCGGGCACTCCAGAACGCAAAGCTTTATTGGACACGTACAAAAAAATGTACAGCGAAAAGGTTGATATTCCATTTTATATAGGTGGAAAAGAGTTCAGAACAGGAAATACTATTGATATTCACCCACCACACGACCATCAACATTGTGTTGGTCAATACCATACTGCAGATAAAGAACACATAGAATTAGCCGTAAAAAAAGCTGCTGAAGCACGTGTAAAATGGGCCGCAACAAGCTGGGAACACAGAGCTGCTATTTTCTTAAAAGCTGCTGATTTATTGTCGGGACCTTTCCGTTACAAAATGAATGCTGCAACTATGATTGCACAATCTAAAAACGTTTACCAAGCTGAAATTGATTCGGCTTGTGAATTGATTGATTTCTTACGTTTCAACGTAGAATTTATGACTGAGATTTACACCAATCAACCACAATCATCACCTGGGATATGGAACCGAATGGAATACCGTCCGTTAGAAGGTTTTATTTATGCCATTACACCTTTTAACTTTACTGCAATTGCTGGTAATTTACCTGCAGCACCTGCATTAATGGGTAATGTTATCATATGGAAACCTGCAAGTTCACAAGTCTATTCGGCGCAAGTAATTATGGAATTATTTAAAGCCGCTGGTTTACCTGATGGCGTTATAAATATGGTTACTGGAAATTCAGGAATGATTACCGATGTTATATTAGATAGCAAAGATTTTTCTGGAGTTCATTTTACTGGATCAACACCTGTCTTCAATAGTTTCTGGGAAACCATTGGAAAAAATGTCGGCAAATATAAATCGTACCCAAGAATTGTTGGTGAAACTGGTGGAAAAGATTTTATTTGGGCACATTCATCTGCAAATGCACAAGAAGTTGCAACTGCTATTTCAAGAGGTGCTTTTGAATATCAAGGTCAGAAATGTTCTGCAGCCTCGCGTGCTTATTTACCAAAAAGTTTGTGGCCTACAATTAAATCTTCAATTTTAAAAGATGTTGCTTCATTTAAAATGGGAACTCCTGAAGACCCAACAAACTTTATCAATGCTGTAATTGACAATAGAGCTTTCAAAAAATTATCAGGTTATATTGAAGAAGCAAAAGCTGATGCTGATGCTGAAATTATTGCTGGTGGTGGTTATGATGACAGTGTTGGGTATTTTATTGAACCAACTATAATTGTAACAACAAACCCACATTACAAAACAATGTGTAATGAATTATTTGGTCCAATTATTACCATTTATGTTTACGAAGATGAGAAATGGGAAGAAATTTTAGATGTTGTTGATAAAACCAGTGAATTTGCTTTAACAGGTGCTATTTTTAGCGGTGACCGTTATGTAATTGACATTGCAACAAATAAATTGGAAAATGCAGCTGGAAACTTTTACATCAACGACAAACCAACTGGAGCTGTTGTAGGACAACAACCTTTTGGTGGAGCTCGTGGTTCTGGAACAAATGATAAAGCTGGTTCTGTTTGGAATTTATTGCGTTGGGTAAGTAACCGAACCATTAAAGAAACTTTTGTAACACCAAAAGATTACAGATACCCATTTTTACAAGAAAGCACTTTAGAAACTGTTGAAAAGGAAGTTGAAAGTGCTGTAGAAAAATTAAAAGAATTTGGTAAAGATTTAAAAGATAAATTTAAAAAATAGCCAGTCATTATAAATAAAAAAGCGCCGAATGGCGCTTTTTTTATGCTTTTTTTTGATTTTAAACACCTTCGAAACCGTCGGCACCATCTATTAATCCAATTAATTGCTGTGGATTATGTATAATCACAGGCATATGTTGTGGACAAATATAAAATTCGCTTTCTTGATAATAAAATTTTGTTACTGGGATTTCAGCTGATGATTTTTTGCAAACCAAACATTCTTTAACTTGACTCATAATCTTCTTTTTTAATTTAAGACAAAATTACCTTTTATTTTTTGAATAAAAACTAACAAATATCATCTCTTTTTTAAAGGAATATGAACCACTTTTTTGGTTTCAAAAAACTCATCTTGAAAATAGTCGGTTAAATTGTACAAACTTGCATTTTGAAAACTTGCCAATTCCTCGGTTAAATCACCTCCTTTTAAATATAAAATCCCGTTTTTTATTTCGTGATTTTGTTTTTTAGCAATTTTACCTTTGGTCCATTTTACAAAATCTTCCATTTTAGTAACTGCTCTACTGACAATAAAATCGAATTCACCTTTTACAATTTCAGCACGTTTAACTTCAGCTTGTACATTTTTAAGTTCTAAAGCTGCAACTACTTCATTTACTACTTTTATTTTTTTTCCAATAGAATCAACCAAATAAAATTGAGTTTCAGGAAATAATATAGCCAGTGGAATTCCAGGAAAACCACCACCTGTTCCAATATCTAACACTTTTGAATTTGGCTTAAAGGGCTGTACTTTTGCAATTCCCAACGAATGTAGCACATGCCGTGTATATAAATCATCAATATCTTTTCTGGAAATTACATTTATTTGAGCATTCCAGAATGTGTATAATTCACCTAATTTTGAAAATTGTTGAATTTGAATTTCCGATAGATCTGGAAAATAATTAATGATATTATTCATAGTTTTTAGCTTCTAAAAGCAAAATTAATCTTTAAAATTTGAATTTAACAACTTTTCAAAAAATGTTATATTTTTCACAAAAATACTTCCACATCATAAAAATGGTTTAATTTTGGTGTAATGTTCTATAAGATAGATAAATATTAATTATGACAAATAACAACATAAGCTTTTCAACCATAGATAAAGCAAAATTTTTTAGGACTCTTAACAAAAGAGTGAATACTTATTTTAAAGAAAATAAGATTAAGCGAACAGGTAACTGGAAATTATATAGCAAAGCAATTGTAATGTTTAGTGTATTTTTAGTCCACTTGTTTTAATATTAACCGTTTCAATGCCTCAATGGGTTTTACTTTTATTAACAATTGTTATTGGAATAGGTATGGCAGGTGTTGGCATGAATGTAATGCACGATAGTAACCACGAATCTTTTTCAAGTAAAAAGTGGGTAAATAAATTAATGGGAAGCAGTATCTACATTTTGGCTGGAAATGTATATAACTGGAAAGTACAACACAATGTTTTACACCACACATTTACGAATATACAGGGATATGATGAAGATATTGATGCTGGTAGAATCATTCGTTTTTCAAAACATGCTAAATGGTTACCCGTTCATCAATTTCAAAAATTTTATTCCATATTTTTATATGGATTACTAACCATAAACTGGGCAATTACAACTGATTTTAAACAAATGCACAGTTATTTAAAAAGAAAACTTTCTTATGGAGAATTTCCAAATCCTGCAAAAGAATGGACTATTTTAGTAATTACTAAAGTTGTTTATTATATGCTTTGGATAGTATTACCATTATTGGTTTTAGACATTGCTTGGTGGAAAGTTTTAATTGGATTTTTTGTGATGCATTATACTGCTGGAATGATTCTAAGTGTTGTTTTTCAATTGGCACATGTAGTTCCAAACACTGAAATGCCTATACCAGATAAAGAAGGTAATTTAGAGCATACTTGGGCAATACATCAATTACATACTACATCCAATTTCGCACCTACAAATAAATTTGTTTCCTATTATACTGGTGGTTTAAATCACCAGGTTGAACATCACATATTCCCGCATATCTCTCATATTCATTATGGGAAAATATCTAAAATTGTGAAAGAAACTGCAAAGGAATTTAATTTACCATACCACGAGTACAAAACAATGCGAAA
>BS_KBA_SWE02_21mDRAFT_10000182_pt1 | contig 22322 bp, 16 predicted proteins | sample BalSeasSWE02_21m_FD_9196 | JGI IMG/M metagenome (IMG submission 9196)
CTGATAATAAATTTCTCCAAGGTTACTTAATGAGAGAGCTACTTTATCCTGATTTCCAAGAGCAGTAAAAATTTTTTCTGAACGGATACAACTTTCCTTTGCATTTTCAAAATCAAGATTGTCTTGATAAAAAACTCCATAATTCAAAAGGATAGAGGATTCTTGTTCCAAGTTACCGATAGTTTGATTTAGTTCGATAGCACTGTGCCAATAGTTCTCTGCGCTTTTCTTTTCACCAAGCATATTATACGTGTTACCAATATTAACTTTAATACGAGCGGTTCTATCAGCTAAATTTGTTTTAGTATAACTATCCTCAGCAAGAATAAAATTCTTTAAAGCTTGCTCCGGATTATTCCTTATTTGAATTCCAATCAGACCTAATAAATTATAGCACATTCCTCGTTCTTCATACTCTAGAGTAGGGTCAACTAATAACTTTTTGCAATAATCTTCAGCATCTTCAAAATTATTTAGATCAAACTCGGCATAAGCTAACTCAACAAGAACTTTTTGTTTTAATCTCTGATCTTCAACTACTGATTGTAATTGCAATAATATAGATTTGCCGTCTTCTAATTTTCTTAAACCAATTAAGCTGCTGCCTTTTATAAAAATTATATTATTTTTATCATCATCAGAAAATTTCGAGGTATTTAATCTTGAGATAGTTTCTAATGCTAATTTATAATCGTTTAGTTTATAATGAGTTTTTACAAGTTCAAAGCTTAGATTCGTTAATGTTTTCTCTTGGATATTAAATCGTAATGCTTTCTCTAATAACGAACGTTTATAAGCATAAGCACTAATTTCTTCCGCTTTTAAGATTTCTTTCTTCAAAAAGTCTACGGATTGTTCATGCTCATTAGCAAGTTCAAACTGTCTTGCTAATTCCATTGTATTAAAATCAGCAAATAATTTCTTTATTGAGTTTGCCAGAACTATATGAAATTTAATACGATTATTTATAGTTGAATAAATATACTTTTTAAAGTTAAATGAATTGATTTTGGGTGCATTACTAAGGCTTAGTGGATCAATAATGTTTTTTTTCTCCAATTCATTAAGAATTGACTTAAGAACTACCTGCGATACATCGAGCAGTGCCGCAAGTACAGTCTGTTCAACAGATATTTCGAACGCTGATATTATCTGAGCAAGTTTCAATTCGGCACTGTTCAAATTGCTCAATCGCATACGGTAAAGTTCTTCGTGAGAACTTTGTAAGGCAAGTATTATATCTTCGCTTGATTCAAATGTTACTTTGGCATTATCAAATTTTATTACTTTTAGAAGTATTAAATCTTTAATGAACTGTTTTATATTCCCAGGCTGTAAATCAGAATATAACAAAATGTATTTTTTTATTTCCTGCTTTGGAAACATTTGGGAATAGCTAAGATTTAAAAACTCAGAAAGTTGATGATCTGTAAACTGATTAAGTTGAATGGTACACAGATTATTTAAAGATGAGGATGAATAATCAAAGTCTGATGATTCCGTTAAGATTATTTTAATACCCTTAACCTGGAATATTCTTATCATTTTAGTGAGTGATTCTTTAGTAAAATCATCGTATAAGTTATAATCATCTAAAAGCACAGTAAGATTTACACTGGAGGGTAATGTGTTAAATATCCTTTTAACTGATTCAAAAAAACTTTGTGATGATTTATCAAAAACATTATTTATGATTTCTGTATACTCTTTTGCTTTCTCATTATAGACAGCTTCTGTTAATATTATTTTACGGAAAATATATTTAACTGCGTCAAACCCTGTTTTAATCTTTGTGTTTTCGATATAAACTGAAAATTGTTTCTGACGAAATATCTCCAGCAGCAATGATGTTTTTCCTGAACCATCAAAACCAGTAACCGTAAAAACTTCATTGCTTGTCTTATCTTTTAAATAAGTACTAAGAATATTATAGGCGTCTTTTCTGTCGCTAAATACTTTAGCTGGAACTAAATCCTTAACTACTTCAAAATCGATCGGGAGTTGTAAATCAAGAATTATTTGGAGAGCATTTATATAACGTTCTTCAGGATTTTTGTTAATTAATTTTGAGATAACATCAATTAACTTTTTAGAATAAATGGAAGGACCTAAAACAAATTCTTCTTCGATATGTGCTTTATATATATCTAATTCCTTATCGCTGACAAATGGAAATTTTCCATATACTATTCGATACAGTAGCATTCCCAAAGAATAAAAATCAACTTTATAATCATGTTTTTCGTTCTTTAAAAGTTCTGGGGCGATATAATGCGCAGTGCCCTGAATGTTCTCCTCATAATCCGCGAGGGTGTATCGGGCAAATCCAAGATCAATTATTTTTATAACCGGGTTACCGTTTAATTCAGTAACAAGAATATTTTCTGCCTTAAGATCGTAATAGATGTAATTAGATTGATGAAGATAATAGAGAACGGAACATAATTGCTTAACAATTTGATTTAGCTTTTTTTCCTCTTTCAATCCAGTATAGCTTAAAATTGAAGTTGGCGGAAAGTATTCCATAGTTATGAAAGGAGAGAACTTTTCTATCTCAAAATCTTCATCTTCATCTTTTATCAAAACGTAACTTAGTTCAAATGATTTAATAATATTTGGATGATCCAGTTTTTGAAGAATAAAAAATTCTTCGCGGAAGAATTCTTTTTCGTCGTTTGATGCTGATGAAGGCAGAAATTTTGCAGCGACTTCCCTTTCTGGAAACTCGGTATCAATTACATTAAATACTTTGCTTCTGCCTTCGCCCAATTTTTTGCTAACTATGTATCTTTTATTAATCATTTATTTATTTAATTGCCGAATTAATCTGTTTATTTATATTCCTACCAATTTCATTTATACTTAGTAAAGATATTACGAGAATTAATCCGGGAATAAAAATCAACCACCAGGATTGTGTGATGTATTCTTGTCCTGCTTCAATCATTGCACCCCACGATGGATATGCAGTTCCGGTTCCTAATCCCAAATAGCTCAAAGCAGACTCAGCTAAGATTACATTGCTGAGTTGAAAAATTAAGTTAACACTGACAGGAATAATAATAGCGGGTAATATTTCTCTTATGAGCAGTTTGATGTTTTTTAATCCTATTAATTTTGCTGACAAATAATACTCTTTATTTTTTACAGATAGCATTTCACTCTTTGCCACTTTAAATAAACTCATCCAACCAGTAAAACCTAATACCACAATAATCGATATTATATTACTGCCAAATAAAGCAATAATAAGGACAACCAAAAATATTGCTGGAAAAGAAAGGAACAAATCTGTAAGTCTGCTTAAAAACAAATTAACAAATCCACCTCGTTCAACAGCCATAAATGCCAATGATAATCCTAAAATAAATGACACAAAAACTGCTCCAAATCCAACCAGCAAAGAAATTCTTGATCCATAAACAATTCTTGTAAAAACATCTCTTCCAAATTCATCTGAGCCCAATAAAAATAATTTAGCTTCAACTACCGGCTTATCATTTAAATTTTTAATCTTGTTTTTGTTTATCTCAAATTGAAACCCAGATTGATAATATTTAAAGATTGAATCAACTGCTGAGCTATCGATAAATACAATATTTTCGTTATATGATTTGGGTATTATATGATCAATTATACTTTTTAACTCGTGTTTATTATTAGGAGTTTTTACGGATTGGTTGCTCAATTCAATATAATCTACGGCGGAAAAAGGTGGAAGCAGTTTTGTTACTGAAATATTTTTTTGAAAATCCGGATGCTGAGTTGTGATAATAGGAGCGAATAAAAAACATGCCGACAGAAGTACTAAAATTGAATTTGAGATTTTTAATTGTTGTGAAAATAATTTTTTAACTCTGCTTAAACTTATAATAAGAACCGGTAAAAATATGATCAGCAATAAAGAAACAATACCGTCAATCACCGAAAAATTGAGTTGCGAATAAACATTTTCAGTATTCACAAAAAAAGATTGAATCAGTACAATAAATAAATTTAATAACTCAAGGATATACGAAAATCTAAAAACTATTATTATCGCAATAGTCAAAAGAATAAAATGCCATATTTTAATTTTAGCTATCACTAATTAATTAACTCTTTAATAAATCTTTTATCCATTTTTATTTTTATTATATCAGCAACCAAGTTTGAAAGTATCATCATCAAACCTGCTATAAAACTGCAAGCGATAACAAGTGGGAAATCACGATTTAAGATTGCGCTAACTGTTAATCTGCCCATACCGGGTAAAGAAAAAATAACTTCAGTAAGTAGGGCACCACCAAGTAAAATACCAAACTCAATTCCGGCGATTGAAATAAGGGGTTGAATTGAATTTGGAAGTAAATGCTTTTTGAATATGTCTTTTTCAGAGACGCCGCTAGCTCTTAAATTTATAATAAACGGACTATTTTCTACAGAACTAAAATTATCTCTCAAGTATTTGTAGAAAATAGCTACCCCTGCTAGTGAAAGTGTAACCATTGGTAATATCAAATGAACGAAATAATCTTTTAGCTTTTCAAATGAATTTAAATCATCATGATAAATTGATTTGATCCCTGAGGTGGGTAATAGATCTAACTTAACTGAAAAAACGTAAACTAAAATTAATCCAATTACAAAAGTTGGAACCGAGAAAAGGATAATTGAAAATTTTGAATATAATCTGTCAATTAGTTTACCTTGCTTCCTGAATGAATATTTTGCAAACAGATATCCCAGAAATAATTGAATTACAAAACTAATGGTGGAAAAAATCAGTGTGAAAAGAAAATAGTCCTTTACCACTGTAAATACAGGCTGACGATAGTTATAAGAAACTCCAAAATCACCAGAGAATAGATTTGCAACAAATGCAAAATACTGTGACTGAATTGGCTGATCTAAACCAAATGATTTAGTTACTTTTTCTGCGAGCTGCGGACTTAATTGCGGAGAAAGATATTTTTGAGTCGGATCGCCTGGGGCTAACCTTACAAGAATGAAAATAAAAGTTACTAATAATAAAAGAACAAGTATCGAGCTTGCAATTCTTTTTAATATTGCCTTATAAAAATCGTTTTTCATAGTAAGTAGAATTAAAAGCTAATAAATCTTGGGTTAATTTATTATTTTGATTAACAAATACAAAAGTTTAATAATGCTTAAAGCAGATATAATAAAAATTACTCTCAACAATAATAATGCTATCAGAGAACTTCTGTACAATATTAATTTTACCTTAAGTGATAAAAGAGTTTACACTATACTTGGGAAAAATGGAAGTGGTAAATCTACACTGATAAAATCACTTACAGCCCTATTAAATAAAGCTCTTTATAAAGTTGATGGTAAAGTTTTTTGGTATAATGAAAATATTTTTGAAATGGATAGCGCGCGATTACTTGAGTTACGCAAAAAAGAAATTAAATATGTTCTGCAGGATTTGACTAATAATTTTGATCCACTTAAAAAACTAAAATACTATTTTGATAATTCTGGTATTGATAAGCCGTCCATTTCACTTCAGCTTAAAAGCTTTTTATTGCCTGATTATCAAACCATTTCAAATTTACACTCTTATGAAATAAGCGGTGGTATGGCTCAGCGAGTTAGTTTAATGCTGGCGATGATGGCTAATCCAAAACTTCTTATTTTAGATGAACCAACATCTGCAATTGATTATGCTAACATAAATCTTATAAAACTTAAATTATTGGATTTTAAACAAGCTGGTGGTTCGGTGTTAATTGTTACACAAGATATTAATTTTGCAAAAGAAATTTCTGATGAAATAGCTTTTTTGCATAATAATAAATTAAGTGAGTTTATGGAATCATCGGTGTTCTTTAATACTGCCGATCAAAAACCATACGCTGAATTTCTCCAATCGTTTAAAGAGTTGCAATGAAAGACATTATTCTAAAAATTGAAAATATTTCTTACTCGGTTGATAAGAAAAATAGTTTTTCAGGATTTCAAACTGTGGAGATACTAAAAAATATTTCTTTTGAAGTTGAAAGAGGAAAAGTCCTCGGCATTTCCGGTCAATCCGGCAGCGGCAAATCCACACTAGCAAAAATATTAGCAGAAATTTTTCCGCAAACATCCGGTGTAATCCAAAAAAATTTTAAGAAGAATTGGAGTAAATATCTACCAAAACCAGTGCAAATTTTATTTCAGAATGATGGCGAGTTGATGAATCCTTTTAGGAAAGTAAAAGATATTTTAAATGACGTTTTTGAATTGAAACTTAAAAAAAACAAAATCTACACTTCTGAGATTGAAGATATCTTTATACGTTTTAATCTAAAACCACAGTTAAAGGAAAGTAAAGGATCGCAATTAAGCGGTGGAGAAAAGCAGCGCATCGCTCTTGCAAGAATCATTATAGCTGAACCTGAAATATTGGTTTTGGATGAACCGTTTTCTTCGCAGGATGTTGAGGCTCAATTGGGAATACTTAATCTTATTAAAAAATTAAAAGAAGAACTTAATCTTACAATTATTTGCATATCGCACGATCTTAATATCCTAAAACATTTTTCCGATGAAATAATAATTATGTTTAATGGAAACATTGTTGAAAGCGGACCAACCAAAACCGTAATAAACAATCCAGCCAACGATTACACAAAATTTTTACTAAGTGCACAATCAATAAATCTTACCGAGGCAGATATTCAAACTTTTCACAATACCTATGAGCAAAACTAACGCAATAAGAATTCTTGAATCACACAAAATAAAATACCAAACGGTTTCGTACGAAGTTGACGAAGATGATTTAAGTGGAGAAAATGTTGCGTTAAAAGTTGGTGTTGATCCGGAAACAGTTTTTAAAACGCTTGTTTGTATTGGTGATAAAACCGGGCACGTTGTTTTTTGCATTCCTGTTACACAGGAACTAAACTTAAAAAAAGCGGCTTCCGCAAGTGGAAATAAAAAAGTTGAGATGATAAAGTTGAAAGACCTGCTTCCTTTAACAGGATACATACACGGAGGCTGTTCCCCTGTTGGAATGAAAAAAAATTTCCAACTTACATTGATGAAACAGCACAACTATTTGAAAATATTTTTGTAAGTGCAGGTGTGCGAGGAACACAAATGAAATTAAACCCAGATGATTTATTACAAATTGTTGAAGCAGTTTACGCTGATTTGATTTAAGTTATTTCACCAACTTTCTAAACATCTCAACATCTTCTATGGTAGTAATTTTAAAATTGAAAACAGAACCTTCTACAATGTTTACTTTCTTACCTGTTCTTTTTAAAAGCATAGATTCATCTGTACCAATAAATTGCTCGCTATGCGCTTTACTCAAAGCCCTTTGAAGCATGCGGTATTTAAATATCTGCGGTGTCTGTACATAATAAACCTCATCACGGTTTAGGTATTCTTCAACTGTCTGCTTGCCTTTAATCAATGTGTCTTTTGCCTTTATACAAACTAAGGCATTACCTTTTTTTATTGCCACGTTAATTGCATTGGTAAGTACGTTACCCGGCAACAAAGCACGTGCGGCATCGTGTACAACTAATAAATCATTATCATCAGCTCCGGAAGAAAGCACCGCATTGTAAACAGAGTCCTGCCGCGTCTTTCCGCCTTCAACAATCAAATCAACTTTGTTAAGCCTATATTTTTTTATAAGCTCTATAAGCAGATTGAAGTATTCATGCTCTGCAGCAATTATTATTCTATCAATTAGTTTGTTTTTCTGAAAGGATTGAAGTGTGTAAACAATTATTGGTTTGCCGTTAACTTTTAAGTATTGTTTAGGAGTGGCTGAGCCACTCCGTAAACCTTTTCCCCCTGCAGGAATAATTGCTATCGTTGTCATACAATCATCATAGCATCGCCGTAACTTAAAAAGCGATACTTGTCTTTTAACGCTTTCTTGTATGCTTTCATTATCAGCTCGGTATCACCCAATGCACTTGCAAGCATAAGTAATGTTGATTCCGGTGAATGAAAGTTTGTAATAAGCTTTTGAGTAATAAAAAATACATGAGGAGGATAAATAAATTTATCAGTCCAGCCTCTGCCTTGTTTTAAGAAACCATCTGCGGTTGTACAGGTTTCTAAAGCTCGGCAAGCGCTAGTACCAACAACAATAATATTATGTTTAGCATGCTTTGCTTTGTTTACAACTTCTGCCGTATGTGCTGATACTTCGTAAAATTCAGAATCCATTTTGTGCTTGGTTAGATCCTCAACCTCTACCGGTCTAAAAGTTCCTAAACCAATGTGAAGAACAACCGGAACAATATGAATTCCCTTTTTCTCAATTTTCTCAAGCAGCTTTGATGTAAAATGCAACCCTGCTGTTGGAGCAGCTACAGCACCATCAACTTTTGCATAAACTGTTTGATAATTTTCCTTGTCTTTTGGTTCAGGCTCACGTTTGATGTAAGGAGGAAGCGGAGTCAAACCAATTTTTTCAACTGCCTGAAATACATTTCCGGGCTGATTAAATCTTACGGTTCTGCCTCTTGAAGTTGTATTATCAATTACTTCACACCAAAGATTGTTATCAAAATAAATTTTGTTGCCAATTCTAACTTTTCTTGCTGGATCAACAATTACATCCCAGATGCAATCTTCTTTGTTTAATTCTCTTAATAGAAAAACCTCTATCTTAGCCTGAGTTTTTTCTTTCTTACCAAACAACCTTGCCTGAAACACTCTTGTTTCATTTACAACAAGTACATCACCTTTTTCCATATAATTTATCACATCAGTAAACTTTTTATCTTCCATCTCGCCGGTTTCTTTATGTACAACCAACAATTTAGATTTATCTCGGGGGCTAACCGGGTACCTCGCAATAGCTGTTTTTGGCAAGTTATACTTGAAATCTGATAGCTTCATTTATCTCTACCTTCTCTTATTATTTTAATTATAGGTTGTCTCAAAAATTTTCTGTCAAGCTGAACTTGATTCAGCTTCTTTACCAAAATTTGCAATTTAGATTCCGAAACAAGTACGGAATGACTTCTTTGAGACAACCTCATTTACTTACTATTTCTTCTTAGATATTTTTTTCTTTACAACAACTTTCTTTTTAGCTACAGCTTTTTTAGCAACTGTTTTTTTTGATGATGCTTTAGCTGGTTTTGCTTTCTTCATATCTTTTATAACAGCCTGTGCAGCAGCTAATCTTGCAATCGGAACACGGAAAGGTGAACAACTTACATAGTTCAATCCGATCTTATGACAGAACTCAACTGATTTTGGTTCGCCGCCATGTTCTCCGCAAATACCGATTTTAAGATCTGGTCTGGTCTTGCGTCCGCCTTCAACTGCTATTTCCATTAACTTACCAATTGCATCCTGGTCAATTGATTGAAATGGATCTTCAGGTAGAATATTCTTTTCAAGATATACTGGTAAGAATCCACCTATATCGTCACGTGAAAATCCAAATCCCATTTGTGTAAGATCGTTTGTTCCGAACGAGAAGAATTGTGCAGTTTCTGCAATCTTATCAGCAGTTAAACATGCGCGTGGAATTTCGATCATCGTTCCTGTTAAGTGAGCAATTTTCTTTAATCCGAATTTTGCACAAACTTCTGCATGAACTTTTGTTACGATTTCATACTGATGTTTAATTTCATTTACATGACAGGTAACTGGAATCATAATTTCAGGAAAAGGTTTCTTTCCTTCTTTCAATAATTCTGCAGTTGCTTCAAAGATGGCACGAATCTGCATTTCGGAAATTTCAGGAAAAGTAATTCCCAAACGTACGCCGCGATGTCCCATCATTGGATTGTTTTCGTGTAATGCCTCAGCACGTTCGTTTAATTCATCGAGTGAAATTCCAAGACTTGCAGCAAGCTTTTCTCTTTCATCAACTCTTGTAGGAACAAATTCGTGTAACGGTGGATCAAGTGTTCTGAACGTTACAGGATATCCATCCATTGCTTCCATTGTTCCCTTAACATCACGCTTTACAAAAGGGAATAATTCATTGAGAGCATCAACTCTTTCCTGTACAGATTTTGAATGAATCATCTTTCGGAGTTTGAATAATGGTTCATCAGCATTTTTTCCGTAGAACATGTGCTCTGTTCTGAAAAGTCCTATTCCTTCAGCGCCAAATGCTCTTGCACGAGCTGCATCTTCTGGAGTATCAGCATTGGTTCTAACTTTTAATTTTCTAACATCATCACACAACTTCATAAATGCCTGGAAGTCAGGGTTTTCTTCAGCAGCTTTTATCATTGGTAATTCACCTAAGTAAACAGTTCCTTTTGAACCGTTAAGAGTAAGCCAATCGCCTTCTTTTATGGTAACATCACCAACCGTAAAGTATTTTGCTTCATAGTTCATTTTAATTGTACCTGCACCAACGATACAGCATTTACCCCAGCCACGTGCAACAAGTGCTGCGTGTGAAGTCATTCCACCTCTTGCAGTCAATATCGCTTCTGCAGCGCGCATACCTTCGATGTCTTCAGGATTTGTTTCATCACGAACAAGAATTACTCTCTTACCTTCTTTTGCCCATGAAACAGCATCATTAGCAGAAAAGACAACTCGACCTGAAGCTCCGCCCGGTCCTGCCGGTAAACCTTTTGCAACAGCTTTGGTTGTTAGTTCGACTGCAGGATCAATAATTGGATGAAGAAGCTCATCTAACTGAGATGGCTGAACACGCATTATTGCTTCTTCTTTTGAGATAAGTTTTTCCTTGTACATCTCAAGAGCCATCTTTACAGCAGCAGGGCCATTACGTTTACCAACCCGGCACTGTAACATATAAAGTGTACCATCCTGAATTGTAAATTCAACATCAAGCATATCATGATAATGTTTTTCCAGCATTCTCTGAATGACGTGTAACTCTTTATAAGTTTTAGGCATTGCTGTTTCAAGAGATTCAAGATGTTCTGTGTGTTCACTCTTACCAACTTCGTTTATTGGATTTGGAGTTCTGATTCCAGCAACAACATCTTCGCCTTGTGCGTTTGTTAGCCATTCACCATAAAAATAATTTTCACCGGTTGCTGGGTTACGAGTAAATGCAACTCCGGTTGCAGAGCTATCACCCATATTTCCAAACACCATTGATTGAACGTTTACTGCTGTTCCCCATTCATCAGGAATTCCTTCAATTCTTCTATATGATATTGCACGTTTACCCATCCAGCTTTGGAATACTGCTGATACAGCACCCCAAAGTTGTTCCATCGGATCTTCAGGGAATGGTTTTCCTAAAACTTCTTGCACTTTTACTTTATAGATCTCAATCAATTCTTTTAAATCATTGGCAGTTAAATCTGTATCAGCTTTAGCTCCGCAAGATTCTTTCATTTTATGAAGTTCTTTTTCTAATTGCTGTCTTACGCCTCTACCTTCTTCTGGTTCGATACCGGCAGCTTTTTCCATAACAACATCGCTGTACATCTGGATTAATCGGCGATGTGAATCATAAACAAATCTTGGATTGCCGGTTTTTTTAATTAGTGCTTCACGAGTTTCGTTATTCAATCCGGCATTAAGAATTGTTTCCATCATTCCCGGCATTGAAGCACGTGCACCTGAGCGAATTGAAAGCAGCAGTGGATTTTGTAAATCACCGAACTTAGCGCCCATCTGCTTTTCAATTTTAGCTAGCGCATCTTTAACTTGCTTCTCAAGTTCTTTGGGATATTTTTTCTTGTTCTTGTAGTATGCGGTACATACTTCAGTCGTAATCGTAAATCCTGCCGGAACAGGAAGACCGATGTTAACCATTTCTGCAAGATTTGCACCCTTACCACCTAGTAAAGATTTCATCTCCGCTTTACCTTCTGCTTTTTTACCACCGAAGTAGTAAACATATTTTGTTTGAGCCATAGTGTCCTTTCCTCCGTTATAAGATTATCTATTAATCAAATTATCTCTTTACGAAGTGCTTTTTAGTTTATTAATTAAATATTGTTTGAATGATTCTTCATCATCCATACATAAGTTTATTTTTAAATANAAAATATCTACNTCGTCAAATTCTCTGTAAAATCTGGAAAGCTTAACTGCATCTTTTTCTGTTGTAACAACCGAATGAGAATTAGTTGTATAAAACTGTTTCCTTATTTGCTGAACTTCTTTTAAAGTATAATTCTTGTGATCTCTGAATATCAATTTGTTTTGAGTATTTACATGAACTTTATTTAAAACATTTAAGAACGATTGCGGATTTGCAATTCCAGATACTACTAAACTTTCCTGCCCTTTAAAATCATCAATGCCATATTCGATCTTTCGCATTGCGTCAACAAAGCTTATTGCCATATAATATGACGTAAAAACTTTTTTCCCTTCAAAATGATTTTTCATCTCAGATTTAGTTTCTTGCTTTTCAAGAAATTTTCTGTTTAGGACTATTACTTCCGCTCTTTTTAAAGCATTAAATCCTTCACGCAAATCTCCAAGCGGCAAAAGATTATGTGTGAAAATATTTTTGTTGTTTACAAAACTCTGATCAATAATCACCAAATCAATATCGCGGGCAATCCATCTATGTTGAAACGCATCATCAAGTACGATTGAATTGATGTTAGTTTCTTCAATAAATCTTTTAGCACCCTTAACCCGATTTTCAGAAACAGCAGCAGTTACTTTACATTCTAAAGCTATGTGATAAATTTCATCACCACAATCTTCCACGGAAGCTAAAATCTCATCGCCTTTAGAAACTAGTTTGTAACCACTTGATTTTCTTCCATAACCTCGACTTAAAACTCCAACTTTGTAACCTGAGTTTTTTAAAAGATTAGTAACATAAATCACCAGCGGAGTTTTACCGGAACCGCCAGCGTTTATATTACCAACAGATATAACTTTTGCATTAACTTTCTCAGATTTAAAAACAGACCTATTAAAGAACAAATTTCTTACGGCAATTATAAATCCATAAGAAATTACAAATGGTGCTAATAATAATTTTAAGAATTTCATCTAATCGTTATCTAAAATTTTTCAGCTTCTTTCTGAAGCTCATTTAATTTCTTTTCACACTCTTCAATAACCTTTGAAGTTTCGTCATAAATTAATTTGGCATCAACATAAACAGGTTCGGAATAAATTACCTTAACATTTGAAAATGGATTTGGAATTTGAAACTTATCCCAGTTTTTTAATTTCTTTTTAGATTTTATTCCAATTCCAATCAACACAACAGGAACTCCACTTTTTTTCGCCGTGATAACTGCTCCAGCCTTAAACTCATGCTCTGGTCCACGTGGTCCATCAGGAGTAATTGCAATTGAATAACCATTTTTAGCATGATCAACCATAATTCCTAATGCAACATCGCCGCCTTTACTGCTTGAGCCCCGAACAACTTTGTACTTCCAGTGCTTTAATTGTTTTGCAAGTAAATCACCATCTTTGCTTTTACTTGTAAGCGCCGCAAAGCCATCATTTCTGTGCAAGAACCACGGCAACAGCATCGTACCGTGCCAAAAAGCTAAAACATAATGTTGTTTTTTCTTTCTAAAATCATCAACAACTTTTTTATTCATATAACTAACACGCAAAGTTTTACATAACGCATCAAGGCTGTGCTTTAGAAGATAACTGCCTAAAAATCTTAATGTATCCTGTTTAACTTGCTTTGTGTTCATTCCATTTTTGTAGATAGAAATTATCTCAATACTTATTTTATCTGTCACACTAAGTCTGTCAAAGTGTGATTTCATTTTAAAATGTTACTCTTCGACTTCGCCCAGAATGACCTAAGTTTTATTTCTTTAATTACCAAAGTCATACCGAGCGAAGTCGAAGTATGACACAAAAATCAATCAACTAAACTATTAAAAAATTACTATCTCAATTCGTATCCCCATTACTAAGCAAATAAAATCCTGATATTATAAACCCATAATCACTGGTTATCATTTAATAAGCGAGTAAATAATTTTTGCTGCATTCTCTGGAGCATTTTTATCTCCAAGAACTTCTTTAATTCTGCTTAGCTTCCGTTTAATATCTTCATACAAATATTCATCCGACAAAATACCTTTTGCAGCATTGTAAATATTTTCTGCATTAGCATCATTTTGTATTAACTCAGGAACAACTTGTTCATCTAAAACTATGTTTGCCATTCCAATATTTTTAATCTTTACAAGAGATTTACCAATGGCGTACGTAAGCAAGCTTGTTTTATAAACTATTACTATCGGCAATTCCATCAGTCCTGCTTCAAGTGTTGAAGTGCCTGATTTTACAATCCCAAATTTTGAGTATTTTAGAAGATCATATGTTTGATCTTTGATCACTCTAAAATTTTTCTGATCAGTTAATTCATAAAAAACTTTTTCATCAAGATTACCAGAACAAGCCACAATAATTTGCATATCAAGTTCATCCGCAAGTTTAGATGCTGCCTTTATCGCCTCTGGGAAGATATTTTTTACTTCCTGCTTTCTGCTTCCGGGTAAAATCAATAAAATTTCTTTCGCTGGATCAAGATTGAACCTACTATCTAAAAGATTGCGAGATATAAAATTGTATCCATTTATTTCCTGAATTAAAGGATGGCCAACAAATTCCGCATTAATATTTTTTTCTTTAAAGAATTTTTCCTCAAATGGAAAAACGACAAGAACTTTTTTAAAGAGTTCTCTAATCTTATTTACTCTGCCTTTTCCCCAAGCCCACACTTGCGGAGTAATGTAATAAATGAGTTCAAGCCTGTTTGCCGTGGCGGATTTAATTTCAAGAGTTTTTAGTTTTTTTGCTATGCTTAGATTGAAGCCAGGATAATCAATCAATATAACTTCTATAACTTTTCTTTTCTTTACTTCATCAATCAAACCGCGCTGAACTTTTTTAATAAACGGTAAATGCTTTATCACTTCAACAAAACCAAGAAAAGCCATTTTGTCTATGTGATAAATCAATTCCATTCCTTCAGCTTTCATTTTATCGCCGCCTATACCAAATATTTTCAAAGAACTATCTAACTTTTTTAACTCGCGTATTAAAGATGCTCCGTGTAAATCACCTGAAGCTTCACCTGCAATCACCAAAATGTTTTTACTGTCCATCACAAAATATTATTTGAGCTTAAATACCATTTTATAACAATTAACAACGCTACAATACCAAAAGCCTGAAGAGTTCTGGTTTCCGATTTCAATCCGGCACTTAAACTATAGTTCGGTTGTGGAATTGATGGGTCTTTATACATAGTTACTCTTGGGAAAAATCTTGGTACATTTTGCAAATATTTTTGGTAATCATTCTCGAATTTATTTATGAGAAATCCTTCTTCTTCTTTTATGATAAATTGATATTGTATTATGAAAAATAATATCGCAATAATTTGCAAATAAGGGAACAAAGACATCGACATAATTCCAAGTCCGAAGTACATTAAAATATTTCCAACATAAAGTGGGTTGCGCACGTGCCCAAACGGACCACTGATAACTAAATAAGTTCCACCAACACCTCTGGTTGTGCGTGTTTCACTTCCAGCCCAGCTAACACCCCAAAGCCTTATTAGTTCACCAGAAAATGCTATAATAAATCCAACAATTAAACTTGTAATTGTTGCATTTTCAAAAATCAACATAAGAATAATAAAAGGAATTGGAGTGTAACTTCTGTATCTAAATATTCTTGTTGCAATGTTGTTCATTTTTACTCCGCCATATAGGCTGATTTTCTTTTTAATTGCGCTTGATGCCTTTTTCTTAAATTTTTCTTAAGCATCAACTCTGTTATTTTATTTTGAACTTCAGTAAAATTTTTAAATGGATAAAAGCTTATTTTTTCTACAGAACAGAATTTTAATAAATCATTTTTTGCAAAGATAAAATCACAATACTGTGCTGCATCTTTATCAGAATTTCCGTCACCGATATAAATTGTATAATCATCATCACTGCTGTGATTGATAATGTGATTTCTCTTACAATTTGCGGAAGTTGGCGAATCATTATCGAAGTAAGGATACTCTGTTTTAAGTATTCCTTCCTCATCCACAAAAAGTTTATTTGAATAATATTTTAGCCCAACTAAATCTGCTTTATTAAAAAGTCTATCTATGTAATAATCAAACCCATCGCTAAGAACAACCAGCTCTATTTCATTTTCATTACAGAATTTTACAAACGGAATAAAAGTTGGGTCAACATCAAGCAAATCTATAAACTCATCAAGCTCATATTTATTAATAACATCAACAGAATCACAAAGTTCATCCCAGCATTGACGTGATGAAATTTTATCGCTTAAAAGATCTTCAATTATGCAGTTCACTTTTTCCGTCTTCCCAAATTTCCTGAAGATTGCTTCGCCAACATCTTCAAGCGTAATCGTACCATCAAAATCAATGAATATTTTTATAGTACGCTTCATCATTCAGTTATTATCATTTTCTTAACCTCTACGAATTTTCCTGCCTTTAAGCGATAGAAATAAATTCCTGGAGGTAAACTTTCTACATTAAATACAATTTCATTTTTCCCAGCCGGATACTCAACATCTTCAATTTTTTTTACTGTTTCGATGCTGCTGTTAAAAAACTCAAATGATACCTCTTCCTCTTCAGGAAGATAAAAATTGATTGTTGTGTAATCAGAAAAAGGATTAGGAGAATTTTGCCCTAACATTATTGATTCTACATCCCGGAAGTAATCCACCTTTTCAACACCTGAATACTGAGGCTGTGTTTTATCATTTTTTTGTACAATGCGATAATAAATTGAACCATTGATATCAGGCCAATCATAAAATTCATAATAATTAGTATCAGTTTTTTTTTTCTTCTTCAACGATCCAGTAATTTTCCAATCGCTTTCTTTTGCACTCTCTATCCCTGATCTGTAAATACTATAATCAGTTCCATCATTTTCATTTGCAGCGTACCAAAATATTTTTACCGAATCTCCTGCAACCTGTGCATCAAATCCAAGAATCTGTGAAGAATAAGTACCTGTACTAAAAATCTTCTGACCATAAATATCATTTCTTTTATCAGAGCTTCCTTTGAATACTGCGATCGCTCCACCATCACCATCGGGAATAAGATAAAGATAACTTTTCTGCATATTTTGTGAAGATGAAATCATTACTCCTGAAGAATCCCAAACAAACTCACCATTAAGATCAACTTTTTGAATGTAAAGATTTGCATCTGGACTATTTTCTCGTTTATCAATCCATGCAAGTACAGCTCCATTTTTCTGATCATAAACAATTCGTTGTCCAAACTGAATTCCATTTATATTAATAATCCTTTTGCCATTGTTTTCCCACATATGATTTCCGTTAATATCAAATTTTTGGATAAAAACATCTTTAACTTTTTCAAATTCATTCGTCCAGCTAACAACAACGCTTGAATCAATAAAATCAAATTGTGGATTTATCTGACTGCCTGTTTGATCGGTAAACAATTTTCCATCACTACCCCAAAGCAATTTTCCATAATCGGAAATTAAATGCTGATAAATAATTTTATTTGTTCCCTGGTATGTAATTGCTGTATAAATGTTATTGCCAAGTTTACCAACGGAATATGTAATAACTTTACTGTTTAGTTTTGAAATTGTTAACGGTTTAGCTCCCCATTTTTTAGAGCCTGTTGAATCTACATATTGCGCACGAAGTAATATTTTTTGATTCTGATTCTCTAACCAAAAGATAAAAGATCCGCCTTTGTTATCCGGAATAATTTCTGTTTCGCTTATTGTATTATTTGATTTGTAAAGTATTCCTTTTAATGAATCACTTAATAATTTCCCGTTAGGAGTTAATACTTGATACCTAATCGAAAATTTATTTGAGGATGCCATGCTTTTTGAGATATAACTTGCATGAACAAAACCTCTTTTATCAACACGCAAAGAGTAATCAACTTTTTCAATCTTGTTATCTGTTAGTTGGATTCCATCATTCTGCCAAAGTCTTAAACCATTTTTGCTCAACTTTTGGAGATAGAGTTCCGGGTTTTTCTTTTTATCATACCCTCTCCAAAGAACTACTGAATTACCTGAAGCATCCACAACCGAAACAGGATTATCCTTACCGCCGCTTCTTGTAGAAACAGCTTTACCATCAGATCTAAAACTTACTTCGCCATTTTTATTAAAGTGAATAAAATAAATATCACTGCTGGAATTATTTTTTTTATCTTCCCAAAACACATATCCGCCACCGCTAAAATCTCCAAGTGCTGTAATGTTTATGGGGTCAATAGGGTCTGTAACCAGCTTAGTATTTGAAGATGGATCATTTACCCATTGTGCAAATGAATTATCATAATGGCAAAGAAATACTATTGCAATTAAAATAATAAATTTGATATGTGATGTTTTTATTTCCAAATAATCTTACTGACACTTTTGGGATCTGCGCTTTATAAAAACAAAAGATGCTGAAACAAGTTCAGCATGACTTTAAAGAAATTAATTATTTACAAAATCCAGGTCTTCATTAAATCTAACACTTACTAATTTAGATATTCCTTCTTCCTGCATAGTAACACCATATAATGTGTTAGCTGCTTCCATTGTTCGCTTATTGTGAGTTACAACTATAAATTGGGTGTTTTTACTAAAATCATCTAAAATCCTTGTAAAGCGATCGATGTTTGCATCATCAAGCGGGGCATCAATTTCATCTAGGATACAAAACGGACTTGGTTTAACAAGATAAATTGCAAACAGCAATGCAATTGCAGTTAAAGTTTTTTCTCCTCCTGATAAAAGCTCAATAGATGTTGGTCTTTTACCTTTTGGCTTTGCAATTATTTCAATCTTAGCTTCAAGCGGATCGGCATTTTCTTCTATCTTTAAATCTGCTTCATCGCCGGGATTAAAAAGTGTTCTGAATATGCTTACAAAATGACCCCGGATTTTTTCGAAGGTTTCAGAAAATTGAGCTTGTGCAGTATTGTTAATTTCTTCAATTGTTTTAACAACATCTTTTTGTGAATCAACAAGATCATCTCTTTGCTTGTGAAGAAAATCTAATCTTTCTTTTTCTTCTTCATACTCAGAATGTGCAACAAGATTTATTGGTCCAAGATTTTTCACTTTAGTTTTCAAATCAAGTACTTCATCCGATCTTTGTTTGAAATCGAACGAATCTAAATCATCAAATTCTTTTTGCTCAAGTGTAATCGAATAATTTTCTTTTATATGATCAATCAGGTTTGCACTTTTAATATCAAGTTCTTTAATGGTTATTTCCATTTTATGAATAATATCAGATACAATTTCTCTTTCTTTACGAAGCGATCTTAAGTTTGTTTCTTTTTCGTTAACATCATTCCTAAGGTTTAAATGTCGAGTTTCAATTTCTTCCAATTGTGTGTTTAAAATTTTTCTCGCTTCTTCCAACTCATTAAAATTCTGTTCTTGTGTAACAAGCTGTTCATCGATTTGTTTAATCTCTGTATCAGCAGCCTCAATATCTTCTTTTCTTTTTGCGATGGAATTACTAATTACAACAATTGATTCTTCAGCACGTTTAATTGCATTTTCTGTGTTGCGTTTTTCACCAACTAATCTTTCGATGTTTATATTTAATTCATTTCTTTGAGTAAGAATCTGATTATAGTTCTTTTCAAACTCAGAAAATTCTTCGTCAAGAGTTTGTTTTTTTCTTTCTTCTGAATCACGAAGCGCAATTTCAGTGTTAAGTAACGATTCAAGTTTTATTTTTTTATTATCAAAAAGATTTGATTCGGCTGCATGTTCTTTAATTTCGTGTTGAATTTTTTCAATCTCATCATCGGATTTTTTCTTTTCAAATTCAAACTGAGCAACTTGCTTTTCAACGTTTGCAAGATCATTTATAAGCAGTCTGCCTTGTTCCGAAATAACTTTAAGATCAATTACAGCAAGAATATTTTCTTTATTTGCGATTTCATTTTGAATTTCCAACAAACTTTTCTCATGTTTCGGGAATTCAGCGCTAAGATTTTCAAGGAATTGTTTTCTGCCAAATAAAGAATCATCCAAACGCGGAACAGAACCAGCTTCTATCACACCATCTTTCGATACAAAATCGCCATTCAAGGTTGCAAAACTAAAACTTCCGTACTTTGAATAAAGATTGAATGCTTTTTCAATATCCTCTATTATGCATATGTTTTTAAGAATTTTTTCAAAAAATGGTTTCCACTTTGCTTCTGTTTGAATACTGCTGCTTGCCCAGCTTACAAATCCGTTTTCTTGTTCAAGTTTCTTTGCTTTTCTCTTTTCAATAAAATTTTGAATTTTGTTAAGAAAACCCTTGCTGTTAAACACTTCAAAATGAGGGAAATAAAATGAAGCTTTCCCAATATCATTAAGATTTAGATACTCTATTCCTCGTTTAAGATCTTCCAAAGATTCCACAAGGACGTTGTTAAGATTATTCTTAAGTGCGGCTTCAACGGCAAACCGGAATTTTTCATCGGAATCACCGATGTGTGCAAGAATTGTACTCCCTTTCTTTGCCCAATCTTTATTGTCAAGAAGTGCTTTTGCGCCTTTAGATACACCTTCAAGATTATCTATAAGATTTTGTATAAAGGTAATTTTATCTTTTATAGATTTTATAAGGCTGCGTTGTTCAAGTTCTTTTTCTTTTAACTTATTTAACTCAAGTTCAAGTTTTTCTTTTTCACTTTGTTTACTTAAGTATATTGATTCAGCATCTGCAATTTTTTTCTGAATTTCATCTTTATCGTTACCAAGTTCTTCAATAAATCCAACTGTTTTAGCAATGTTATTTGTAAGTGACTGAATTTTTTCATTTAGCTTTTTAATGTTTACTTGCTTTGATTCAAGAATTGCAACAGCGTTGCGCAATTCATTTTCTCTGCCTGTAATTTCTTTGAATTTTTCAAGAAGAATATCTGATTGCTCTTTGAGTGCATTCTTTTTCTGGTCAAGAATTTCTACTTGTGCATCAACTTTATGATCAAAATTTAATTTTTCATGTTCTTTCTGTGCAATTTGCTCAGTCAAATCAGAAAGGGATGTACTCCCATTTTGAGTGATAGTTTTTGCTTCATCAAACTGATGACTTAATTCAGAAAGTTCTGTTGTATATCTTTCTTTATTGCGGGAAAGAGAATTCTTTCTTTCATTATTAAGTGATAGAGAATTCTGAATATTAAAAATCTTTTCAGTCTGAAGTGTAATTTTGTTTCGTTTATCTTTCAGCTCTTTTTCAATCTCAACAAGTTTTTCACGTGCAGCTTTAATTTCATCTTCAAGCTTTGTAATATCCAATTCAAATTGAACTTTTTTCTTAAAATTTTCTTCCTTGCATAACTTAGACTCAACAATCCGGAGCGTAAACAGTGCAAGTTCACGTTCTGAAAGATCAATCTCCAACTCCCGCAATTGTGAAGTTAGAACATTGTACTTATCAGCACGCTTGGCTTGTCTTTCAAGTGAAGCTACTTTTTTCTCAACTTCAGAAACAATATCATTAACACGAGTAAGATCAGACTTAACCTCATCAAGTTTTCTTAATGCAAGCCGTCTTCTTAACTTGTACTTATTAACGCCCGCTGCTTCTTCAAACATTGTACGACGTTCTTCAGCTTTATTGCTAAGAATAGTTTCAACCATTTTTAATTCAATAACAGAATAAGCATTTGCACCAATTCCGGTATCCATAAAAAGATTGGTTATATCTTTTAAACGACAAATGTTTTTGTTTAACAGATATTCGCTTTCACCAGAACGGAAAATTCTACGTGTAATTGTAACGTCTGTGTATTCGGTAGGAAGGATTCCTTTTGTGTTTTCAATAGTCAGCGATACTTCTGCCATTCCCATTGGTTTACGCTGTGCGGTTCCGTTAAAGATAACGTTTTCCATTTTATCACTTCTAAGTGTAGAACTTTTCTGTTCACCCAAACACCAGCGAAGTGCATCAACTACATTTGTTTTGCCGCAGCCATTCGGTCCAACGATTGAGGTTATTCCCTGATTAAAATTAATCTGAGTTTTCTGAGCAAAAGATTTAAAGCCAAGTATTTCTAACTTAGATAAATACAAATTATTCTATCCAAAAATGTTAAATTGTTTAAGCGCCAGTTTTAGATACTGAAAAACCGAATTATTTACTTCGAAGTAAAGGAAGAAAATTATTTTCATTATAAATATTGAAAGCAAACCGTAGAAATAGATTCCACCAGGGCTAACATCAAATATTACCGAGATACCTTTTAGAAGTCTGTAAAGAAGCCAGAATATAAATACGACCAGAAATATGTACATATAAATATTTCCAACTCCTGCACTTAGTAACCGGTAAAGGACAATTCCAACTGGAATTAAAAGCACAACAGGAAGCAAAGCCCAAACGACAGTAAAGAAAAC
>BS_KBA_SWE02_21mDRAFT_10000183_pt1 | contig 22243 bp, 17 predicted proteins | sample BalSeasSWE02_21m_FD_9196 | JGI IMG/M metagenome (IMG submission 9196)
CCTTTCGGCGAATCACAACGAAGCCTGTCCCGCCAATACCGAATTCCCCTAATTCAACTAAGAAAACTAAACCATATTATCAGCCCTACTGAATTTTATGCCGGAGCAAATTTGATCATTCTAAAAGATCCGGAAAAACCAGCGTGGACAGGTAGAGCAAATCTCGAATCTGAAGAAACCCTGCTCGAATTATCCATTAAGGAAAACACTGACCCATGGACAATAATTGAGATTAATTATCTATCTGGCACATGGGCAGCATTACCTGGAGATGTCCTTTATCAACCTGGTTCCAACACTAATTCATCACAAACAGGCTTACCTTCAATTTTTACATCTGTAATAGTTGACCCTCTGCCTATCACACAGGGTAAAACCGCACAAATCCAAGTTAATTCTTCACAAGAAATAACTCTGGGTGGATTATTGGTTGATAAGGAACTACGATTCTTTCCTCTTGAACAGAATTCATATGTTTCTCTGCAAGGGGCACATGCCCTTACTGAACCAGGTTTATACCCCCTTAGGATAGATGCTTATCTTCCCGATGGTAGCAAACAATCATTTGAACAGATGATCCTTGTACAGACGGGTTACTATCCTTCTGAAACAATCCAGGTTGATCCTAAATCGATCGATCCAGTGATAACCAAACCTGAAGAGGATCTAATCCGGTCCATTACGCGTCCAGCTACCCCGGAACGTTATTGGAGTGGACTATTTTTGAGTCCTGCACTCCAATATGAATCCTCTGGTTATTTCACTTCAAAATTTGGGAACCGCCGAACATATATTGGGATTGGAACAGATCTGGAAATATTTGGATTCCATTCCGGGTTGGATTATGGGGGTGGAAATGGATTACCTATTACTTCTCCCGCTCCTGGAATTGTTGTATTTACAGGTTTATTGGAAGTTCGGGGTAATGCGACAATAATTGACCATGGCTGGGGTGTCTATTCCGGCTTCTGGCATCAGTCCGAGATAAAAGTTTCACCAGGCGATTTCGTTGATACTGGTCAAGTTATCGGATTGGTTGGGGGAACAGGTCGGGTAACAGGGGCACACCTGCATTGGGAAATATGGGTTAATGGCATCCAGGTGGATCCAGTAGATTGGCTGGAAACAACTTACCCACATCCGTAAATATATTTTCGAGATAACCAAAATAAATTTTTATGGATTCTTCTCTTTTACTTAAAGGATTGATATTGGGTTTTTCTATCGCTGCACCAGTTGGCCCGATAGGGATTATTTGCATTCGCAGAACTATCTCTAATGGTCGATTGGCGGGTTTGGCAGCAGGATTGGGCGCAGCGAGTGCAGATGCATTATATGGTTCTATTGCCGGGTTTGGTATAACTCTAATATCAAATTTTCTGGTAAGTCAACAATTTCTATTGAAATTATTTGGGGGTATATATTTATGCTATTTGGGAATCAAGACCTTCCAGACGAAACCTGTAAGTATTATTGAAGACCACCAAAACAAAGGAAACTCATCCACTTACCTGACAACTTTTTTTCTGACACTCACAAATCCGATGACTATCATTTCTTTTGCTGCGATTTTTTCTGGATTAGGGTTAGTGGACACAAACACAAATTATTCATCTGCTTTATTATTAATAATGGGCGTATTTTTAGGGTCAGCCTCCTGGTGGGTTCTCCTTAGCACGATCACTGGCTCAATTCATTCGAAATTTAATAATTTATCCATGCAATGGGTAAACAGGGTTTCTGGTTTAGTCATTCTAATTTTTGGTTTTTATGCATTGATCAGCCTAATTCACTAACCTATGTTAAAACAAGCAAAATTACATTCAGCGACCCTGCTAGGTTTTTTGGCCATCCTTTTGTGGAGCTCAACTGTTGCATTTACGCGAAGTATTGCTGAGAACTTGGGACCATTCACTTCTGGGGCTTCAATCTACTTATTGGCTGGTTTATTTCTTTACATTACAAGATCCATCAAACATCGTTCTTTTTTAAATAAAAATAAACCATCTTCTTTATATATTTATGGATGTGGAATTTTATTCTTAATTTACACAGTGAGTTTTTATGTTGCTATAAGCATGGCTACAAACAACTCTCAAACTCTTGAAATTGGTCTGATCAATTACCTTTGGCCTGGTTTAACGATCTTATTTTCCATTCCTATCCTGGGTAAAAGAGCAAGCATCTGGTTATTACCAGGTACATTAATTGCATTTGCCGGAGTTATTCTCGTCCTGACTCAAGGTACATCATTCACCTGGATTTCAATTGCAGAAAATTTTCGAAATTCCTCTTTGCCATATTTCACGGGATTCCTTGCAGCGACCTCATGGGCGCTATATTCAAACTTATCCCGACGCTGGGGAGGAGCTGATTCTGAAGGGTCTGTTCCACTATTTTCAATTATTACCGGGTTATCCTTTTTGATCCTTGCACTTATTTTCCCAGAAAAAATGACCTGGAATCCAAGGGTAATTGTTGAAATTTTATTTTTTTCTTTAGCAACTGCTTTAGCATACCTTTACTGGGACATATCCATGCGCAAAGGAAAGATAATTTTGGTAGCAGCAGGATCTTATCTGGTTCCCTTATTATCAACCATTGTCAGCAGTTTATATTTGGGAATTATACCCACTCCTAATCTGTGGTTGGGGTGTGGTCTAATAGTCCTTGGGTCAATCATTAGTTGGAGATCACTGTAAAACGAGGTTAACCAATAATTGGATTGCATATATTAATTGTACCAAATTACCCAATCCAAAGCTTGACGATAATATTAATCTATTGTAAGATGGTTTGAATTGCACATGATGTCATATTGTTTTTTTTGACCAAAATCATGAACGGAGGTGATGTCGCCCCAAACACGTAAACCCCCCACCCGTAACCCCAAAGTAAGTCTAATCTGTTTTATTCCACGAGGAGGAAGAAGTATGTCTAAGCGTTTGTCAATTGTTTTTTCTGCATTAATGTTAGTTGCGTTAGTTCTATCAGCTTGTGGTCCTACTGCTGCCGAGTATGAATGCACCGATGCGATCGGATGCGTTACAGTGGCTGCTGGTGATCCAATCCCTGTTGCTTCCGCACTAGTTATTACCGGTCCAGATGCGACTTTAGGCCTTGACTCCCAATATGGTGTCGAGATCGCCATCGCTGAAAAAGGCCAGCTCCTTGGCCATGATATTCAATTGAAAGCAGAAGATGATGGTTGCTCTGCCGAAGGCGGGCAAGCAGTTGGTACTAAACTCGCTGCTGATACTTCACTTGTTGCTATTATCGGAACATCATGCTCTAGTGCAGCCCGCGTTGCCGCCCCATTGATTTCCCAAGCCGGCCTCGTCATGATTTCAGCATCCAATACTGCTCCTGAACTTACCATTGCCGGCAATCCTAATAACTGGCCTGGCTTTTTGCGCACAGCGCATAGTGACGCCATCCAGGGTCTAGCTGCTGCCAATTTTGCAGTAGAATTTCTTAAGGTTACCAAAGCTGCAACAATCCACGATGGTTCGATCTATGCCGAAAGTCTCGCCAATGTTTTTGCTGAAAATTTCGTGAAATTGGGCGGTACCATCACGGCTCAAGAAGCTGTTGATCCCAACCAGACTGACTTTAAGTCTGTTCTAACGAGCCTGGCTCCTGCTGGTCCTGAATTGATCTATTATCCGATTTTTGTTAAAGCCGGAAGTCTGATCACCCGCCAGGCCAAAGAAACCACCGGTCTGGAGAACACCTACTTGATGGGCGCAGATGGTATGTTCTCACCTGACGTATCCTCAGGTGCTGGCGATGCAGTTGAAGGTTTGTTCGTGTCAAGCCCCGATCTTTCAGCATTCAGCGCAAAATACAATGATTATTTCCTGCCAAAATACCTGGAAATGTTCGGCTCCGATCCCGTCAGCATTTTCCACGCTCATGCCTATGATGCAATGTGGATAGTTATGAATGCAATTGAGAAAGTTGCTATTCAAGATGAGGATGGAACACTTCATATTCCACGACAAGGTCTACGCGATGCCATGTATGCTACTAAAGACTTCCAAGGCTTGACAGGTGTCCTCACTTGCAGCCCAACCGGAGACTGCGCGAACCCCGTGATTGCTGTTTATGAATATCACGCTGGTGAGTATCCTCCACTCAAAGTCTGGCCGTAAACCTGTTTTTGTTTATTAATCAGTAAAATTATACAAAACAAAAAGAGGGGCGAGTTTTCTCGCCCCTCTTGGATAATAAATATATTGAAACAGGAGTATGATCATGCTGCGTAAATGGCGCCAACGGATTACAATCGCAGATATTGTTGTTTGGATTATCGGCATAGCTATTGGTTTTATTGTTGTCTATGGCTCAATAAAAACGATACAGGTTGGTAAATATGATTCCCGCGTTTGGATCGATCTTACCATCACAGGCCTAGCTCTGGGCGGCGTTTATGCATTAATTGCCCTTGGCTACACAATCGTATACGGTGTTCTTAAGATGATAAATTTCGCTCACAGCGAAATTTTTATGTCGGGTCCTTTCACAGCCGTTTTTCTAGCAATTGCACTATTTAAAAATGGATATTGGAGTTCTCATCCTTACATTAGTCTATTATTGGTCACGTTATTAGCAGTGTCAATTTCCAGTGTTCTTGCTGTTCTTCTTGAGAGGATCGCCTATCGACCTCTCCGCAACGCTCCTCGATTGGTCCCATTGATCACGGCCATCGGAGCGTCCTTTTTTTTGCAATACACGTTCCGAGGTTTTTTCGGTTCTGGATTACAGGCATATCCAGAATTAGAATTTCTTAAAGGTACCTGGACTTTTGGATCGATCCCGGTCTATAAAACGCAGGTCGTTGTTATTGTTAGCGCTTTGATCATGATGCTCGTTCTTTATAGCATTGTTCAATTAACTAAAATGGGTAAGGCTATGCGGGCAGTTTCCGAAGATAAAGAAGTTGCCAGCTTGATGGGAATCAACGTTGATCGGATAATCATGCTAACCTTTGCTCTCGGAGGAGCCTCCGCTGGCTTGGGTGGTATTCTTTATATCCTTCTATTCCCGGTTGTTCACTTCTTTATGGGCTTCATCCCGGGCCTCAAGGCATTTACTGCAGCCGTTCTTGGCGGTATTGGAAATGTTCCAGGCGCTTTCTTAGGAGCCATGATCCTTGGAATCTTGGAAGCTGTCGGACCTAGTCTCTTCCTTGATGGGATGGGAATTGCCGCTCCATATCAGCTTAAAGATGCAATTGCTTTCACAATACTCGTATTTATATTGATAATTCGTCCTTCGGGTATTCTGGGCGAGAGAATCACCCAGACAAAAGCCTAAGGAGGTAATGTGATGAAAAGTAAATTAACTTTTATACAGTTGCTCTCAACAGGCCTGATCAATGGAATTATAGTAATCTTCCTAGGTTTGGTTGGTATGATTGAAACTTTTAACCAAAGAAATATCATATCCGGTCTAGTATCCATGGGATCTCTCTTATTATTTTTACCCTTTTTCATGTTTGGGTATATAACTGCGAAAAAGGAACCAGATAAAACTCTGAGAACTGTGTTATTTACTGGATTTGTGACCGGATTGGTGGCAGGATTCACTGCTGCTTTATTGCCAATATTGGGTCAATTCGTGGACCTGCGTGATATGTTTATGAATGCATCACCGACACTCTTTTCTATCCTTAAATTTTGAACAGGGAATTTATCTGGGTGGATTAATCTTGATGCTTGTTTCAGGAATAACGGGTGCGCTTGGGGCAGGCTTCCTTCTCATTCCATCAAGGTTGAGAAATGCATTAATTCAAGCCATAGCGTGGACTGTTTTATTCGGTTTAATGAGAGACATCTTTATCGTAATGATAGGACGCTGGGGTTCAATATCCTATCTTTTCAGATGGTTTTTTGCTACAAGTGGATTAACAATTTTCGGTGCATTGTTCATTTTCTTGTTAGTTGGTTTTGTCTCCTACTGGCGTTCTGGAAAAGAACAAGAAATCCAAGCAAAAAAAATCCTTACAAAGAAACAAAAATATATTCAAATTGGAAAGTTAGCGAGCGCTGTGATCCTTGTTTTGTTCTTGCCACAAATCCTGGGAATGTATTTCAGCGAAATCCTTGACAATGTGGGTATTTATATCCTGATGGGCCTTGGCTTGAATATAGTTATAGGTTTTGCCGGTCTACTCGATCTTGGATATGTAGCATTTTTTGCAATTGGCGCTTACACCATCGGAGTTCTCACATCTCCGGAAATGACTGCAACTCCCATTACCTTTTGGCAGGCATTACCCTTCGCCCTGCTGGCATCTGTGACCGCTGGTTTGATTTTAGGATTACCAGTATTAAAAATGCGCGGTGATTATCTGGCGATTGTCACCCTCGGTTTTGGAGAGATCATCCGCCTATTGTCTTTATCTGATTGGTTGCGTCCTTACTTGGGTGGAACTCAGGGTATTCAACGAATAGCCCGCCCTTTTATTGGTCCGATTGAACTGGTTTCTCAGAGTCAATTATATTATTTAATTGTGGCCGCAATCCTGATCGCAGGTTTTATCGCCTGGCGATTGAAGGATTCCCATATGGGTCGTTCGTGGATGGCAATGAGAGAAGATGAAGATGTTGCCCAGGCCATGGGAATTAACCTGGTAGCAACAAAATTGTCTGCTTTTGCCACAGGAGCGTTCTTTGCTGGTCTTGCAGGTGCAATTTTCGCAGCCAAATTATCTTCTGCTTATCCTCAAAGCATGAATCTCATGGTCTCAATTAATGTTCTCTGTTTGATCATTGTCGGTGGCATGGGAAGCATTCCAGGTGTGTTTGTTGGTGCTATGGTTTTGATGGGATCCCCTGAATTATTAAGGGAATTTGCTGATTTCCGCTATCTTGTTTATGGTGCCCTGCTCGTCGTTATGATGCTCGTCCGCCCCGAAGGTTTATGGCCGGAGGCTCGTAGAAAACTTGAATTACACGAATCCCTAGAACCAGATTCACTTCCAAGTGATATTCCACCTGCGATAGAGAACCCAACTGGGTAGGAGATTAATCATGGCTGTATTAACCGCAATAAATGTAACAAAACGCTTTGGCGGGTTGGATGCTCTATTGAAAGTGAATTTGGAATTAAAAGAACATGCCATCCAAAGTATTATTGGCCCAAATGGAGCTGGAAAAACAACCTTTTTCAATTGCATAACTGGTTTTTATAACCCTGAGGAAGGCGAAATTCTACTGGAAAACAAATTAATCACTGGTTTGTCTCCAGATCGGGTTACTCGTCTGGGAATTTCAAGAACATACCAAAACATTCGGTTGTTCAAAAATATGACAGCAGTTGAAAATATTCTGGTAGGCATGCATCCTCACTTGAAATCAGGAATGATCGGTGGAATTCTCCGTGACCCACGAACCAACCATGATGAGCAGGAAGCACTGGTTGAAGCAAAACGTATTTTGAAGTTTGTTGGCCTGGCTGGCAAAGGCGATATGATGTCTAAGAACCTGCCATATGGTGCTCAACGCAGGCTTGAAATCGGCCGTGCCCTGGCAAACAAACCTAAATTGTTGCTTCTTGACGAACCTACGGCTGGTATGAATCCCAGCGAAACTCAGGAAATGACCAACTTCATTGGCCAGTTGCGAGATAATCTGGGAATTACGATCCTGTTGATCGAACATCAAATGCGTGTTGTCATGGGTATCTCTGAGTTGATCACAGTACTGGATTTTGGTCAAAAAATTGCTGAAGGGACACCGGCTGAAATTCAAAAAAATACCAGGGTTATTGAAGCCTATTTGGGTCGCGGTGCAGCCAGCGGTCTTTCTGAAGCCACAGCTTGAGTTGGAGATGACATTATGGCGTTACTAGAAGTAAATAACATTCATTCTTACTATGGTAATATACATGCTTTAAAAGGTGTATCGTTGACAGTGGAAAAAGGGGAAATTGTAACCCTTATTGGTGGAAACGGTGCTGGAAAGACAACCACCCTGAGAGGTATCTCAGGGATATTAAAGCCTCTCGAAGGTACAATCAAATTCGAAGGAGAGGATCTAGCGCCTTTTAAAGCCCACGAACTGGTGTCAAAGGGTATATCCATGGTTCCCGAAGGACGGGGGGTATTCGCCCGCCTTTCCGTTTCAGAAAATCTTGATATGGGAGCTTACATCCGTTCTGACAAAGCTGACATCAAGACTGACCTGGAACGGATTTTTTATCTCTTTCCCAGACTAAAAGAAAGACGGACACAAGTTGCCGGAACACTTTCGGGTGGCGAACAACAAATGCTGGCAACTGGGCGAGCTCTAATGTCTCGTCCCCGCTTGTTATTAATGGATGAACCATCCATGGGTCTTGCACCCGTTTTAGTGGAAAGCATATTTGAAAAGATCGTGGAAATTAACAAGGAGGGTATGACTGTTTTGCTCGTTGAACAAAATGCACTCATGGCTCTAAGCATTGCGCATCGTGGTTATGTCATGCAAACAGGAGAAATCATCTTGCACGATAAAGCTTTGAATTTACAAACCAACAAGACTGTTCAAAAAGCCTACCTCGGCATGGAATAAATATCTACACGGAATATTTCGATTCTGAGACCCGTTTTCATTTTGAAGACGGGTCTCATGCAAAATAAAGAAGAACAATATAATATAAAAATTATGAAAATATTAACTGGAGAAAATGTTGTAAAAGCATTACCAATGAAAGAATGCATTGAGGCAATGAAACGCGGTTATGCTGCATTGGCATGTGGGAAAGCAGACGTACCTTTACGAACACGAATCCAAATACCATCACAAAACGCAGTGAGTATCTTTATGCCTGCTTACATTCAAGATTCTAATGGAAATGCGCTAACGGTAAAAATAGTCTCATTATTTCCAAGCAACCCGAAAATTGGTATATCTTTGATACAAGCAGCAGTATTGGTTTTAGACTCCACAACCGGAAGACCCATCGCCTTATTGGAAGGTAATTCCCTAACAGCTATCCGCACCGGTGCAGGAAGTGGAGCTGCCACTGATTTGTTGGCTAGAGAAGATTGCAAAATTGCGGCAATTTTTGGAGCTGGTGTACAAGGTAGGTCGCAACTTGAAGCAATCTGTACAGTCAGATCAATAGAACAAGTATGGCTATACGACCCTGACCCAATTCAGGCGAATTCCTTCCTATCCGAAATGTCAGGTAAACCCCATATTCCAGCCGACCTTCGTATCGCAGAAAATCCCGACCAAGCTGTAGCAAATGCTGATATCATTTGCTGTGCAACAACATCAACATCCCCCATATTTTCAGATGCTTCAATTAAACCCGGCGTTCACATCAATGCCATAGGATCTTATTTACCAGATATGCAGGAAGTCCCTGGCGCAACAATTTCTCGGGCTATGGTGGTTGTCGATTCTCGCTCAGCAACTTTAGCAGAAACAGGTGACCTCATTCGTCCAATTCAAGAAGGTTTATTTACTGAAAATCATATTTACGCAGAATTAGGTGAAATAGTACTGGGGAGTAAACCTGGGCGCACCAATGCCACTCAGATCACTTATTTTAAATCAGTAGGACTTGCTGTTCAAGACGCGATGGCTGCTCAACTGGCACTATCAAACTCAGAATTGATGAATATTGGACAAACGTTTCCATTCTAAACCTTGAGGCATCATTATGACACTACCAAAATCGGCAGATATTATCATCATAGGAGGCGGGGTCATGGGCGCAAGTACAGCCTACCACCTTGCAGCTCGTGGCCAGAAAAATATCCTTTTACTTGAAAAAGAAGAATTCTTCGGGTTGGGTGCAACAGGCCGTTGCGCCGGAGGGGTTCGATATCAATTCTCAACCGAGATAAATGTTGAGCTTTCCAAGAAAAGCTTACCGATGTTTGAGAATTTCAAAAATGAAATCGGACAGGACATTTGTTACCAGAAATGTGGTTATTTATTTGCACTAACAAGACCTGAAGATGTTGAATATTTTCGTCACAATGTCAACCTTCAGAACAAATTGGGTGTTGAAACCGAATGGCTGACAGGTGACGAAGTCAGGCGGAGATTACCGTTAATGCATTTTGATGATGCATTGGCTGGAACTATTAATAAAAACGATGGCTTAGTTGACCCAAATAGCGTGGTCATGGGTTACATAAATTCGGCTTTACGTCTTGGAGCCCAAGCAATATGCAATGTAGAAGTGACAGGAATTAAAGTGGAAAAAGGTGAGGTTTGCGGAATAATCACCAAAAAAGGCGTAGTTTCCTCACGTACCATTGTGAACGCATGTGGTCCATGGTCCCGGCTTATAGGTGATATGGCTGGTGTAAATTTACCCATAACCCCATTACGGCGTCAAATGTTGACAACATCTTCATTACCACAATTACCTCCGGATTTCCCGTTTGTTATTGATTTTGCTCAATCGCTCTACTTCCATCGGGAAGGCGATGGTTTGTTAACAGGAATGTCCAATCAGGACGAGAAACCTGGATATGACCAGAATGTTGATGAAAAATTTGAATTGATAAACCTGGAAGCTGCAATCTCTCGTATGCCGTTACTTGAACAAGCAGGGTTGGTTTCGCATTGGGCCGGGCTTTACGAAGTCACGCCAGATGCTCATCCGATCTTTGGACGCACCCCAGTGAAGGGATTTCTGGTTGTGACCGGTTTTTCAGGACACGGTTTTATGCACGGTCCAATTTCAGGAAAATTGATGTCTGAGTACATTCTTGATGGGAGATTTGAATCTCTGGACGTGTCTACATTAGACCTGGCTCGTTTTGAAGAAAACCGTTTGATTAAAGAATACAATGTTGTATAAATTATAANATTTTAGTAAGTGAACAAGAGAATATATGCCAACAGCAGAGATAATTGCCATCGGTACAGAATTGCTTCTNGGAGAAATTGCTGATACCAACACACAATACATTGCTAGAACTATCAGGGATTTGGGTATTAATATTTATCGAACNTCTATTGTGGGGGATAATAAAAATCGGATAGCCAACCTCGTCCGAGAGGCTATGAGTCGCTCAGAGATTATTATTACCACCGGAGGACTAGGTCCAACTGTTGATGATCCCACCCGCGAAGCACTGGCGATGAGTGCTGATATTCAGCTTGTTTTCCATCCAGAGTTGTGGGAAAGTATAACTAAACGATTTTTTGAGGCTGGTCGCGTTCCTGGGGATAATCAAAAACAACAAGCATATATTCCTAAAAATGCAATAATATTAAATAATCCGGTTGGCACAGCTCCGGCTTTCATTATTAAAACAAAAAAGAATGCAGTTATTTCATTGCCAGGTGTCCCGGCTGAAATGAAAACAATACTAGGGCAATCTGTTATTCCTTATCTAAAAAAGAACTTTAATTTAGCAGATACCCTAAAGGTACGGGTTCTCCATACCAGCGGTGCAGGTGAGGGTTGGATCGATGAGAAAATCAGTGATCTTGAAAAATTAAATAACCCAACCGTTGGATTGGCTGCCCATTCCGGAATTGTGGATATACGTATTACTGCCATGGCAGACAATGATGAGAAAGCAGAAGAACTTTTAAGAAATCTGGAAATAGAGATCAGGGCTCGATTAGGGGAATACATTTATGGTTCAGATGAGACTACCCTGGAAAAGACAGCACTGGAAGCAGCTATTGAATGTGGATGGACTGTTTCTTCAGCAGAATCCGGTACAGAGGGGTTGCTATTCCAACGCCTGTCCACACTGCGAAACAAAGCCTATTTAGGGGCAAGTGATTTCCCCACAAACTCAAATACGTTAATAAAAATCATTAAAACAATTAGAAATGACAATAATGCAGATGTGATCTTAGTATTATCGGTTATCATAAAAGATAATATTTCTAGGATCCATATTGTTATTCATACACCAATTACGGATTTTGAGCATCAAGTAAACTATTCTGGCCATCCCCAGAATGCACCAATCCTGGGCGTTAATCTCATCCTTGACCGCCTTCGACGAATCGCCATGGATGCAAATAAATCCATATGATTATTTACTAACAAGAGATTTCCATCTGCGGGTTAGTTAAAAGGAGAAAAAATGGAACATAAAGTTGACCTATTATTAATTAACGCCCATGTACTGACAATGGACGAAGATCTTCATCAATATAATCCAGGTGCTATTGCAATAAGAAACGATTCCATAATTGCGGTTGGCCCTGAAAAAGAACTCTCGGAATCATATACACCCAGCGAGACAATTGATTGCGCCGGCAAGATATTAATGCCCGGATTGGTAAATGCACATACCCATGTGCCTATGACCCTTTTGCGAGGGCTTGCAGATGATCTTCGCCTGGATGTCTGGTTGCTTGGTTTTATGATGCCTGTTGAGCGTGAATTTGTGTCCTCAGATTTTGTTCAACTGGGAACAAAATTAGCCTGCGCTGAATTGACGAGATCAGGGGTTACAAGCTTTGCTGATATGTATTATTTTGAAGAAGATGTTGCCATTGCAACTGCTCAAGCTGGCCTTAGGGCAGTTTGTTCGCAAACAGTATTAAAATTCCCAACACCTGATGCAAAATCATATGAAGATTCGCTGGCTTATGCACGCGATTTCATCCAACGCTGGAAAGGACACCCATTAATAGTCCCTTCGGTTGCTCCACATGCGCCATATACATGTACAAATGAAATTCTTCAAGCTACTTCACTATTAGCGCAAGAATTTGATGTGCCTCTCCACACGCATCTATCTGAGACATTATTCGAAGTAGAAAACATGCGCAGAGAAACTGGTATGCCTGTCATTCCTTATGTAAAAAAACAAGGATTATTTGACGCAAAAGTATTGGCAGCCCATTGTGTTCATGTGGATCAAGGAGAAATTAGAACACTGGCACACGCAGGTGCTGGAGTAGCCCACAATCCATCGTCTAATCTAAAACTTGGATCCGGCATCGCCCCTGTATCAAAGATGCTGGAGGCAGGCATAAATGTGGGAATCGGTACTGATGGCCCTGCTTCAAATAATGATCTGGATATGTTTGAGGAGATACGCCTGACAGCTTTCCTTGCCAAAGGTATCAGCGGTGATCCAACTGTTATTCCTGCTGCAACTGCACTAACAATGGCTACCCGCCTCGGTGCAAAAGCTTTACACATTGGCGATATTACTGGATCCCTAGAACCAGGAAAGAGAGCTGATCTTATCCTTATTGATATTAATCCTCTTCACAATTCACCACGATTCAATCGCGAAACAGATAATGCTTATGCCAGCATTGTCTATGCATCAAAATCTTCGGATGTCACTGATGTAATGGTTAATGGGAACTGGGTTTTACGTAACCGAATTTTACTGAACCTTGACGAAAATGACCTTCTATATCATGCCGGACAATATGCCAAGAGAATTGATACATTTTTGATTCAGCGCGAACAATCAGTATTTTCTAAATTAATTGCCCTGGGCGGGTCCAGTGAAGCCGAATCCTTTGAGATCCAAATCAAAGTTAAAGTATCAGACACTTCTAAGCTCATAACTGCCATAGAGAATCCAAAAATTGAGGTCATTTACCACAAGCACTATCACCAACACGATGCATATTTCTTATTCCCCGACTCATCACAAGGTAAATTGCGTTACAGGGAGGATGAATCCATCAATGACAAGGGTGAAATTGCCCACGTTCGCTCTCGATTGACTTTGCTTGGACCAAAAAGTGAGAATAATTTAAAGAACGATGTATTTCTATCACGCAGCCGTTATCTTGCCCCTGCCGGGAATAGTTTGAGGTTTTACAGGGAATATTTTAAGCCATCCTCTGAAATATCTGTAGATAAAGATCGATTGCGTTGGTTGGTCCGCTACAAAAAAACAGAGTTTTATATTAATTTGGATACTTTTAAAAACCCTGACCTGGGAATTTACCTTGAGATAAAGAGCCGCACCTGGAGCTTAAAAGATGCTGAAAATAAGGCTCTTCTGACCAGCGAACTTATAGAATTACTGGCGGGATCTTTGGATAAGACGATAACGCGGGATTACATAGAAGTTATCCAGAATATTTAACCCTGATAATGTATTTTTCAACATGACCAAATAAGCTGTCAAGCTTAAAATTATTTCTAATGGCTAGCCTGATCGATAAAGAGATATGCATTCCAAGTTAATCAACTGACATTTTTCGCTTGCAATTGTACAATATCTCACTATAATTAATCTAAATATAAAGGAGGTTGAACTATGAAGACTATTCGCCAGGCCATGAAAGAAAAGGATAATGAAATTTGGTGGACAACCCCTGACACCCATGTTTATGCTGCATTAAGTTTAATGGCAGAAAAAGGAGTAGGGGCTTTAATTGTGCTTGACAAGGAGAAAATTGTCGGCATATTTTCTGAACGCGATTATGCACGCAAAGTTATCCTCATGGGAAAATCTTCAAAGGATATTTTTGTTCGTGAAATTATGACGACAAATGTGCGTTTTATAACACCAGAGCAAACATGTGGACAAGCACTCGCCCTTATGACAGATAAGCATATTCGGCATCTCCCCGTGCTTCAGGACGAAAAATTGATTGGGATCATCTCAATTGGAGATCTTGTTAAAGCCGTTATCGATGAACAGAAAAAAACCATCGATAAGTTGGAAAAATATATTCTGGCTAACACCAGTATTACTTGATCTTTACTTAATGAGAAATTTTGATCAGCAATATTTTTAAGGATCAATGGCAAGCGTTTTGTAAATGCTCTTCATAAGTCTCGGAAAAAGAATGTAAACCTGATCCATCACAGCGCGCACGGAAATAAAAATATGGGGTCTGGGCTGGATAAGCAACTGATTGTAGCGCACCTATCCCGGGATTAGATATGGGCGAAGGGGGTAGACCGGAATAAATATATGTATTGTATGGGGAATCAATGGCCAAATCTTCCAAAGTCAAGGGATTTTTCCACCAATTCTCCTTCACATAATCATAGCCGGCTGCATATTGGACAGTTGGATCAGTATCCAATTTCATGCCAGAATTTAATCGGTTATAAAACACAGACGCGATTATTGGTTGTTCTTCTGATATGATGGCCTCCTTTTCAACAATAGAGGCAAGGATCACTGCTTGATATGTATCCAATCCCTGTTTTAAGAAATTTTCCTGCAATTCAATCGTTAAATTTTTAGAGAAATTTTGAAGTAATAAAGAAACCAATTGATCTGCATTGGTATCCCGTGGTAATGAGTAAGAACCCGGGAACAAAAAACCCTCAGCAGATATTTCATCCAACAAGAAATCCATGGGGACACCTGGATCTTTGGCTGCGATCAAGAATTCCTCCGGCGTGATATTCAATCCAGAGGTTGGCAATGATGCTGCGATCTCTTCCATTCGCCAACCAGCCCAGACATTATATGAAATTTCTGTAGGAGTAGCATCCTGTAAAGCAAGCGCAATCTCAATAGCCGTCATACCCGGGTTGAGTTCATATTTTCCGGCTTGAACAGATGTGTCCAGTCCTTTCCAAACCAAATAAATTTGAAAGATCTTTGAATTTTGTATTAAACCCAATAATTCCAAATGCTCACTTATTTGAGATACTGATTCTCCAGTATCGATAACAAATATTTGCTCTCCCCCTCCGGGAAGAACAGGATCGGCAAGATCTCCAGCGTTCCACAATAAAGAAATTGCATACGAGTAACGGTCGGTCAGATTTATTGCTGAACTTGAGGGACCAAATGATTGTTCAGCAAGAACTGGAATATATATAATCACTGCCATAATTAACACAAACAATAAGGCCAACAAAACCAAGGAAGTGCAAGAATAATTTCGTTTCATTCAGAGTTTTCCTTCGTGACCAATCGAGCATCCAGATATGATTGTAAGATAATTGTTGCAGCCAAATCATCCAAATGGCCGGAGCGTTTTTTCCGTGAGCCTCCCATTATGACTCTTGCTCTTTTTGCATCCTGTGTACTAAAACTCTCATTCCAGAATTTCACAGGGACTGTGACCTTTCGAGCCAAAGATTGCGCGATCCTGGCAGAGCGTCTACCTTCAAAAGTTGGTTCCCCATTATTATCCAGGGATTGCCCGACAATGACCAAATCAATATTATTATTTAAGACTTCCTGGGCAATAAAATCTGTATCTGATTCTCGCGATTTATGCTTCAGTATCATCAATGGATTGGCAATTGTTCCAGTTGGATCGCTGATCGCCAATCCGATATTCTTGGAACCCGGATCTAAGGACATAATTCTCATAATTTCTCAATTAGTTACGGCTATGCGCAGTGTTACAATTGGCAGCCAAGGCCACCAGGAAGGTGTAATTTCTACAACAGGCTTTATCTCTGAACCATATTCTTCTTCCAAAATTTTATAAGAATCTTGAAGAGTTTTTCCCTGGAGAAGTCCAGAGATATAAAAATCACTTAAATTTCTCTTAATGTTCTGGTTTGCCTGCAAACTCAAAATTGTTTTGCCGTTCGTATTTGTAGTTGGCTTATTTAATATATCGAATTGTATAGAATCTCCAGGCACGGAAAAATATCCACTCGGTAACCCAGCTTTTAATGCTGGTTCGCCAAGACTTACCAAGTCTGAATATGCAGCGTAATGCATTGTGTATCTGAGCTTGAGATCCAAAGATAAGCGGTCACCTGGTTGGCCGGCTACAGGAACGAAGCTCTTCTCAAGAATATCTTCGATAAATACTGTATCCGGAAATATTATATCTCCATCTGCAAGCTGTTCCTGCGCAGCCTGGATCGCTTTAATCTTCAGATCATTTTCCAATAGACCAAATAACTCGTTCCTATCACTTTCACTAGCCAGATTCGAAATTCGGTCGGTACCTCCGTAGGAAGACTCCAGATTGATTGCCGATAGACTAGTGCCTAGATCGCCAATCAATGAACCAAGTGAATTTGCATCCATATTGCCAGCTTCACCAGGAGTTAAAGCCCGGATCGGCAATTCAATCGTCTGCCCAATACCTGCGGGAAGGTCTCCCATCTCAATTGTTTCAAAGCGAATACCGGAATTATCCAACCGAGCAATGATCGTTCCCAATGGAATCTCGATCTGCGTTTCAGTCAAGTTTGTAAATAAAATTTTTCCAACAGAATTTTTATCCGGTACATTGGTTTTAGAGTTGATGCTGATCAAACGGGTTCCTTCCACATCAATATTCTTAGTATGAACAGGAATTGTTCCTGAGAGATTTACTATATCAATTGTTTCGTCTGCAGTGATCACTATTGGTACGCTGTGTTTATGATCAGGTATATTAAGTTTTACAATGGCCGAAGGGATAAATAAAAGCGAAATTAGTAAAACCGATAAAACTCCCAAAGTAAAAAATAACAGACGAATGCCAATAAGGGTTCGCCACTTTGGCTCAATTGTTTTCGCCTCCAGACCCATTTTTCGTAATTCCCCAGCAGGCTTCCTTTCAACTTCATTTTTTCTGTCATAGACAAACGCAGGCCAGGTTCTGCGCTGAGCATGTTTTATGGATTTGAAGACTGGAATTTTGAGCTCAGCGGCTAATAATTTGATATTGGGTGACCTGGAAACAATTCCAAGGGAAAACCCTTGTTTTATTGCAGCTCGCTTAATTAGGAGCATATCTATCTTTTGTAATCTCAAACCTGGAGAGGTTGGATAAACAAGAAGAATCCGTTGTGCCTTTCCCCACGATAATTTATCCGTTATTGATATAACATTATCGTCTTGCTCCAAGTGAATAAGATGCGTTTTCATATACCCAGATTATAAAGCAAACCAGGCTGACATCCAGGAACACATTGTAAATTTATATAAAGCATTGAGATAACAACGTTCTAATTTATTTCAAGTTGATCTCTATATATTCGGATACGCTTTCCAATGCACCTGCCAATTTGGATGGGTCTTTTCCTCCGGCCTGTGCCAGGGAGGGTTTTCCTCCACCCGATCCTCCGAGAATTTGTGCCACATATTTCACCAGTTCGCCAGCTTTAATACCTCTTTCAATTATATCTTCCGTAACGGTTGCGATTACCAAAGGTCGTCCGTTTATCACAGACCCAAGCACAGCTATACCGCTGGAATATTTCTGACGAAATGTATCACACATTATGCGAAGTGTATCGATCTCTGCTCCATCCAGAATCGTCTTCAATACAGGAACATCCTTTATCAAAGGTATATTATCCAATAATAAATTAAATTTTTCCAAAAGAAGAGTATTTTGTAGTTCGGCCATTTTTCGATGAGCCTCGCTCAATTCACTTTGCATGTTTTTAATCTTGCTGACAATCTCTCCCGGAGAAATTGATAATATTTTAGATACCTTTCTGATATCCAATAATCTTTCAGCAACGATCTGATTTGAAATTCGACCCGTTACAGCCTCAATCCTTCGAATCCCTGATGCAGCCGACCCTTCGCTAACAATTATAAATGTTCCAATATTTCCAGTTCGTTCCAGGTGCGTTCCACCGCATAATTCATAGGAAAACCTGGAATCCTCTTTATTTTCAGAAGACTCCGATCTAATTGCTATTGTCCTGACAACATCACCATATTTTTCTCCGAATAAAGCAGTCGCACCCTCAGAGATAGCTTGATCACGCGTCTTTTGAGTTGCTACAACAGGCATGTCAGCTAATATGGCATTATTTACACCTGCTTCGATCAAATGCAATTGCTGTTCAGTAAGGGCTTCGCTATGATTAAAATCAAAACGAAGCCTATCAGGGGCTACCAGAGACCCGGCTTGTTGAGCATGGGGTCCGAGAATTTTGTGCAATTCAGCATGCATAAGGTGCGTTGCTGTATGATTGCGCATTATATCCATTCTACGCTCAAGATCCACCAATAATATGGCTTCATCGCCAACTTTCGGCTGACCTCGAAGAACTTCACCTATATGAATGATCATGCCGGCTGAAGGTTTACGCATCTCATGAATTTCTATTTCCCATGTATTTTTTTCATCACGAATCAAACCAACATCAGACAATTGTCCACCCGATTCAACGTAAAAACCTGTTTGAGGAACAATCACGGCAACAGATGCCCCCATAAATACTTTATCAACAACCTGCCCGTCTTCCACAAAAGCTACTATTTTTCCTCTCGTCTGCTCAGCCCGATATGGGTCATATATTACACCTTTTTCATCAAGCTTGCCTTCTATGATCAATTTTTGAGTCAACTGGTTATACATTCCAGCATCTTCGCCCCCCTGTTCCCCCATCGCTTTTCCGCCACCCGAAGCGATGCGATGATCATCCATGGCCAGATGGAAACCAGATTCATCGACATCCATATTTTTCTCACGGGCAATATCGCGTGTAATTTCAAATGGTAATCCATATGTTGCATATAATTCAAAAGCTTGATCGCCAGATAAAGTAATTTTATTTACTTTTTTAAGATCTCCAAGCATGGCGTCCAACACGGCTGTGCCACTCTCTATAGTTCTGGCAAACCGAATTTCTTCACGAGTAAGATTATCAATGATGATTTGGCGGTTTTTGGTTAATTCTGGAAAAAAATCACCATATACATCCACAAATGCGCCAGCCACCTTACCAAGGAACGGTTCGAAAAGACCAATTTTTGTCCCAAATCGAGCTGCCCTGCGAATTATCATTCTACAAACATAATTTCGCCCAGTATTACCCGGAACAACTCCATCTGAAATTAAGAAAGCAGCAGCTCTTGCATGATCGGAAATTACCCGGTATGGAGTGAAATTCGCCAACATTTTAGATTCATTATCACCAGTCAACTCTCTGATAACATCCAACGCTAGTGTAAATAAATCGGTTTTATAGTTTGAGTCAACTTCCTGCAGCACAGATACGATCCGCTCAAATCCCATCCCTGTATCCACGTGCGTTGCCGGCAATGGATCTAATTTTGTGGGACTTATACGATTATATTGAATAAAAACTAAGTTCCACAACTCCAAGAAACGCTTGCAATCGCCATTAACTGTGCAATAATGACCTTCAACTGATTTTAAATCACAATACTTTTCACCGCGATCAATATGGATCTCTGAACAGGGGCCACAGGGTCCAGTTTCGGCCATTTCCCAAAAATTATCTTTTCGCCCAAAATAAAGAACATGTTCGGGTTGCATTCCAGGTTGCTTTCGCCAATTTTCTGCTGCTTCTTCATCGGACGGAATATCCCCCTGATCATCTTTAAAACAAGTCGCATATAATTGAGATTTTGGTAAACCCCAAACTTCAGTTAACAATTGCCAAGCCCATTCTATCGCTTCTTTTTTATAATAATCCCCGAATGACCAGTTTCCCAACATTTCAAAAAATGTATGGTGTGAATCGTCGGTACCTACATCTTCCAGGTCATTATGTTTTCCAGCAACCCGCATACACTTTTGAGAATTGGTTGCTCGTGAATATGACCTTGAATCTGTTCCAAGAAAAACATCTTTGAATTGAACCATGCCGGCATTCGTGAATAAAAGCGTAGCATCCCCTCCCGGAACAAGGGATGCAGATGGAACAAAAGTGTGTTCTTGTTCCAAAAAATAATCCAGGAATAATTGTCGAATTTCCGCAGCAGTTGGTTTGTTCCGCATAATCTACTCCATAAAATTGGATGATGATTGAAAAGAAAAAATATAGGGTACGGAAAAGAGTACCCCGTGAAAGCCAATTTTGCTAAAATTTTTATCAAAGAATTATATGCGATGAGAGAAAAAGCGGCAATATAAAAAATGAGATATTTCTTGTTCTTATAGCTCGGATTTGATAATTTTTTCCAACAAAGCACTTTCTTCTTGCGGAGATTTGATCTCTCCATCCAACCAAGCTGACCGTAATCGGTCAAGGATGTGTTGATATATCTGACCTGGAGGAATTCCCCGATCCTTTAATTCAACTCCTGTTGTTTCTGGAGAGATATTTTTCCAAGTCAGCATATATTTTTCCAAAATTTCATCTGAGGCGGAATCCATCTTGAGGGAGGCAACAAATATTGCTATTAACGAAATATCTTCAAGTTCCTTGAAAATCTGTGATGGAAGAGCATCCTTCATTTTAGGTATGGTTGCAACAATTTTTTTGATCGCCTGGATATTTTTTCTTAGAGATTCTGATAATTTTAACTTTTTACAAACTTCAACCACATCCTCGTCCGGCAAATGGGATAACCAGATCAGGTAAACAATTGTCTTATTGTCTGACGATATGGGCAAATTTATAGAGGAGACCCAATTTTTCGGTGGTAATTTAGCACTATTTCTTGAAATCTCCATCTGAATTGATCGATCCCATGGCAAGGAAGGGTGAATAGCAGCCAACAACCCTAACTCCGCGAGGCGTGTTAACATCTCAACATTCTTCCCCTCTTCAAAAATTAAATTTATTTCATGTCGAATTCTATCGCCTGATATATTACCCAGCAAGCTTTTTGCGCTCAACATCAATTGGAGAGTACGATCCTCAATTTGAAATCCGAAGCGCTGCTCAAATCTTATGGCACGAAGCATTCGGGTTGGATCATCAACAAAAGAGAGGGAATGTAAAACACGGATAATGCGATCTCTTATGTCGTTTAATCCACCCCAGAAATCAAATAATTCTCCGAAATGTGTTCCATCCAGCCTTAGTGCGAGGGTATTGATGGTAAAATCTCGCCGATGCAAATCAAATTTTATGCTGCTGCGCTCAATGGTTGGCAAAGCTGTGGGATGTGCATAAAACTCCAACCTTGCAGTAATAAAATCCAAGAACTCGGGGACATCTGAACCCTGAAAATCCGACTTATTCAAATACCATTTTGCGGTTCCAAATCGTTTATGGATCGTTACTTTGCCTCCATATTGAGTTGAAACAAGTTTCGCCATTTGAATTGCATCGCCTTCAACAACAATGTCAAAATCCATACTCGGGCGGTCTAGCATCAGATCCCTTACAAAACCACCTACAACATAAATCGGCAATCTTTGTTCAACTGCTATCGCGGCGATTGAACGGATTATTGCCAAATGACTAGGAGGAAGCGCATTTGCCAGTTTAGGTCCTAAATTGCCCATATCTTTCTTTTCAGATTTTTGAGTGAGCAATTTTAGAAGATCGGTACGTGTAACAATTCCAATGACATTGCCTGAAAGCGGATCAACAACCGGGATTTGCCCCCAGCCGCTATCTGTCATGCGAGATTGCAACTGCTGGATCGAATCGTCTGGACTAACCCAGACATCATTGGCATCCATTAAACTCCCTGCCGTTATAT
>BS_KBA_SWE02_21mDRAFT_10000184_pt1 | contig 22136 bp, 13 predicted proteins | sample BalSeasSWE02_21m_FD_9196 | JGI IMG/M metagenome (IMG submission 9196)
CTAAGAAAAAGAAGAAAGAGGAAAAAAAGCAGCGCAAGCTGGAAAAAGAAAATAAGCCCGCCGGGGAAACGGAGGACCTTCCTCAGGAAGAGGTACAGCCTTAAACCCTGCTTTTCTTAATCGAGAACAATTCACGCCACGGGAATTTTCCTTGTGGCTTTTATTTTGAGGACACGACCATGATAACCGCATCCAATGTTGCTCTTTCCTATGGCAAGAGGGTCATCTTCCAGGACGTCAATATCAAGTTCACCCCCGGCAACTGCTACGGCCTGATCGGGGCGAACGGCGCCGGCAAATCCACCTTTCTGAAGATCCTGGCAGGTCAGCTTGAGCCTGATCGGGGCGAGATTTCCAGGGGTCCGGGGCAGCGCATTGCGGTGCTCAACCAGGACCAGTTCGCCTTTGACGAGCACACCGTTTTCAATACCGTAATCATGGGCCATAAGAAGCTCTATAAGGTGATGGCCGAGCGTGAGGCCCTTTATTCCAAGGCTGATTTTACTGAGGAAGACGGCATCCATTCCGGAGAACTGGAAGTAAAGTTCGGTGAAATGAACGGCTATGAGGCAGAAGCAGAGGCCGCTGTGCTGTTAAACGGACTCGGCATCCAGGAAGAGATGCGTCAGAAAAAGATGAAGGAGCTTGACGGCAACGATAAGGTGCGGGTGCTGCTGGCCCAGGCCCTGTTCGGCAACCCGGATATCCTGCTTCTGGATGAGCCCACCAACCATCTCGACCTGAAGACCATCACCTGGTTGGAGAATTTTCTCTCCCGCTTCCAGAACACCGTGATCATCGTCTCCCATGACCGCCATTTTTTGAACCAGGTCTGCACGCATATGGCGGATATCGATTATGGCAAGATTCAGGTCTATGTGGGTAACTATGACTTCTGGTATGAGGCCGGCCAGCTCCATTTCCGACAGAAGGATATGGAAGCCAAGAAGGTCAGGGCCAAGGCGGAGCAGCTCAAGGAATTCATCCAGCGCTTCAGTTCCAACGCCTCCAAAGCCAAACAGGCCACTTCACGGAAGAAGCTGCTGGAGAAGCTCACTATCGAGAACATGCCGGTTTCTTCCCGAAAATACCCTTACATCGTCTTCAAGCCGGAACGGCCCTGTGGTGATGTCATTCTGGAAATCAACGGTCTTTCCAAAGAGATCGACGGAGTTTCCATGTTCGAGGATCTCTCTCTTGTTGTAAAAAAGGGCGACAAGATTGCCTTTGTCGGGCCTAACAGCCTTGCAAAAACCACCCTGTTCCAGATCCTGGCCGGGGAGCTTACACCGGACAAAGGCAGCTTCCGCTGGGGGGTGACGATTAAAAACGCCTATTTCCCGAAAGAGAATAATGCCTATTTCAGTAATGAGGATCTTGATCTTATCGGCTGGCTGCATCAGTTCGCGCCTCCCAAGGAGAATGAGATGTTTGTCCGGGGATTCCTTGGCAAAATGCTTTTTTCCGGAGAAGAGGCGATGAAAAAAACCTCTGTCCTCTCAGGTGGCGAAAGGGTGCGCTGCATGCTTTCCAAGATGATGCTCAGCGAGGCCAACGCTCTTATTTTAGATGAGCCCACCAACCATCTCGACCTTGAGTCCATCACCTCTTTGAATAACGCCCTGATGGCTTTTCCGGAGGTGGTGCTTTTTGCCTCCCATGACCATCAGTTTGTATCCACCGTGGCAAACAGGGTTGTGGAAATTACTCCGGACGGCATCATCGACGTGATGATGGATTTTGACGAGTACCTGGCAATGAAGGAAGCGGGCCTGTGCGTTGAGAGCGAGGCCCTGCGGGCGTTTCAAGCGTAAGCGGTGGCAGGGGGCCTGGTCGGGCTTTTCGTCTCAGTCGCCTGTCCTTTTTTCTTTTACTGATACTCAGAAAAGAATTTCCCCCAGGTGGTGTTCGCCTCGATGACCTCCATGATCCGCCGTCCCACGTAAGGCCACCAGATCTGATCATGATAGAGATAGGAGCCAAATACGAACAGGTAGACCAGTGGGGTTCGGAAAATGAGCTTCTGGATTCCTTTCAAAGGCCCGAACCAGATAAGATCCCCGAAGCGGCTTGCCACGTTGTCGCCCACCTTGAACCTGAAATTCAGAGAAGAAATATCCTCCCCTTTCACCTCAATCTCTTCGGGTCGGCCCACGCCCAGTCCGTCATCATGGGCCAGCTGAATATAGGCTATTTTCATGGGATCGAATCCCATCAGCTTGGCCGCTACGGCGTCAATAGCGACGGGGTCCGCACTGGCGAGGATAAGGTCCTTTTGGATGGGGATCATTGTGCGCGGGCCGGCGCCATTGCCGCAGAGGGTCCCGTCCATGACGGTGAATATACCCCTGTGAATTTCCCGTTGGATGGCCAGCAGGTCCACCAGGGTTTCGTGGATAAACGAGTGGGTGTAATGACGTCGGGTATTTAGAAGGCCTCCGAAGGCATTTTTCATGGAACCGGTGGTGGTCGTGTAGATGTGGCATTTTATGGTGGGGAGATGAACAATATTCTTTCCCCTGAAAAGAGAGGGAATCCTTATTCCTTCCGGATAGATGCGATCAAGCACCCGCATCCGGCTCTTGGGCCGGTACACCTCCCACCGCGTGTCCCGGGGGAGAAAATTGTACTTTTCCGGGATGCCGTACCGCTTGTAGACAGGCTCCAGTTTGTTCAGTCGTCCCCCTTTAAAGGGATCTGTAACCACGGTATTGTTATGAACAGCCAAAAGATCCTTGAAACCCGCCTCTTGCAGCCCCCGTATGGTCCCCTCCAACTGCCAGGGGGTCGTATTTGCCGAAAGAAGGGGGAAATGCCAGGAGATGTTGTCCTTGAGGATTGTTGTGGCCTCGAAGTCCAGGGCTTCTTTGACTTCTGCCAGTTCCATGAGTTTCCCGATATCCGATAGAACCGTCTCCGGTTTTGTCCGGAGGGCCGTAACCACTGCTCGCGCCATGTTTATATTCCTTTCTCGCCTGCCAAAGCTATTCAGCTCAATGCAGATTTACGTGATTATCCGAGGGACGTCATTCAGTAGTCATTAAATTGCTTTTTCCGTCGTCATTTGACATCGGACTTTGGACATTGGACATTGGACATTTCAGACCACTCCGGTGAGGATGAGTACGCAAAACACCCCCCAGAGGAGAACGCTTGTTAACAAGGGAATGTCGGACAGGATGATCCTCTCGGGAGAACCCCCTTCGCGCCTCTGGTAAATTAAATAGAGATAGCGAAAAATACCGTAAAGAACGAAGGGAAAGGTATAGATCATATTTTCGGTGTGGAACTTTTCCACGGTTTCAGGAGACGTACAATAAAGGAGATAGGTCAAGAGGACCCCGCCGGTCGTCACACCGATCATCTGATCCAGGAGATGAGCGCTATACTGGGAGAGGACCTTTCGGTGCTTTCCTGCCTCTACCTTCCCCAATACCATGATCTCGTGCCTGCGCTTCGAGAGGATCAGGAACATGGCGATGAAGATTGCACAAATGATGAGCCACCTGGATACCGGTACGTTGATGGCGACAGCCCCGGCAATCACCCGCAGGAAAAATCCGGCTGCAACACAAAAGACATCCAGAATGACCACGTCCCTCAACCATAGATTATAAAGGACTTGTACGCCAAGATAGATCATCAGGACAAGAAAGAACCCCATCCCAATAGAGATGCCCCACAGGAGGGAAAGGATCAGGAGCCCTGAAGCCGTGCCCACGGCGAGCGAGGGAGAGATCAGGCCGGCAGCGAGGGGCCGATGCCGCTTTACCGGATGACGCCGGTCTTCCTCCCGGTCCATATAGTCGTTGATCAGATAGACGGCGCCCGTAAGCGCACAAAACACCGCCACCGCCTGGATGCTGGCCAATAGATGGACCAAATCGAAAAGTTGTCGTGCGAAAACCAGGGGAAGAAAGATGAACCCGTTTTTGATCCATTGACGCGGCCTCAGGGAGAGGAATAGGAAGTGAACTGTCTGCATTGTGTACCCTTTCCTTTGGTGCGACGATCCTGTCAATACTGTCCATTGCTGTCTTGGATTTATCTTCCTTTACTTCCGGCAGAGAACACCTTATCATGAGACCGATGAAAAATGAACCGGAAGTTTTAAAAAACAGTGCGTGAGAAAGGTATTCATGCTTTTCATGAGACAAAAATTAAACAGAAACAGACGTAGAAGGACACATCCGATTTTGATGGGACTGGCCCTGTTTTGCGGGGTTGCCATGATGGTTTCGCACGGGTTTGGTCAGGAAAGTGCATCACTCCAAAAAGATCCCGTATTGAAAGGCCAGGCGGACGAGTACAACGACCGGATTCCCAAGACCGTTATTGAACTCCAACAGTTTCGAAAGAACTCTTTCCTACCCATAACAGGGGCATCGGGTCAGCTGGGTACAGTTACATTGATAAACCTGAACCCTCTCATCAATACCTGGTTCTTGCTCCTCATCCAATGGAACGGCGCCGGGCTCCTGGAAAGCTATCATCTCCAGAATTCAGATCCGTCAACCCAGACGCTCAGCCTTGACCCTAAGTACCCCCATGGCATCTTGATCTCCACCAAAGAGGGAGTTCATGCCTGCGAACTCTGGTCCGTCCCTTCCGGTTCCGAACTGGGCGGCGCCTCTGGAACAGGTAAACCATACACCCCCATCTGTGGCGGGAAGCTTTTTCTAAGAAACAGGACGCAAGGCCACAAGACGACCCTGGAACAGGTTACCGATTTGCTCCGGAATCATGTCTGGCAGGGGGAGAAAATTACGACCTTTGTGCGGGAGACATTTTACACGGATGCCTACCTCAACACTTCTGAAATGCTGGAGGCGAAAAATCCTTCCGCCGAGACAAGGCCGCGTCCCTCCGGCGCCCCTGCCCGACCCATGATGAGCCCGCGCTATTCCAATCATTTTCTGGTTCCGGAAGAACTGGGCATCGATCTTGAGACAGACACAGGGAACAGGCTCCTGGTGGGCCGATGGTACAACGTCAAAGACCTCCCGGGCGTCTTTGTCAGTGTTACTCAGCCCAATCTCGTGGCGGAAGAGGTCGTAGAAAGCCAGGGAAAGCAGGTCAACCCTCTGGATGAGATAGAATCCAAGGCGCTCGTATACATGGTTGCCTTTGATCTCGATCACTTCGACCTGGGGTTCGAAATGGGCACAGACCACCCCAAAGTGGGATGGTCGGATCGTGTTCAAGATCAGGTGCGCGACGATACCCTGCCGGGGCCGGACGGGATCGGAACTCTGGACCCACTGGTAATGACCGGCATGATCAATCCTGCAGACGCCCAACGGACTGCTGCAACCTTTGTGGGAGGATTCAAACGGTTTCATGGGGCCTTCCGGTGGTCGGATCTGGCCCTTAAGAATCAGGGGAGCCATTACGGCTTTGTGGAGAACGGGGTGATTTTGAGCAAGCTTCAACCCGGTCTCTCTACGGTTGTGGTCTTTAACGACGGGACAATAGATCTTAAAACATGGAAAAAGGCGGATGATGCAGACCTCCACCGGATTCGCCACGCCCGACAGAACGGAGTCCCCATCATCGAATACGACGGGGCCACCGGGACATCCAGGGTCGGGGCCTTCGTCCCCCGCTGGGGTCAGGGAAACTGGTCAGGCTCTGCGGAAAAACGATTCCGGACCGTGAGGGCCGGGATGGGTCTGCAGATTTTCCAGAATCGACGTTTCTTGATCTATGGCTATTTCTCTGCGGCCACGCCCTCGGCCATGGCCCGGGTCTTTCAGGCATACCAGTGTCGGCATGCCCTGCTCTTAGACATTAACGCCCTGGAACATACCTATCTGGCGGTTTATATCCGCAAGGGATCGGAATTTTCCGTGGAGCACCTGATTAAAGGAATGGACGTGCTGGACAAGACCAAAGGGGGCAAGGTGATACCGCGATTTCTGGGCTTCCCGGACAATCGTGATTTCTTTTATCTTTTTCGGAAGGTCGATTCATGAAACAGTTCTTTACCGGGCTTGCATGCCTATTCGTCGTGATCATGGTCTTTGCGGAAGAGGCCTGTCCCCAGGAACCCAGAGGCCTTGCTGAACAGAACGAGGTCCTTTTTCTTCAGATGAAGAAGGTTCACGGGTTGACGGATGAACAGATGGCTGCGGTGCGGGCGATCTTCGCCGGATCGGGCTATATGGGACAGGGAAATCCGGCTATCACCAGACATCCTGTCACGGTGGCGCAGTGCGAAGAAAAACTCAGCAAGGAAGGCATCCAGTATGAAGCCCCTGCCTTTGAGAAGATATGCGGGGCCAGGTATATGGCGCCCCTTTACAACCCTGCCAATGAAAAGCCCGAGGATTCCCGTGAATGCATCGATCAGTTTGAGTTTCCCGACATTCCATGTACCTACCCGGTAGTATGGGTGCGCGCCAGTGAAGCGGCACAAATCTGTGAAGCGATGGGCAAGCGTTTATGTGATGCCCATGAATGGGAAGGGGCCTGTGCAGGCGCCCTCGAGGAGCCTGACTACCGCTTTGATCTTGCGGTCGGAAAGGATCCGGAATCGGCGATCCGGCTCATGAAGGAGACCCACAATAGAAAGTACGGCCAAAGCAAGTCCTGGAGCTATGGGTCGGAATACCGGAAAGGGATCTGCGCCGCCGCCGGCTCAAAGACCCCCGGGTGCACCGGCGGAAGCTGGACCGGATGCGGATCCAATACCTTTCCGGCAGGGTTTTTCCCCCTCTGTCGGAGTTCCCTCATGGTCTACGACCTCCACGGCAATGCCGCCGAGCATATGAACCTGCCTCTAAAGGAGAGCCAGATGGCAAGCCGCGGCAGCCGGGAGTATGGGTACACGGAGATGAAAGGAAGCTGGTTCATATTTGATACCTACAAGGCCCACCAGGATTGGTGTCGGTGGAGGGCCCCCTTCTGGCATGGGAGCCGGGTCATGGACAAGCACAGTCACCAAAACTACCATCTCGGCTTTCGCTGCTGTAAGACCATCAAACACGAGAAGGCCGAATAATCGCCCACCTCTCGTGTGAAATCTGTCCGGAATCACCTCAACTTCAGCAACCCGAGAAGCCTCTTGATTATGCCTTCATGCGTCAGAACGGGAGCGAGGCGTGAGTCTTGCAGGACGTCAAGGATCGACCTTGGCTTTCCGTTGATCCAGACAACCTCACAGACCAGGCGAACGCCGTGACTGTAATCGGCATATCTCTCCCCATGTACGGTGCTGAGGGGCTGAATGGGTTCACCGTTTAACCGGTGCCAGCCGTAAATGGCGACTCGACCGGGTTTCCGCAGGAGGCGGTTCGTGAGGATCACGTCTTTTTTATGCCCGGACATAAGGTCCCCGAGGACGCAACCGGCCTCTTGCCGCCGGGCTTGAATCATCTGCTGGTGTTTCCAATAGTACTCACTTGACCGCATCATCGGGCCGGGGGGCATGGGGTCGGGTTGAAGATGGCATGTGGATTGCTCGTAGATGGCATCGACCATTTTTCGTGTGGGCACAATACATCCAAATGCCCTGGCTGCCTGAACGGCCGAAGGGTAAGACAGCGGGATGCGAAGGAAATCTTCATCCGACCCGATGGCCAGATAGTCGGGGGTTACCCAGATAACGGCATCAACCCCTTGACCGTCCGACATCTGCCGGGACAGATGTACCGGTTTGAGGCGTCTCAAGAAGTTCGGGATATTTCCCCCGAGGAGTTCTTCAAGGGCCGCCTTCTGCCTTTCCCTGCCAGTCATCCCCGAAGTCTGGAGTGCAAATTGGGACCCCGTAATCGCTGTCGGCAGGCGATTCGGGATGTCCTGGAGTAAAAGGCTGTTGGGCATCCTGGAAACCGTATTTCCTGCTGTAGCAAGAGAGGACCAAAGGCCGGAGAGGATCAGAAAAATGAAGAGACGCTGGAGACGGGGGAAGAAACATCCCCCCGCCTTTCCCATTTGAATTAGATTGTACAATAGGGAAGAACGCTTNTGTTCCATTTTCGACCTCGAGGCCTGCAGGCTCATTCTCTGATCCAAACCTTCTCTCTCTTTAGACGTATAACAGATCCTGCTTGTAAGTACCAGTTGGAAAGAGCGACATTGTCGATCAGTTATGCCATGCCCATTGACTGAAATGGAGCCCCGATGTATCCTGTTAAAAAATCCCTGCACGAATGGAAATTCTTTGAGGTAAAAAAATGGCGGATTCTCTTGCGTTACTTTCNTTNNTGATNGGTCTNGAACTGGTCCTTGGNGTGGANAATATCCTGGTNATCAGCATCTTTGTTGGGAGGCTTCCTGAGTCCCAGCGAGGAAAAGCAAGGGTCATCGGTCTGGGCCTTGCCATGGTGGCAAGGATTCTGATGCTTTTCATCCTGCTCACCCTGTCCGGGCTGACCACTCCTCTGTTTCGGGATTTCACGGTGCGCGATCTGATCCTCATCGCGGGCGGGCTCTTTCTCCTGTGGAAAGCCGTTACGGAAATCCATCACACCATAGAACTGAAGGATGAGGCGGAAGGGACGGCACAGCCCTCCAAGGCTTTCTTTTCCGTCATCTCGGGAATTGTCCTGCTGGATATCGTATTTTCCATTGATTCGGTCATCACGGCCATCGGGTTGACCAACAAGATCTGGGTTATTATCAGCGCCGTGATCGTCTCTTTTGTCTTGATCCTGATTTTCGCACGACCGATCGGGGATTTCATTCTGAATCACCCTGCCCTCAAGATCCTGGCCCTTTCCTTCCTCATCACCATCGGGATTACCATCTTCATGGAGGGGCTCCACAAGCACGTTCCCAAGGCCTACATCTACCTTCCCATGGGGTTTGCCATCTTTGTGGAAATGCTGCAGATGCGCTATGAACGGAACAGGAACAGGAAAAAGAAGCAAGCTGCCGGGGTTACTCGTAAGGCCCAAGGACCTTCATGCTGATGGCGCCTTCATCGGTGCGCCAAATTCCGTAGGGGAAATCGGTTTTGGTTTCATTGTGGCCCTCCCATAAATGTGTAAAGATCGGGCATTCTTCACTCTTCACTTTTCACTCTTCACTAAGAAACAGCCCCCGAAGCGGTTTTTCCCTGATCGACAAACTTGATGTTGATTTTTCTTCCCCCCAGTTCTGCTCCTTTCAGAGATCTGAGCACCTTCTGAGCCACGCTCTTTTCCACATCAAAGAAAGAAAATTCCCTCTTGAGGGCAAGTCCGCTCAGTTTATCCATCGAAACCCCACTCTTTTTACAGACAAGCCGGTAGAAGGCCTGTTCCTTTATTTTGTCCAGCCGACCCACATTCACGAAAAACCGCTGGGTCTTTTTGTTAAAAACCATCCTTTTTTTTGTGGATTGTCGCTCCAATTTTGGAACGTTTACAGGAATGTCTCCCACATTACGATAATAGTCTAAAAAACGGTTGAATTCCGTGGAAACGAATCTTTGGATCAGCTCTTCCTTTGTGAAGGATTTCAAGGCCTCGTAAACCGGGGGCAGGTACTTTTCAATTTCCTTTTCATTCACCTGTACACCCACCATCCTGTCCACAAGGGTGTAAAGTTGCTTTTCACAGATGGATCGACCCGTTGGGATTCCCCCAAACTTGAAACGAATACCGAGATGATGCTCAATCTGCTTGACCCGGCCCATTTCCCTCGGGGTTGCAAGGGCCATGGAGATCCCGGTTTTTCCGGCCCTGGCGGTCCTTCCACTGCGATGGGTATACCGATCGGGCTCATCGGGCATATTGTAATGGATCACGTGGGAAATATCATCCACATCCAGGCCCCTTGCCGCCACATCCGTGGCGACCAGGACCTGCAGCGTCCGTTCCCTGAATTTGCCCATGACCTGGTTGCGCTGTTCCTGTGAAAGCTCCCCGTGGAGCGCCTCGGCATTATATCCATCGTTTATAAGGTTTTGCGCCACGAGACGGGTTTCATTGCGGGTGCGACAGAAGATAAGCCCGAAAATTTCCGGTTCATAGTCAATGATTCTCTTGAGAGCCGCATAACGGTCTTTCTCCGGTATAAGATAACAAATGTGCTCGATGGATGCCGGTCCCCTGTTCCGCGTTCCGGATGTCACCCGCACCGGATCGGTCATATAGTCGTCCGCGATCTTTTCCGCCTCTTTCGGCATGGTTGCGGAAAAGAGCCAGGTTCGTTTGTTCTTGGGCGTCCTGCTCAAGATGGCGTCAAGATCGTCCTTGAAGCCCATATCCAGCATTTCATCCGCCTCATCCAGAACCACATATTCAATTTTTCCCAATCGAACGGCCTTCCGGTCCATCAGGTCCCTGCATCTGCCCGGGGTAGCCACAATAATATGGGCCCCTTTCTTGAGTAGCCGCATCTGGTCGCTGATACTTGCCCCGCCATAAACGGCCACGATTTGGGCATCTTTTATATAGCGGGCGTACCGTTTCAGATCTTCCACGATTTGCAGGCACAGTTCCCGTGTGGGGCAGAGCACCAGACCCTGGGGTTCCCACAGATGGAAATCGATTCTCTGCAGCATGGGAAGACCGAAAGCGGCCGTCTTCCCGGTACCGGTTTCCGCCAGTCCAACCAGATCCGCATGTCCTTCCAGGAGTTCAGGGATCACTTTTTCCTGAACGGGTGTGGGATACTCAAACCCAAGGTCATCAATCGCCTTGAGAATCTCATTATTCAAACCAAGTTTATTAAATTTCATGTGCTCCACTTTCTAAAAGCAGGATTGTTTATCTTCATTATCAAGCCGAATTTGGATTGATTTTCGAGGTGTAAAGGAGGGAAACGGGAACAATAGAAAAACAAAGGCTCCGGCTTTCCTGCCGAACGATTTTCCTGCGATGCCTTGCAGGATCTGTATAGGTTCTTAACGTAATCATCACACAGCAGGTTGGCAACATTTTTGCAATTAGAAGAGCCCCCGCAATCGTTGGGTCTTCATCTTTATCCCATTTCTCTCACGGCTTGTGGTACGATAGGGCATTCCAGAAAAGTGCAGGACTTCAACGTCCCGGCGCTTTGAAACAGGAATCCCCGGAGGAAATGCAATAAATTCAGGTATGGCTATTTTTTCAACAATTGCCCGTGGTCTCGCTAAACCAGTATGTCAAAATGCCGGCAGAAAATGGGCATTTTTCATCTTGTTTGCCTTGTTCTTTCCACCGTGGCCGGTACATGGTCAGGTGGCAGGCGTACCCTATGAAGTAAAGATTCAAATGATCGGCGGCCCCCCCCCGGAGGTTAAAAAGATCATGGAGGAGGTGTCCCAGGCGTTTCAGAAGAAGACTGATCCTCCACAATCCATGGCCCTTCTCAAGCGGCGCGCAGAAGATGATCTTCCGGAAATGAAAAAGGTCCTACGTTCTTTCGGGTTTTTCAAGAGTAAAATATCTTTGAAGTTGTCCCCCCCCAGGGAAGGGGAAGCAGCGGCCTCTGATTTCCAGGCAAATCCTGAAGAGGTGGAGGCGCACCCTCCCCCGGGTGCAGTTCCCGCGGTCCCGGCGAATGTGCTGTTCCATGTGGATCCGGGACCGCGTTTCTCCTTTGGAGAAGCCTCCGTTTCTCTGTCTGAGGAAGCCCCCAAAGATAGTTCGGTTCCTCCTTCTGCTGCTGAAGCCGGGATCGTGAAGCAGGCGCCTTACGCGGCTGCAAAGGTGGTTGAAGCGGGTAATTACCTTCTGATCCACTACAAGAACAACGGCTATCCATTCCCGAAAATTGCCCACCGGGATGTGGTTGCCGATTTTTCAACGAATACCGTGCAGGTCCGATATCAAGTAAATCCGGGTGTGGAGGCAAGGTTTGGAGAGACACGCGTGGAGGGTCTCAAAAAGCTCGAACCCAGATATGTTTATGAACTGATTCCCTGGAAAACCGGGGAAAAATACGATAACCGACTGATTGAAAAAGCCCGCCGTATCCTTTTTGACACCAACCTGTTCAGCATGATCGAATTCAACAACCCCGGAAAAGTGGATGCCCGGGGCCAGTTGCCCATTACCATGCAGATGGGGGAACGCTCGCTGCGGACGATTCGCCTGGGACTTGAATACACCACCGATTACGGCCCCGGGGTCAATGGTAGCTGGACCCACCGAAATCTATTCGGAATGGGCGAAAAATTAACGGCCGGCGCCATTTTCAACAGCAAGATCCGTACGGGCTCCCTGCGTTTCGAGAAACCGATGTTCCTGGAAAAAAAGAACACCTTCATCTCGGAGGGCACTTTCAACGACGAAACAACCGATGCCTATGATGCGCGATCTGCGGAAGTGTCTACCATCCTTGGTCGAAAGTTCACAAACACTTTTCTGGCAGGGGCCGGCGTTGGATTCCGCTATGGCCGTGTCAAGCAGAAAACTGATGACGAACATACCATCTACCATCTGGCCTTTCTTCCCCTTACGGCCAGCCAGGATACGCGGGAGGATCTCCTCAACCCGACCCATGGATACAATCTCACCATGAGCGCGGCCCCCTACCAGGATGTGGAGGATGGGAATCTCCGGTTTTTTCGGTATCTGCTTTCCGGAAGCACCTATTACAATTTCAACACCGGCGACAAGGTGGTCTTTGCCGTAAGGGCCGACTTCGGGCAGATGATCGGCGTCGACCACGATGAAATGCCGGCCGACCTTCGTTTTTATGCGGGTGGCGGCGGTTCCGTACGGGGATATGCCTACCAGTATGCCGGGCCGGTGAAAGGGGATGTCCCCCTTGGAGGTCTGTCCAGCCTGACCTTTTCCCTGGAACTTCGATTCAAGATTACCGAATCGATCGGTCTTGTTCCTTTCCTGGACGGGGGCACGGTTTTCCTGGACACGGTGCCTAATTTCGGAAGCCAGGATCTCTATTATGGAACAGGCCTGGGGCTCCGGTATTACACCGCCATCGGCCCCATTCGGCTGGACGTGGCAACTCCCATCAATTGGCGGGAAGGCGTGGACAGCCGTTACCAGATTTATGTAAGCATAGGACAATCTTTTTAAATGCCCGAAAACGAAACAAAGAAATCGAAACGCCCCTTGGGGATAGCGTTGCTTCGCTGGCTCCTGTTTTCCTTTTGTGGGTTCATCCTGTTTGTCGCGCTTGTTTGGGGAGGGCTTCAAACCCGATGGGCGAAAGATCTTCTGGCCGGGTTCATTGAAAAGGTCACGGCAGATACAGGCGACTACCGCGTGAAGGTTCAGGAGATTGACGGCCTGTTGCCATTCTCCCTGTTTGCCAAAAAAGTTGTTCTGTCAGGAGCGGATGGTGAATGGTTGGTAGCGCAGGGAATAGACTTTTCGTGGAAGATTTCGTCTCTTCTTGCCGGAGTGATTGATGTGCAGTGGTTCCGGATGGAACGTGTTGCCATCACTCGCATTCCCGCATCCGATGGAAAAAAACCGGAACCGGAATCGTCAGAAAAAAGCGCCTTCCCGTCGCTTCCACGCATTGTTCTTCAGGAGATGATAATCAAACGGATCGAACTGTCCAAAGAGGTTGCCGGGTCGCCCATGGTCTACAGCCTTCGAATGGAGGCGGAAACGGAAGACGGGCAGGTGAAAGTCGACGCCGCTCTTCAGAACCTGGACCACGCAGACGATGCCCTTCGACTGAAAGCCTCTTATGGACTGGAAAACGAGGCCATCTCCGCGGAACTTACCTATTTCGAGTCCCGGGGAGGGTTGGTGGCCGGACTTATGGAACTGGCCGATGCCGGAGAGATTCAGCTTACCTTAAAGGCGGATGGCCCGCTATCCGATTTGAAAGGGAAATTGAACCTGGAAGTGGGTCGTTACGGCAAAACCGATCTGGATTTTCATGTGGGTTTGAAGGAAACCATCACAGCCGCTCTGAACGGCCGAATCCAGCCGGATAATCGGATCGTCCCAGAGGATGTGGCCGAAGCCCTTGGCGGCGTGGATTTCGCGGTGCATGGTCGGGCGGTCCTTTCGCCTTCCCGCGTTCTTCAGTTGAGCGCCTTTACATTGGAAACGGATACTGCCGGCATTTCCCTCCGTGGCGTCGCGGACCTATCCGGGGAGACCATGGACTTGAATGGCGAGTATTCCGGTGTAAATCTCTCCCCTTTTCTTCGAGGAACCGGCATTAGCCTAAAGGATCCGGGAACGGTCCAGGTTGCAGCAAAAGGAGCTTTTGCAAATCCGGATGTGCGTGCGAACATCAAAGCGGGGACGTTGAACCTGCAGGGCGCCGAATTTCACGACATGGTGTTGGAAGTTGGCGCAGGTTTTGAAAAGGATTTTGCGGGACTGACCAAGGCGGATCTGGCTATCACTTCCCGGCAGATGCGAGTCCCACAGGCGCCCTGGCTCAAAGGCCCCCTGCGCATCAATTTGTCCGGAACCACATCCAATTTCACGGCATGGGATATCCGCACGCTGCGGGTTTCGGCGCCCCATGTTGATCTGGCAGCAGACCGCATCGGGATCGACACGGAAACCGGAATATTCTCCGCCGATCTCAAGGCGGAAATCGATCGTTTAGCGGCTTTTCTGCCGCCCGGTGATCCTGCCTTCAACGGGAATCTTAGTATTACTGCCCGGGCCGGTGGAAATTACGAGACCCAGGATATCGTCGCAAACCTGAATGCAAACCTCAGCAGACCGGTCGGACTTCCTCCCCTTGTCCTGGAAATCATCGGGCAGGAACTGACACTCAACGTGGAAGCCTCCATGAAAAAAGAGGTCATCCAACTGAAACGGGCCTCTATGACCTGGAAAGATGCCGAGCTGAAAACAGACGGTTGGTTAAACACGAAGAGGAACACGTTGGATGTGCAATATGATCTCCGATTGAACCGTCTGCCTCCTATGGCCGAAACGGGAGAAATGCGTCTGAGCGGAGACCTGGAAAGCCATGGCAGGATTGTGGGCGCCTTTGAGAAATTCAGTGCGGATGTGGGACTTTCCATGAAACATTTCCAGGCAAACGACCTGAAGGGAGAAAATCTCCATCTACAGTTGAAGGCTACAGGGCTTCCGGGCGCCCCATCGGGAGAGATGGATCTCAAAGGAACGGCCATGGATCAGCCTGTGTATCTGCATACCGGATTCCACTGGTCCGGCAAAACGCTCACCCTTTCCGAAACGCAGGCTCAACTTCCCGGAATGGATTGGAAGGCGGAGCTGCAGATAACGCCTGCTGGAAACGAATTTTCAGGAAAGGTTCAAGGCGCCGTGAAATCCCTGAAACTTCTTGAGGTGCTGACCGGTATAAAAGCCCAGGCACAGGGGAATTTTGCGCTTCAGGCGGGAGCGCCCTCCAAGAGCGTCAAATCAAGGCTCGACGCCTCGTTCAAAGAACTGAAATTCCAGGGCTACACGGCCGCCACCCTGGATCTTAAAGCAGAAATGGATGATCTGGAAAAAATGCATGGACAGATAACCATGAATGCCACCGATGTGGTCCTACCGAACACCCGGCTGNACACGCTGGGTTTCAGTGCCCGTGGATCCCTGGAAGAAGCAGCGGCAGAACTTGAAGTACGGGGAACCGCCTCCCATGATGAAATGGCAGGTGCGGAAGATCTGCCTATCACTCTGGAAACCGGGATTACCATGAAAAAGAAAGAACAGTGGCTTTTTCACCTCAATACTTTCAAGGCTGCCTATGGAGACCTCCATATCACACTGCCCCATCCCGCCACCGTGACCTTGGATGGCAAGGGAATGGCCCTGGATAATCTGGAGCTGCAGACGGGAAAAGGTCGTCTTCAGGTCGCAGCACGATTAGAGGATGAAACCCTCCAGGCTTCCGCCCGCATCAGCGAGCTTCCTCTGGACCTCCTGGAACCTCTCTTAAACCGGGACATGACCGGCATGGCCGATATCAAGCTGGATCTTTCGGGGCCCATGTCCGATCCCCAGGTGCAACTGAATTTGCACGTCCGTGAGCATAAACTGCTGGATCTGGAGGGCGGAAAGCCGTTGCTCCTGGAAGTGAAGCTCAACTCCAGGCGCGATGGCGCCCGGTTCCTTGCCGATCTGGAACTGTCAGGCCTGAGCGAGGTTCCTTTTAAAGCCGATACTGTTATTCCAGGCCATTTGTCGTTGAAGCCGTTCTCTTTTGATCTGAACAAGGAAGGTCCGATTAAGGGAAAACTCCAGGGGCGCCTGGACCTGGCCATTTTTAAAAGCATGCCCGACATGACCGGTCAGAACATAGAGGGACTTGTGGAAGTGGATATGGGCGTGAACGGCACGATGAACAACTGGGCATTAACCGGCGGCATTGCCCTCAGTGGGGGCCGTTATGAGAATGTGGAGCAGGGCACCATCCTGGCGGATATCAAAGGCCGGATGGTTGGGAAAGGAAAAACGGTTCGACTGACGGAATTGACGGCCACAGATGGGAAAGCGGGTGTCATCCGTGTGGATGGTGGAATTACTGTAGAACCCCCATTTCCCATGGATATCAGTCTTTCTCTGAACAAAGCGACTCTTCTGCGAAAAGAAGAACTGACTTCCACGGCCAGTGGAGACCTGAACCTGAAGGGAAACGCGAAACGGCTGGACCTGAAGGGGGAGATTACGCTGGACAAAACGGAAGTGGTCATTCCAGGATCGTTGCCTCCGGATGTGGTCGTTGTGTCTGTTACGGAAATCAATGTGCCCCCCGAAATGAAAGAGGAAATCCCGTTGCAAAAAAGTTCCCAGCCGCTCTTCATGGATCTTGCCGTCCAGATCCCTTCCAGGTTTTTCGTTAGAGGCCGGGGACTGGATGCCGAATTCAGGGGCCGGTTGACCGTAAAAGGACCTGCCGACAATCCGGTGATCAGGGGAACCTTGGGTGTGTTTCGTGGGACATTCAACTTCCTGGATCGTAAATTCAATATCACCAATGGCCAGATTGCCTTCAGCGGTGCGACTCCACCTGTTCCCTTCCTGAATATCACCACCGAGGTAAACGCCGGGGAGATCGATGCGCGTGTCAGTATCTCGGGGCCGGCCGACGCCTTCACTCTGACTCTTTCATCACAGCCTCCTCTTCCCCAGGATGAAATCATGGCCAATATCCTCTTCGGTCGGTCGGTGGCCAAACTGAATGCCTTCCAGGCTTACCAGATCGCCGCTTCCATCAACCAGATCGCGGGCGGGGGTGGGCCGGATCTGGTGGGAAAAACGCGCAGGCTTTTAGGCATAGACCGGCTGGATTTCAGCGGGGGAGACGAAAGCATCGGGCCGAGCGTTTCCGTGGGGAAGTACGTGAGTGAAACGGTTTACGTGGGCGTTGAGCAGGACCTCACGGACAACAAACAGGACGTGGTGGTGGAAGTGGATATTACCCCCAATTTTTCCGTGGAAAGTAAGACCGGCTCCAGATCCGGCGCAGGTCTTGGCATCAACTGGAAATATGATTATTGAGAAAAGAGCATTCCCCGCGCCTCTGCGCCTCCGCGCGAGAAAATTGCCGAGGTGAACGGGTGTCGATTTAACTTGACACCCTCGTGATCGGTTCTTATCTGTTTAACAAAATCTGAAATGAACGACCGGTTTAGAATAACCAGTCAAGGAGGCCCCATGTTAAAACCAAGAAGAATACGCGGCGTGATTTTCCTCAGTGCGCTTTTATTTACTTTTTGTTTTGTCGCTTCAAATTTTGTGGATGACGCAGAGGCAAGATCCAGGGGAGGCGGTCGTTCTTTCAGTGGAAGCAAATCCTACAGCAGAACCCCTTCAAGGACCAGTCCTAACACGCAGAACAATATGAACACGAGAAGTCCCTTTGGGAGTTCCAGCTTCATGCGGGGTCTTGGCGGCGGTATCCTGGGTGGTTTTCTGGGAAGTATGCTTTTTGGCGGCATGGGCCACGCGGCTGGGGGTGGTGGTCTCGGCGGCAGCGGGATCGGTCTTTTTGAAATCCTGATTTTCGGTGGAATCATCTATTTCCTGTACAAGAAATTCGCCCGACGCAGGACGGAAAATAGCGGGCAGGCGGCCTATTCAGGTTCCGGCAACGGATATGCTTCCCTGGGGGATTCCTATGCCAGGTCCTCCGGACCCATTCCGGATCTGGCGCCTCCCGGGGGGGGCGTGGGTGATCCGGTATCCGACCCGGATTTCGACCCCGAGGCATTCAAGGAATTCGCCCAGGACGTGTTCTTTAAAGTGCAGGCCGCCTGGACCAGGCGTGACATAGCCGTCATGCGGCAGTACCTGGGTAGAGAACTGCTATCCGAGTATGAAGGGCATTTCGCCGATCTCAAGGCAAAAGGTCAAATCAACAAATTGGAAAATATTGCCGTCCGGAAAGTGGAGATCGTGGATTCGGGGGAGATGGACGGGGAAGAGTTTATTGTCGTACGCTTCACGGCCAATCTGTTGGATTATACCGTGGATGAAGCCTCCGGAGAGGTCCTGGAAGGGGACTCTTCAGAACCTGTTAAATTTGATGAGAAATGGGCCTTTGCCAAACCCGATGGCGCCTCAGAGTGGAAACTGGAGGGAATACAGAATTAGGGTTTTTTTAAAGCAACACCGTGTGTCAGGGCGATCTTCTTGAACATGTTCAGTAAACCGGCGGCAAGGGTGTAAATGGACTCAATGGTCAGATTCCTGTCGGCCGTTTCGTCGAAAAAGATGTGGAGACTTGATTCCAGTCCATCGTCCGGGCGCCAGTAGCAGATGAGAATCGGTACTTTCGGCAGCGGGTGAAGGACAATGGAAATGTCCGAATCATAGACATTTTTCACCTGCTTTGCACTGAAAATGTGGAGCATATCTTCAAACAGATCCGTGTAGGTGTCGGCGATTTTCTTCAGCGGCTTTTCGCACATCTGGTTGAAGAGCCGAAACCAATCCGTCCCCCCTTTAAGCTCCCTGAATGGAACCCACCTGCCTGAAGCCGGAACTCCGGCGCCATCTGTGATATAGCACAGGATGGGCATGGTAACCCAGTGATTCACATGGATATCCGTTGTGATGTTCCCCGCCGCGTCCACGGAAAAATCCTTGCCCATGCACTTGATGGTCAGTTTCCCATCAGCATATTTTTCTCCAAGTCTTCGAGCGGCTTCGGAAAGATCTATGGAGGAAATCCTCTGTCGCAGCAGCTTTACCGCCTCGGCCCGATCCTGGGCAAGCCCGGGCTGCCTGCCTTCCTGATCAGCATAACGCTGGATGACCAAAGGATCAAGGTGCGTGCATTTACTCAGCTTCTTCTGTCCCTTTAGCACTGCGGCAGAAAAGGCGAAACATGTTTTTTCCCCGCAGTTCCTGCAATTGGATTTGTCTAACAGTTTCAATATTTCTATAACACTTTTAAATCGGGCCATAACGAAACCTCATAAGCGGCTGGAACATTCTTTCACAATCCGCAATATTTCTTTGCCGTACTGTTTTACGAAATAAGACCCCACGCCCTGGACCATGTACAGTTCATCATAAGACGTTGGTCGGTCGGCAACCAGGTTGTCCAGTACCTTGTTAGTGAAGATGCGGAAGGCGGGGACCCCTCTTCTCCTTGCAGCTTCCATGCGCCACAGTCTCAACGCCTCATAGAGTCCGGGATTTCTTTCTATATCGCCTGCTGCCCCTGGTCTCCGGATGACCTTGCCGGATTCGACCCGTTTAGCCGGTGACGAAGCTTTTTTCTTGTCGTTTTTAGAGGCCGGGACAGCGGTAATGGCAAGGGTTGGAATCTCTTTTGGACCGAAACCGCGACCTTTCCCCGTGAGTTCCGCCTTCCTGTAGTGAATGATCCTGCCGTCTTTTTCAAAGGAATGTTCCGTGAGGGCAATCAAACCGGCTGCCGTAAGGGATCGGAGAAGATTCTCAAAATCCGAGCGCTTGAAGGCGGAACCGGGGGAGACATCTGTGTAGAGCTTTCCGATACTCATGCTGCCCGCATCCCTGAGAGTGGAGATCAGTTCGGATATGATCTCCTGCTCCTTTCCGTCCGGGTTGCGGACAACGGATGCCGAGACTTTTTGCGGGGCGCAGAAGTCACAGATGCCGCATGGCCTGCCATCGTCCGCGCGGTCCCCGAAATGCTGTACCAGATAGAGCATACGGCAGGAGAAGGACCCGGCAAAACGAGAGATTTCGTCAATCTGCGCCAGTCGATGAGCACTCTGATTCCTGTAGGGGATATGCCAGCGGTTATGCCCTTTGCGTACCGTCTCATCGGGGCCTACCATGGCGCCTCCGTGAATCCACAGCTTCTCCAGCGCGGACTCGAACTCCTCTGGTTCCAAGGCCAGGTCTCTGCGCAGGGTTTCGGAAGTTTGCTTCTTGTCCGTAAGTCTGGCATGAATGGTTTTGAGGATGTCTTCGTGGGGGTAACTCTTTTCATGAAAAAAATGGTGAACGCGCCGGTCCCCATAGGAATGAAGCAGAATGGCCCTGGAAGGTTTCCCGTCCCGTCCGGCGCGGCCGATCTCCTGGTAGTAGCCTTCCAGACTTCCCGGGAGGGCGGTGTGGATCACCGTGCGAACATTCGATTTGTCGATGCCCATACCAAAGGCGATGGTGGCGACGATGACGTCAAGCCTGCCTGAAAGGAAAGAGGTCTGTACGCTGTCTCTTGTCTCCGCCGAAAGCCCCGCATGGTAGGGCGCCGCGGGAATCACGCCAAGGCGTGACAGCTCCCCTGCCAGATCCTCCGTCTTCTGTCTTGTGGGAGCATAGACGATGGCCGGTCTGGCCTCGCTGTTCTGAAGAATATCAATGACCTTGGAGGAACGGTCAGACGGCATGAGTTCCGCCAGCTCGATAGCGATATTGATCCTCCGGAACCCGTGGATGCGCATCTCCGTTTCCACCATCCCCAACTGTTGAACGATATCTTTTTGAACCCTCGGGGTGGCGGTTGCCGTCATGGCGATGACGGGGGCCGGACGAAGGATGGGCAGCCTTTCCCCCAACAGGCGGTAGTCGGGCCTGAAATCGTGGCCCCACTGGGAAATGCAATGGGCCTCGTCTATGGCGATGAGTACCGGTTTTCTCCGCGCCAACATCTCCGGGAACCCGGGGACGGCAAGTCTTTCCGGGGCAATGAAGAGGAATTCCAGTTCTCCGTTGAGATAGTTCTTGCATACCTGGCGGGAGTCGGAACGGGTACGTCCGGAATGTATTCGGTCCGCCGCAAACCCCTTCTGCTTCAGACCGGCGGTCTGGTCCTCCATCAGGGCAATGAGGGGGCTGACCACAAGAGTCGTTCCGTTGCGTACGATACCCGGGAGCTGGTAGCAGAGGGACTTGCCCGATCCTGTTGGCATGACCAGAAGGAGATCCCGACCCTGGATCACCGATTCGCAGACCTTCCTCTGGTAGGGCCGGAAAGAAGAAAAACGAAAGACCTCAGCCAGAACCGTATCCAGGTCCCCTGAAATATGTCTTCTGGTCTTTTTCTCATCTACGGCGGAATCGTGCGGGACGGGCGTGGCGGATGCAGGGTTTTCAGTCATTTTTTTCCTCTTCCCAAACGGCTTCCGTCTCGAAAAACCGGCTGACGACTTCCAGGTAGTGCCCGGGACTGCCGGCTTTCCTGATTTTTTTTACGGTTTTTCCGCAGTCTCTGAACGACAGGGAAAAGTAATTCCATTGGGCTTTCATCCGATTCAGCAGATGGGAAGGGCCACTCAGGACGGCCGCGTATTGTTCGTACAAGGCGTCATGGAAATGTTTCAGCCTTTCAACCCTGTTGTCCTCTTTATTCAACCCGGTTTTTATGACCCCGGGCAGAAAGGGGTTAACGAGAGACCAACGACCGATCATCCATCGATCCACATTTTCGAACCGCCCCGACAGTGCTCTGAAGTCACCCGCGCTCCTGATATCTCCGTTGTAGACAACGGGGTGGCGGAGAATGGAAAGACAGGTTTCAAACCCTTCCAGATCCACATTCCCCTCGTACATCTGCAAGCCGGTCCTGGGATGAATGATCACCTCTTCAAGAGGGTATTGATTCAAGATGGGCGCCAGCCTGAGGAGATCTTCGCTGTTTTTCTGGCCGAGTCTGGTCTTGATGGAAAGTTTTCCTTTCATGGCGGGGACGACCTCGTCAAGAAAGGCCTGAATCCGTTCCGTGTGGGGAAGCAACCCGGAACCGCGCATCTTTTTGGTTACCTGAGGATGGGGGCACCCCAGGTTCCAGTTGATCGTATGGTAGCCCATATCAAACAGGCAATTGGCCAGCACAATGAAATCCTTTGCCGATTT
>BS_KBA_SWE02_21mDRAFT_10000185_pt1 | contig 22099 bp, 14 predicted proteins | sample BalSeasSWE02_21m_FD_9196 | JGI IMG/M metagenome (IMG submission 9196)
ATCTAATCCACCCAGCACATCAACTAATCCATTCTTTAATCCATCGCTTCCAGACCAAACTCTGCCCTGAGCAATTTTTTCTATGTCATTAAATGTTTTTTTTCTTCCCACCGATACTTTTGTTACAAAATCCTTATAAAGAGTTTTTATTCCCTTCTCTACCATCTGTAATTCTTCATCCGTAAAATCGCGATCTGGAATTGATATTCCAATCAAAGGAAGGGTTGCACCAAAACCAAGATCAGCAAATTTCCCTTTTTGTACGTGATCAACCGAAAGTCCCAGATCTTGTTTTAAAGATTTGTTAAACATAAATGAACCTATCACGCCGATTGATCCTGTAATTGTATTTGGTGATGCAACAATTGTATCTGCGTACATAGAAAGCCAGTAACCACCAGAGGCAGCAACATAACCCTGAGAAACAATTACCGGCTTCCTCCCTTTTCCTTTCCGAAGAACATCGGCAATAAGATCTGCTGCAAGCGCATCCCCACCCGGTGAATCCACACGAAGAACAATAGCTTTAACACTTCCACTGTTCATTGCTGCTTCAACATACTTAACTAAATTTCTTGCTTTTATACCGTCATCCATACTTATACCACCGATAGCATAAATGACAGCAATTTTTGGTTTTGATCCCCAGTAATCATCTGGCAAATTAAATTCTTCAAGAGAATTTGCACTTATTAAGTTTTTGCTTTCTTTTTCATACTTTTTAATTACTTCTCCTATGTCACTCCATCTAGCAAGTGTATCAACAAGTTTTAGATTAATAGCATCATCAGGCAAAAATATAAAAGTGCTGTCAACAAGTTTATCAAAATAGGATGGAGTAAATTTTCTTCCTTCACAAATTTCTCTCTGTGCAAGGTTATAATTATCATTCACTAATTCTTGTCTTTGCTCGCGGTCTGCTTCGCTAAAATCTTCGCGTGCATAATTTTCCGCAGCAGATTTATATTTAAAATATCTCAACTCACGAAATCCCAAGCCTAGCAGTTCGAGCGAACCCTTAAAGAAAGTTCTACCCATAAGAAATCCTTCAAGAGAAATTGTTCCCATGGGATCAAGAATTATTTTATCAGCAATAGATGCAAAATGATACTCACTCATTCTGGCACGATCTATATAGATATAAACTTTCTTGCCATATGATTTTATTTCTCGTAACTTTTCACGCAATTCCCAGAACATTTCTTTATTGATATTAGAGCCGGAAAGATTTATTGCAATTCCTGAAACAGATTTGTCGTTTTTTACTGCATCAAGTTGCTCTAAGAGATTAAACAGAGTTTTGCTATTATCAAATAGTCGGAAGTTTTGATACTTGATTCCTCCCTGCAAATTCATACTAACATAATTATCATCACCAGAGAATATTCTTAAAAGATTTCTTTCATCCGCGCCTATTCTTATTCCGTAAGTGTTGTATGTTCTGTCAGCTTCATTATCATAATGTGAAATTGTTGTAAGGCCAAAAGAACCTAGTCCGAGTTGCACACCTACATTAAAACTTTTCCCTTCAAAATATCTACCTACGATTCTTAACCCATCTATTGGCTCAATCGATAAACCGGCACTCCATTTTATTGATTCCGGAATAGTATCGACTGTAAATATATAGTCACCAAAAAAAGTCAAACGGTAATTGCCAAATGGTCTTAATCCAACCCCAATAATTCCTTCTCGTTCATTATTTGCAGGAAGGTTGCCGATAAGACTGAATGAGATAATATTAAATGGGCGATAAATGGCTCCCAGCGTAAATAAATTTGATCGGTTATAATAAGATACATCTCCTGAAGACCATCCGTAACCTAACCCTATGCTAAAAGCATCCGAGCCATATGCGGCAGATAGCTTATAATCTGTGATCGAGTAACCATTTGTTTTTTTATCTACCAGACTAAATCCAAAATTTGGAAGCGAGGCAAAAAATCCAAAATTATTAAAATCATTAAAATTTGATTTTTTGTCGTTCCAGGTAAAAGAAAGATTTGGTTGCGACGAATATGCCAATATAGCCGGGTTAATATATCCACCTAATCCAAATATTATAGTTCCCGGTGTAGCAAGTTCCATATCGTTTTGGGAATAATAGGAAGGAAACTTTTCCTGAGAGTAGCTGGATACAGAAAAAAGAAAGATTAAAAGAACTATTAATAGATTTTTGAACATTTAAAGCTCCTGCTACTGATGGTTTTTTATTTACTTAAAGATAATATAATAAACATTTAAAGGGGGAAATAAGTGACCTAAATTCTTGGGAACTCATTTCTCAATAGTTCTGTTATCCATTTTACAGAACTTAATAAACAAAATCATAATAATATATCAGGAGGTTCACATGTTCGCAAGAAAGTATCTTTCAATGTTCTTAATGTTAGTTTTCGGAATTACTGTTTTTACAGGTTGCAGTGATGATGAAACAGTTACTGCACCAGCACCTATACAATCGACATCAAAAGTACTTGTTACACATGCATCGCCAGATGCCCCCGGAGTTGATATTTTAGTTGATAACGCAGTTGCTGTTCCTAATCTAACATTTCCAAACAGCAGTGCATACGCATCTTTAAATTCTGGAACAAGAAATGTTAAAGTTAATGTTGCAGGAACTTCAACTACCGCTTTAGAAGCTAATTTAAATTTAGCCGCTGACAAAAATTACTCAGTTTTTGCAGTAAATAACGTTGCTAGCATTGAAGCAATTGTTCTAGAAGATGATCTTACTGCACCTACTAGCGGTAAATCACATGTTAGATTTTTACACTTATCACCAAATGCACCTGGAGTGGATATTACTTTAACCAATGGAACTGTTGTATTTGGAGATTATATGTTCAAAGAGTATTCTGCATTCACTCCGCTTGATGCAGGAACTTATGATTTACAAGTAAGACTTGCTGGAACTTCTACTGTAGTTTTAGATTTACCTGGAATTGCACTTACAGCCGGGAAAATATATACAGTTTTTGCAAAAGGTTTAGTTGGCGGTACAGGGACACAAGCTTTAGGTGCTCAAATAATCGTGAATAATTAATGATCAGGTAACGATTAGATGATGATGGTGAAAGCCGGGTTTGAAAAAATCCGGCTTTTTTATTTAATCGGATTGATGAATCATAAGTAATTCTTTTTCTTTATTTTTACTCACCAAAGAATTGATATTATATGATTGAAATACACGACCTTCACAAGAATTTCGGTAGCAAAATTGTTTTAAAAGGTGTTAACCTGACCATAGAACAAGGGGAAACAATTGTTATTATTGGAAGAAGCGGTTGTGGTAAAAGTGTTTTAATTAAGCATATTGTTGGATTGCTAAGTCCTGATTCAGGTTATGTTAAAGTTGAAAACAAAATTGTTAACGATCTTTCGGAAAAAGAACTTTACGAGTTAAGGAAAAAATTTGGATTCCTATTTCAAGGTGCTGCATTATTTGATTCTATGACTGTTGAAGAAAATATAGGCTTACCTTTAGTTGAGTCAAAAGTTGAGTTTTCTAAAAATGAAATCAAAAAGATTGTTGAAGAAAAATTATCGCTGGTAGGACTTGAAGAAGTCTTAAATTTAAAACCTTCAGAACTTTCCGGAGGAATGAAAAAACGTGTGGCACTTGCACGTGCACTTGTTACAAATCCTTCCTACATTTTGTATGATGAACCTACAACCGGTCTTGATCCAATAATGTCTGATTCTATTGATCAACTAATAAAAGATCTTTCAGAAAAATTAAACGTAACCTCAGTTGTTGTTACACACGATATGTATAGTGTTAAAAATGTAGCTAACCGCGTTGCAATGATGAACGACGGAATTATTTATTTTACCGGCAAACCTGAAGAATTGATAAATTCAACCGATAAAGTGATTGAGGATTTTATAAGAAGGACTGAAGTTTAAGTTTGAATCAGATAATTTAGCTGCTGTTTCAATAGCTTTTCTCAATTCTCGCTGTTTGCTTTTTCATAGAATATTTACTCTTTGCACTTCCTGATAAAAAGACTATATTTCTAAAAAAAAATAAGGAGTCTATTATGGAATCAATTAAAGATATACTGCAGGAGCGTGAAGTTTTTACAGTTCAATCAGGTTTGTCTGTAAAAGAAACAACAAATTATATGGCTTCAAAGGGAGTTGGGCTTGTTCCTGTGTTGAAGGATGAAAAACTAATTGGCGTTTTCTCTGAACGCGATTTGGTTAAACGAGTAATAGCAAAAGACAAAGATTTATCCTCAACTCTTGTTGATAATGTGATGAGCACAAGTCTTGTTATTGCAAAGATTGATGAATCAAATGAATCAGTACTTGCAAAAATGAAAGAAGCTAAAACTAGACATATTTTAATAATTGATAATGAAAAGCTTGTGGGTGTTCTATCACTTCGTGATCTTCTTGAAATTGATCTTAACCAATGTAAAACAACGGTTGAGGTTTTAAATAATTACATTTACTCTAAATAAAGATAATTATTTATTATTATGCCTAACATTACTCCAATTGTTGAAATCATTCAGCTTATGCTTGCCCCGGGAATTATGATTTCTGCGTGTGGGCTTTTATTACTTGGAATGAATAATAAATATTCTCTTGTTGTAAACAGAATTCGCTTGCTTAATGAAGAACGCAGAAAAGCAATTCATAAGACGACAGATGATAAAAACTTTAACTATCAGGAAACTCAGCGGCTTGAAAGTATATCAATGCAAATATCAAGTCTGGTTTACAGAGTTAAATTAGTTAGAAATGCTGTGTTGGCTTATACTGCTGCTGTTGCCTTATTTGTCCTTACTTCCCTTTCAATCGGATTTGGGTTTTTACTTGATATAACCCGACTCAATTCGTTTATCACAACTCTATTTTTGCTGGGAATGATTTCTGTCTTATGCGGAGTTATATTTGCCGCGTATGAAACATATAAGGGTTACGAGATTGTAAATTTTGAAGTGAAAATTGACGAGTGAATTTCTCTGTTACTCTGTGGTTAAAGATTTTTATCACCACAGAGATACAGAGTTTATATTACATAACCAAAGCCATTATTGCCTTCTGAACATGCAATCTGTTTTCTGCTTCATCGAAAATAACTGAGCTAACTGAATCAGCAACTTCGTTTACAACTTCATCACCGCGATGCGCCGGCAAGCAATGCATAAACAAATAATCTTCTTTTGCATTCTTTACTAACTTTGGATTTACCTGATACTTCATGAATTTCTTTCTACGTTCTGCAGCTTCGGATTCCTGACCCATACTTGCCCAAACATCAGTATAAACAATATCCGCATTTTTAACTGCCGCAATCGGGTCTTCAAGAATCTCAACTTTACTGCCCATATATTTTGCAAACTTTTTAGCGCTTTCAACTATGTTCTTTTCTGGTTTATAACCAGATGGCGAAGCAATCGCAATGTTCATTCCAACTTTTGAGCAGCCATTTAATAGGCTGTGAGCCATATTATTTCCATCACCGATGTACGCAAGTTTTAATCCTTGTAATTTTCTTTTCTTCTCAAGTACTGTAAATAAATCTGTTAAAACCTGGCATGGATGAAGAAGATCAGTTAATCCATTAATAATAGGAATGTTTGCATACTTTGCAAGCTCAGTAACATCGCTGTGTGCAAAAGTACGAATCATAATTCCATCTAAATATCTTGCAAGAACTTTAGCTGTGTCTTCTATACTTTCACTAGTTCCAAGTTGCAAATCATTTGGTCCAAAATATAATCCAATTCCACCAAGTTGATAAATTCCAACTTCAAAAGAAACTCTTGTCCTTGTAGATCTTTTAGTAAAAATCATTCCAAGTGTTTTACCATCAAGCAACCGATGTGGTTCGCCTGTGTATTTTTTTTCTTTAAGAGATTTGCTTACATCAAAAATCTCATAAATTTCTTCAAGTGTAAGATCAGCAATAGAGATTAAATCTTTGCCTTTCATATTAACTGCCATAAGTACTCCTAATTTTATTTTTTATGATAAATTCTTTTTAGAACTCGGGTCCAATATCAAAATCATTAACAATTAAAATCAAATTACAATAAACTACTTACTACCAACTATTCTTGTTCCACCATCTGGATTACCCAGCATAGTTGAATCCGTAATCACTGTTTCTTTTCCACCGCCTTTTACAAATTTAATTGCAGCAAGAATTTTTGGTCCCATACTTCCTGCAGCAAATTCACCTTCATCATAATATTTTTGTGCTTCATCTGCGGTAATTACATCCAAAGCTTTTTGATCCGGTTTATGAAATTTTAAATAAACTTTTGGAACATCTGTAAGGATGTAAAATGCGTCTGCTCCAATTTCTTTTGCAAGTAAAGCAGAAGCATGATCTTTATCAATAACAGCTTCAACCCCATATAGTTTATTATCTGCACCACGATAAACCGGTATGCCACCGCCACCAGAAGCAATTACAAGGTTTCCTTTATTAACTAAATCTTTAATCACTTTTTTATTTAGAATATCTATTGGCTGTGGTGAAGGGACTACTCTTCTCCAACCTCGTTTTCTTGGATCTTCTTTAAAGATAAAATTATTAACTCTTGCCAGAAGGTCGGCTTCTTCTTTAAGATAAAATGCACCAACAGGCTTAGTTGGATTTTGAAATGCCGGATCATTTTTATCAATCAAAACCTGCGTAACTAGAGTTACAACATTTTTTTTAATCTTCTGATCTTTAAACATATTATAAACTTGCCGTTCAATCATATAACCGATTCCACCTTGAGAATCAGCAACACAAATATCAAGTGGCATTTTAGGAATTTTGTAATTGTTGTATCCTGCCTCGTTTCTCAACATAATATTTCCAACTTGTGGCCCATTTCCGTGAGTGACTACAAGATTGTAATCTTCTTTGAGAAGATTTAACAGACTGATACAAGTATCGTAAGTGTTTTTTTCCTGTTGCTGGATAGTGCCGATTTCATTTCCCCGTAAAAGCGCATTTCCTCCTAGAGCAACTACTGCAGTTTTTTTCATGAAAATCTTTTAGAAATTACAGTGTTTACAAAGAATTAAAAATTTTTATATGTTAACTTAAGGAAGCTAATTTTATAAAAAAAAATGCTTTGAAATTTTGCATTTAAGTGATAAAAATGAGCGCAAAAGAAGACGAAATATTCGATGAATTTTTAAAACCTGATAACATGCTCAGGCTTTATGCTACCGGAGCATTCCCTATGGCTGATCAGGAATCAGGATCAATAGATTGGTATCTGCCTGAGACCAGATGCATCATCCCCATAAATACTTTTAACATTCCAAGATCAACAAAAAAAGAAATCGATAAATTAAATTTTGAAATTCGATACGATACAGAAATTGTTTCTGTAATTAAAGGCTGTGCAGACCGAGACCATACTTGGATTTCTGAACGACTTATCGAAGCATATAAAAGATTAATAAAGCGCGGTTATCTTCACTCAGTAGAAACATGGAAAGATGGAATACTCGTTGGCGGGTTATACGGAGTTACATTTAGAGGGGCGTTTTTTGGTGAATCAATGTTTTCAAAAACATCACAAGCTTCTAAAGCTGCACTTATAAGTTTACTTTATCATCTTAAAGAAAATGATTTTGCTTTACTAGATGTTCAGTATATGACCGAACATTTAAAGATGTTTGGAGCAATTGAGATTAGTTTAGATGAGTATAAAGCTAACTTAGTGGAGGCTTATCAGCGTATCTGTGCTTTTTGAATATCAGAGATTTCTGACAATTAAAATTGAAATATAGGTTGTCACTCTGGGCCTGCCTTGTAGGTAGGTAAGCCTGTCGGATAGTGATTCTATAATAACTTTAACATCCTTCGACAAGCTAAGGATGATAAGTGCCTGGTTTTTCAGAAGTATCTAGTGATGATTTCCATTAGGATTACCATTGCTAACCCAATTGTGAACTTTAGTTACTAAATCTTTCTTGGCAAAAGGTTTTGATAGATAATCATCAAAACCGGTGGATAAAAATTTCTCCCTATCGCCCATCATCGCATGAGCAGTTACAGCAATAACAGGAACTTTTTCATACATGGGTAGGTCTCTCAAATTTTTAAGCAGCTCTAAGCCACTGATTCCTTTGCCAAGACTAATGTCCATTAGCACAAGGGAATACATATTGTTATGTATCAAATCCGTTGCTTCTTTACTATTAGACGCAGAATCAATTTCTATTTCACCTCTTAAGAACAATTCTATAATTTTTCTTGTAGCCATATCATCATCAACAACTAAAATCTTTTTTCTTCTCCCAACAGGTAAAGGTAAAAGTTCTTCTTTAGCAGTTATTTTATTTAGTTCATTTTTTTCAACTTCCACTTCTGCTGGAAACACCACAGTAATAGTTGAACCTTTTCCAACTTCACTTTCTAAAGACATAATTCCTCCCATTTTTTCAGTAAATTTTTTAGCAATGGTCAAACCTAATCCCACACCTTCAAAATGGCGATTGTAGCCTTCGCTAACTTGTCTGAACTCATCAAAAATAATTTCCAGATTTTCTTTTGCGATACCGATTCCAGTATCGGCTACTCTAATCATCGCATAATCTTTACTGTCAATTTTAGTAACATTTAGATCAACAGTCACTCCACCGCTTTTTGTGTACTTTATAGCATTGTTAACTAAATTAGTTATAATAGACTGAAAAAGACGTTTATCAAGTTTTGATAGGATAACTTCTTTTTCAATCACAGCCTTTAAATGAAGATTCTTTTTCTGTGCAGCAGGTGCAAGCATATTAACAGTCTCATAAATTTCTTCAGCAAGATTTATTTCATTGTAATTAATTTGAACTTTGTCTGCTTCAACCTTAGACAAATCCAGGATTAGATTTAAAGTCTCAAGTAATCTTTTTCCGCCTTGTGTAATTGTGGAAATCATTTCATTCCATTCCTGGTGTTCAATTTCATTACTTAATATTTCAGCGTAGCCAAGAATTGCAATAAGCGGGGTTCTAAGTTCGTGACTCATATTTGCAAGAAAGTTTGATTTTAACTTGCTCATTTCCTCAGCAGTTTCTTTTGCTTCAATCAATTCTTTTTTTACAAGTTCCCTTTCAATTATACCTCCAAGATTGGCTGCTGTGGTTTGCAGCATAGTGATTACAATTTCACCCCAAACTCTTTCTGATTTACAGTAATCAAATCCAATAAATCCCCAAAATTGATTTTTAACCATTATTGGAAAAATCAAAATAGATTTAATGTTTTCTTTGCTTAATAAGTCTCTTAGAGAGGGGTTCAAATTTTTAACAAGACTATTTACTACTCCACCACTTTTTAAAATCGGATACCAGTTATCAAACATAGGAAAGTAATGGAGATTTTGCAGTTCTGGATTATTGATCTCCGAACTTACAGAGCCGTTCGTCCATTCATATTTCTGGTTCATAATCGGATCAGTAGCTAAAGCATTAATATCATTTTCAAATATGTATACACGATCAATATCAGATGATTGCCCCAAAGACTTTAATGTGTTAGAAATAGCAGTATTAAAATCTTTTTCCGTTAATAAAATATTTGCTGCATCTGCAACACCCTTAAAAAGGTTTTTCTGATTTAGAAGAGTTTGTTCTAATTCTTTCTGAAGAGTAACATCTTTAACTGTTCCTATCGTGGCCTTTTTACCATGATAATCTATCACACGAGCACTCATATTTACTAAAACCCTGTTACCGTTTTTATGTAACATTCTCCATTCATAAGATGAAGGAACAGTTTTGTTTTCCAATCTTGCTTTATAATTGGTTTTAACTATTTCGATATCTTCAGGAGCTACTATCTTAGCAAATGAACTGCCTGTCAATTCATTATCTTCATAACCTATCATATTGCTAAATGCACGGTTTATAAAAGAAATTTTGCTATCAACTACTAAAAAAACACCATCTTGAATACTATCAATAAGAGTTCTGTATTTCTCCTCTGATTGGATAAGTTCAGTTTCTGCTTTTTTTCTGAATGTTATATCACGACAAGAAAAAATTAAACCATAGGGTGTATCGTCAGCTGATCTGAGAATTTCTCTATGTACTTCAAATAGAAATTTCTCACCATTTTTATTTGTAAAACTATATTCCTGTGGTCCAATATTTTTATGAAATATTTTTTTAAAGTTTACAATTACTTTCTTACGTTCTTCCTCGGAAATAAAATTTATAAAATTTTGATGTTTTACTTCCTCAAAACTTGAGTAACCTGTAAACTTCAAACCAATTTCATTTAGAAAAATTATATCTCCTTTAATATCAGTAATTGCAATAATGTCAGGTAAAGTTGCAATAAGTTTTCTATACAGTTCTTCACTTTCTTTAAGAGCCTCTTCTGCATTGATACGATTTGAAATATCTGCAATAAATCCCTCTAAAGTTTCTACCTTGCCTTTTCTGGAAATTTGTGCATTGCCCTTTTCCCAAACCCACTTTTCTCCTCCGTCTTTTGTTCTTATACGATAGATAATCTGATAAGGAGTCTTTTTCTTTATTGATTCTCTGATAGTAAAAAAAACATTTTCCTTATCTTCGGGGTAAATTAACTCTGCGAAAGAGACTTTGTTGTTTAATATCAATTCATCCGGCAAATAACCTGTTAGTTCTAAACATCCCAGACTAACAAATTCCATTGTCCAATCGTGATCGTACCTGCTACGGTATGCCATACCAGGCAGGCTTGACATAAGATTTGATAATTGCTTTTCATTTTGCTGAAGTTTTGCTTCAGTTTTTTTTCGTTTAGTTACATTACGTAAAATTGCTTGTATTCCAATAAGTTCATCTTTTTCTTTTATCGGCACAGCACGCAGTTCGTACGTAATTATACTTTCATCTTTTCTAATTCCATCAATCTCAAAGATGGGAACTTCATTTCCAAGCAATGATTTAGAAAGATAGAATGCTGCTGATATAGCAGATTTTGAAGTAAGCAATCCTGAATTAAAAATATTTTGACCGATTATATCATTTCTTTTATAACCTGTTTCTGTTTCGAATATATTATTGATATCAAGTACTTTTCCTTTTGTGTCGATTATAGCAATCAAATCGGCAGCTTTGTCAAATAGCAACCGGTAACGTTCTTCCCTGCTTTTTAGGAGGTTATGTGTTCTTGTCCTTTCAATAGCAAGTGCAATTTGATTCGAAACATAAATGAGAACATTTAAATCTCGCTTACCTAAACGAATATTTTCATTGTAAGATTGAACAACAAGCACACCTATTGTATTATTACCAATCTTAAGTGGAACACCTATCCAATCAAGTGAATCTGTCCCAACAAGATCGACTTCACCTGCATCAACAAGAGATTTAAATATTTCCTGATCAACGTGTAAGGGATTGCCGGTTCTTAAAACATATTCGGTTAATCCTCTGCCGGGCCTTGCGGTTTCGTAGGGCTCGTCAAACTCGTCAACAAAGTAAGGAAAGCTTAATAGATTTTTTTGCTGATCGTATAACGCAATAAAAAGATTTTCTACCGGAAGTACATCCGCAAGTGATCTGTGTATTGATGAATACAAATCATCTAGATTTTCATTGTTGATAACTGCATGAGATATTTGATAAAGTGCTTTTTCTAACTTCTCGGATTTTTTATACTCACTAATATCTTCCTTAACTGCAAGATAATTTGTTATCATTCCTTCGCTATTTTTAACCGGTGATATTGAAACCAATTCCCAAAATAAGTCTCCATTTTTTTTCTTGTTTAATAATTCTCCCTGCCATTCTTTTCCGTTTGATATTGTACTCCAAAGTTCAGTGTAAATATTATCATCACTCTGATTGGATTTAAGAATGCGCGTGTGTTTTCCTTTGGCTTCTTCAGCCGTGTAGCCCGTAATTTCAGTAAACCTTGGATTAACATATTCAATTTTTCCATAAGTATCAGTAATAACCACTGTAGAATTACTTTGCTCAACTGCAGCAGAAATTCTATTTAGGTGTTCTTCGAGAAGTTTATGCTCGGATATATCGTGCCCAATTGCCTGATACTCCAATCCACCTGAATTTTTTTCAACTATTCTGTTAATAGTCCATTCAATCCAGTGAATTGAATCATCATTAAGCTTTAATGAAAATTGCTTTTTGAACTGATTTAAAAAAAATTTTTGTGAATCCGTTTTTTCAAGTTCAGAAGGCAAAATAAAAAATTTACTGCCTATTAAATTTTCTTTCTCGGTACGAAAAAACTTAGAGTATGCTCTATTTACATAAAAAATTGTTCCATCTTTTTTAAGTCGGCATAATAATACCGGAAGATCATCTGCAAGAAGATGATACTCTGATATATTTTCATCACCCAATACGCCTAAATGACTATCGCTCAAATATGTTTTATCGTTTTTCAAGTTTTCTCACTAGTATAACTTATTCATCATTTCTGTCTGATTTTTTAGATATCGTATTTGTTCAATATTCGTTCCAATAATGGCAAGTGGATATAGAAAACACAGTTCCTTTTTCTTGTAATTATTGAGTTTTTCAGTTAAAATCTTTATATATGAAATAAATTCAATGTAAAATTGACCGAAACTGTAGAAAGGTTAATAATTTTTTATAGCCAAAGTTTCCGGCTTAGCAATAATTTCCTAAACCGGAAATAATGGATCTGATAAGCTTAAAGTAAGATAAGTTTTTTTTGTGGTTTGGAAATGAATTTACATCCATTCTTAGTTAAGTAAACTTCTTCTTCTAATGTGGATACACCGTAACCTTCAACCGGTAATCGTGGTTCGATTGTAAACACTTGTCTTTCTTCAAGTTCTAGAAATGGAGAGTTACCATATTTTTCCCAACGAGGAAAAAGTCCTGCGCCGCCATCGTGTACTTCTTTACCAACTTGATGACCAAGACCATGCGGATATTCCGGATAACCATTTTTAGTAATATAATTTCTTGCAATGTCATCCATTTCAACTCCTGTTACACCTGGCTTAAGAGCATCAGCAACCATCTGAATTGAATCACAAATAACATCAAATCCTTTTTGTACTATATCCGGAGCTTTTGTTTCTCCATCTTTTAAGACATACCAGGTTCTCTGCAGATCGGAACAATATCCTTTGAAGTAAATACCAAAATCCATATTAATCAAATGTCCGCGCTCTATTTTTCTGTCTGTTGGTCCGGAATGCGGGTTAGATGGATTTGGACCCGTAAATACAGCCGGACAAGTCTCTTCATCCCATGCTAAACCAAAACCCTTTCCGCGTGCAACTTTTAAAACATAATCAGCAATATCTTTTTCACTTAAACCTGGTTTGATGAAATCAGTAACCATATCAAAAATTTTAAGAGTCTCATCCACAGCTTCCTGCATTATGGCTAATTCTTTGTCAGATTTTCTTCCGCGCAACGGTGATATTATTTCTTCCGCACTAACAATTTTATTTTCATAACCTGTTCCTTTAAGATAATCCATCAACAGCAAATACATTCCGTGCGTTAATCCATCTGAAAGAACAGAGTTCACAGAGTAATTAATTGCAATTGTCTGTGGATTTTTTTTCTTAACATATTCCACAAACGGTTCTTTAAATGATTTTAAATATCCAACAATGTTTTTGTAAACACCGGACTTAACAAAATTTTCCAACTCCATATCACCAACAATCGCGGTTGTATCCCCGTCTTTGCTTATGATAAAAGCTGATTTCCAGGTTGAGTGATCTCCAACAGTCATATCCATAATCGGATCTTTTAGAACCTTGGTTTCCTGCACAAATGTAACCCACATATCAATATTTTTTTCATTTAAAATATCAACGGCTTGAGCAACTTTTTCCTTAATTATTTCTAAAGACATACATACCTCACTTAAAAATTTAGATAAAAAGTTAATTCATATTTATTGATCGAAATTATTGTTGAAAGACAAGGTTAAGTTATCGAATAATCTACTTTTAACCCGCCTTAATTATTTAGGGATTTACTTTTTTTCTTTCTAATTTTGAGATACAAAAAATATTGATTTTAACACTAAATGCTAAACGCAACAATAAAATTTCCCGTGGAGAAAGCGCTTCACACTCAAAAAAATCGCTGCTCTTTTATACAATTAATAAAAAATTATTCAACACAAACTTAATTCATCATTGATGAACAACAAACAAAAATAGAGGTCTTTTATGTCTGACTACACAAATAAATTAATCGCTGATGTCAAAGCTAAAAATCCCGCGGAACCAGAATTCCATCAAGCAGTTGAAGAAGTAATGGGTTCGCTTGAATTAGTTTTACAGCGTCATCCGGAATATCGCTCAATGAAAATATTAGAGAGAATGGTTGAACCAGAAAGAACAATTACATTCCGCGTTCCCTGGATGGATGATCAGGGAGAAATTCATATCAACCGAGGTTACAGAATTGAAATGAACTCCGCAATCGGTCCTTATAAAGGCGGATTAAGATTTCACCCATCTGTTACAATGGGCATTTTAAAGTTTTTAGCATTTGAACAAGTATTTAAAAACGCTTTAACTACTTTGCCTATGGGCGGCGGTAAAGGCGGATCTGATTTTGATCCTAAAGGCAAATCTGATAACGAAGTTATGCGTTTCTGCCAAAGTTTTATGACAGAGCTCCAAAGACATATTGGTCCGGATACAGACGTTCCTGCCGGCGATATTGGTGTTGGCGGAAGAGAAATTGGTTTCTTGTTTGGACAGTACAAAAGATTGCGCAACGAATTTACTGGTGTGTTAACAGGTAAAGGTATTAATTGGGGCGGATCACTTGTTCGTCCTGAAGCAACGGGATTTGGTGTAGTTTATTTTGCTCAAGAAATGTTAAAAACAAAGAACACTTCTTTTGATGGAAAGACAGTTGCTATATCCGGATTTGGAAATGTTGCCTGGGGTGCAGCGTTAAAAACCACAGAACTTGGCGGTAAAGTAGTTACACTTTCCGGACCTGATGGATACATTTATGATCCGGATGGAGTTAAAGGAGAGAAGATTGATTATATGTTAAAACTCCGTGCAAGCAATAAAGATGCTGTTGAAGATTATGCAAAAGAATTTAAAGTAAAATTTGTTGCTGGTAAGAGACCCTGGGAAGTTAAATGCGATGTTGCCCTTCCTTGCGCTACTCAAAATGAATTGGATGCAGATAACGCAAAAGAATTAGTTAAAAATGGTTGTATGTGTGTTTGCGAAGGGGCAAATATGCCAACAACTATTGAAGGATTTAAACTATTTACAGATGTCAAAATTCTTTATGCACCAGGTAAAGCTTCCAACGCTGGCGGAGTTGCTACATCTGGATTAGAAATGTCACAAAATTCTATGCGCTTACCTTGGAGCCGAGAAGAAGTTGACAAACGCTTACACGAAATTATGATAAGAATACACGAAACATGTGTTACTACTGCAGCAAAATATGGAACACCGGGTAATTACGTGAACGGTGCAAACATTGCTGGATTCTTAAAAGTTGCTGATGCAATGCTGGATCAAGGACTTGTTTAAATAATGTTCAATCATTAATGATGAATGATCAATTAACTATATCATCTAATTTTTATTGAACATTGATCCGCCGCCGCGGACTGAACATTTAGCATTTTAAAGGCGGTCTTAGGATCGCCTTTTTTATTTACAGACTTTTTTCCAATCCTGAATTCCGACTTCAATTTTATTATATTTTAACCATCAATAAATCAATCACATCTTATTTATGGAAAATAGATCAGCAAAAGTTAGACAGCATAGTTTAGAAGATGTATTTAGCTCGCGAATAAAAAAGTTTCAGAAACTGATGCGTTATAAAATTCGTGAGATACTTCTTGTTTCAAGTATTTACGATAATTATTTGTTTGAAGAAGATGGCAGACTTTATGAACTGATCCGAGAAGAATATCAAGCTTTAAACTTAAGCTTTGCTCCTGAGTTGATACACGTTACAAGCGGTGAAGAAGCGCTCGAGATGCTAAGCGGTGGACAAAATTTTGATCTCATTATTACGACTCTGCATATTGAAGATATGCATGTTGTGAAGTTTGCACAAATGGTTAAACAATCCGGTATCAATCTTCCAATTATATTACTCGCATATGATAATCGTGAACGAAAAGAACTTACAGCAAATTATGATACTTCAATCTTTGAAAGAATTTTTATCTGGAGCGGTGATTATAGACTCTTAATTGCAATTGCAAAATATGTAGAGGACCGTGTTAATGTTGAAAATGATACGAAGAACATCGGTGTTCAATCTATAATTGTTGTTGAAGATAATATAAAGTTTTATTCATCTTATCTTCCGATAATTTTTAGTGAAGTATTTAAACAATCACAAAGGTTGGTAAGAGAAGGAGTAAATCTTACACACAAATTTTTAAGAATGCGTGCTCGTCCTAAAATTCTTCTATGCACAACTTATGAGGAAGCTTGGACCTATTATGAAAAATATCAGGAATATGTTTTAGGATTAATACTTGATATTAATTTTAGACATAACGGAGTAAAAGATCCTGAAGCCGGAATAAAATTTGCACAGAAAGTTCGTTCACAGCACGATGATATTCCAATCTTATTGCAATCCAGCGATGCTAGTTTTAGAGAAAAAGCCTTTCAAATCGGTGCTTCGTTTATGCATAAAAACTCTCCTCGATTATTACAAGAGCTAAGAGAGTTTATGCTTCAGAATTTTGGTTTTGGTGATTTTGTATTTATGGATAATAGTGGGCAGGAAATATTCAGAGCCGCTAACCTATCTCAGTTAGAAGAGGCATTGATAAAGATTCCTGATGAAAGTTTAGTTTATCATGCATCAAGAAATCATTTTTCTAAATGGCTTAAAGCACGTACAGAATTTTATCTTTCCTTAAAATTAAGACCTCACAAAGTAACTGATTTTGACTCAGTTCAGGGATTACGTGATAGATTACTAACTTCGCTCCAGGAGTATAGAAAACTTCAGCAAAGCGGAATTATACTTGATTTTAGAAAAGATACGTTTGATCCCAAAAACAGTTTTGCAAGAATCGGCGGAGGTTCAATTGGTGGTAAGGCAAGAGGTTTAGGATTTATTAACACATTAATTACAAACTATAGTCTTAATCATAAGTTTGATGATGTTGAAATAAGTGTTCCGTCTGCAATTATAATAGGCACAGAAGTTTTTGATAGATTTATCAACGCAAATAAATTAGACCAACTTAAATTTACCGATGTTGATGATCTCCAGATAACCCAAATGTTTGTGGATTCAAAAAATTATCCCACTGAAATTATTGAAAAGTTAAGAGAGTTTCTTGAAATAACTAATAGTCCGCTTGCTGTAAGATCGTCCAGCCTTTTAGAAGATTCACAATTTCTTCCCTTTGCCGGAGTCTATGAAACTTACATGATTCCAAACAGTAATCCGGATATTGATGTAAGATTAGATGAATTATTACAATCAATAAAAAGTGTTTACGCTTCTACATTTCATAAAAAAGCAAAAGACTATATCAAATCAACTTCTTATGGATTAGAAGAAGAAAAGATGGCAGTAGTAATTCAAAGATTGGTTGGAACAAAAAGAGAGCAAAGATTCTATCCGGATTTTGCAGGTGTCGCAAAATCTTATAACTTTTACCCGATTGCGCCGCAAAAATCAACAGACGGAATTGCGCTTGTTGCTCTTGGCTTAGGTAAAACTGTAGTTGAAGGCGGCAACTCAATAAGATTTTGTCCGAAATATCCAAAACATATGCTTCAATTTTTTTCTGCAAAAGAAACTCTAAAGAATGCACAACAAAAATTTTTTGCATTAGATTTGAATGGAAAATTAGATCACCATCCTGATAGTATCGAAGATCCGCTGGTTAAAAGTTTTAATTTAACCGATTCTGAAACTGATGGTACATTGTATTCTGTTGGATCAACATATTCTGCCGAGAATGATGGAATTTATGATGGAATATCTCGCAATGGAATTAGAGTTGTAACATTCGCTCCAATCTTGAAACATAAAATCTTTCCATTGCCGGAAATTCTTGATCTCTTACTTGATTTTGGTTCGTGGGGAATGGGAACTCCTGTTGAAATAGAATTTGCAGTTAATCTAAGTGTCCCTGAAGGTGAACGAAAAGAGTTTGCAATGCTTCAGATGCGCCCAATGGTTCTGAGCCGGGAAAATGAAGAATTGGTGATTGGTGAAGTAAAAAAAGAGGATGCCATTTGTCAAAGCAACCAGGTACTTGGTAACGGTGCTGTCAATGGAATTTATGATATTGTTATAGTTGACTATGATACCTTTGAACGTGGAAAAAGTCAAGATGTTTCAATTGAGATAAGTAAAATAAACTCAAAGCTTATCGCAGAAAGAAAACCTTACCTATTGTTTGGTGTCGGCAGATGGGGATCAAAGGATCCTTGGCTAGGTATTCCTGTTACATGGGATCAGATTTCGGGTGCATCTGTAATTGTTGAAGCCAGCTTTAAAGATTTTAGTGTTACTCCTTCACAAGGCTCGCATTTTTTTCAAAACCTTACCTCATTTAGAGTTGGATATTTTACTGTCAACTCGATCGACGAAGCAGATTTTATTGATTGGGACTGGTTAACCAAACAAGAGGCAATTGAGGAACTTAACTTTACGCGTCATCTGAGATTTGATAAACCAATCTCAGTTAAAATGAATGGACATGAAAATCGTGGAGTTATTTTAAAACCCGGAGTTGAAATAGTTGATGAAATATAAAAAATTAAATATCGCTTTCCTGGTTGAGATATTGGTTGGATTTGGTACAATCCTTTCAATCAGTTTGATTGGTCACAAGGGTTTAGCTGCGTTGGCATTTATAGCTTTACGTCCATTGATTCTTGAACGAAAAAAAATTGAAGATGAGAAATCATATTTAAAATTTTTTTACAAAGTTTTATCAAGCAGTCTAATAATAATTTTTCTGATGATCATTTCTATTTTCGTAATTATCCAATTCATCCCACAATGGGAGGCGAAGTTACCACCAATGGATATATTATTAGTAACTATAATTCCTTTTTTTCTATTAACGCACGGTGTAATTGGATTCATTAATCTATCAATTTTAGACAAAACCAAATAATTTAGATTTCCAAATTGACTTGATCAAAATTTTATTATTCCCGCAAAGGGTTAAAAATGTTATATTAACATTTATAAAAACCCAAAAGAAGTAATTGCAAATGAGTTTAATACTTAAAGAAGTATCATCTAAAAAAGATTTAAAGAGTTTCATTTCATTTCCTTACTCATTATATAAACGCAATCAATTCTGGATACCACCATTACGATTTGACGAAATGAAAACATTAAATCAAAAAGTAAATCCTGCATTTGATTTTTGTGAATCAAAATACTGGATGGTTTATAAAGATGATCGTGTTGTTGGCAGAGTAGCTGGGATTATAAATTCAAGGTTCAATGATAAGTTTAATAAAAAAGAAGCACGATTTGGCTGGATTGATTTTGAAGACGATATCTCGATTTCATCATTGCTCTTTAATACTGTTGAAAAGTGGGCTATTGAAAAAGGAATGAAAAAAAAAAAAAAAAAAAGGGTTATGATGAAGTAAGCACTCTGGGAAGCATTTACAATTATCCTTACTATCGAAATCATATTGAAAATTTAGGTTATGAAAAAGATATTGACTGGATTGAATTTAATGTTAAAATCCTGCGCAGCACACCTGATAAGATTTCCAGGATCGCAGATATAGCATTGCAGCGAAACAAACTGCAAATTCCTGTTTTTAATAAATCAAAAGATATGCTTCCTTACGCTAAGGATATTTTTCATTTAATTAATGAAACTTATAAAGATCTTTATGGGTTTGTAGAACTTACAGAAAAACAAATTGATTTTTATGTAAAACAATATTTTTCATTTATTCGACCTGAATATGTTCCGATAATTCTGGATGAAAACAACAAACTTGCCGCATTTGGAATAACAATGCCTTCCCTTAATAAGGCTCTAAAAAAAATTAATGGTAAACTTTTCCCATTCGGGTTTATACATATTTTAAAAGAGATGAAAAAGAGCCGTACATTAGACTTGTATCTTACGGCAGTGCGAACTGATTTGCAGAACAAAGGGGTTAATGCTTTGTTAATAGACCAGATAAATAAAGTTTGCATTAAAAACGGAATACTTAGCGTTGAAACAAACAGGGAGCTTGAAACTAATGATAAGATACAAGCCCAATGGAAACTTTACGATGCACGTCAGCATAAAAGAAGACGCTGTTATAAAAAAGTTTTAGTTTAACCATCACAAACAAAAATAATTTTCTCTATGAATGAGTTTTTAATAATTCAGGATATAGTAGTTATTCTCCTTGTATCTCTACCCATTATATTTCTTTTTAAAAAATTTAATCTGCCAAGTATTGTTGGATTTTTAATTGCAGGTATGTTAATAGGGCCTTATGGTTTTAATTTTATTAGATCTGTAAACCAGATAAGCGTAATGGCAGAAATTGGCGTTATGCTTTTAATGTTTACGATTGGTTTGGAGTTTTCCCTATCTCAACTAATCAGAATTAAAAAATTTCTTTTAGTAGCAGGTGGATTTCAACTACTTACAACCATTTTTTTAACTACAATTATATTTTCTGCTTTAGGAATAGAATTCAAGCAAGCAATCTTCTTTTCATTGTTGGTTAGTCTTTCAAGCACTGCTATCGTTCTAAAAATTCTTTCAGATAAAAATGAACTTGAATCTCCACACGGAAAAATTTCTATTGGAATACTCATCTTTCAAGATCTTGCAATTGTGCCGATGTTTCTTTTTCTGCCTTTGTTAAGTGGATTTGATGAATTGAGCGGCGGAGACATTGCATTAAATATTATTATTGCCTTTGGTGTGCTTGTGGGTTTATTGTTTCTCGCCAGATTTTTAATGCCGCTAATAGTTTATCAAATTGCCAGTATAAGATCACGCGAAGCATTTACAATTGGTGTTATTCTTTTACTACTCGGCACTGCTTATATCACACATTCATTTGGACTTTCATTTGCTCTTGGAGCTTTTATAGCTGGTTTAATTTTATCAGAGTCAGATTATAATCATCAAATAGCTTCAGATATCCTGCCCTTTCGTGATTCATTTAACAGCATTTTTTTCGTTTCAATTGGTCTATTGCTCAATATACAGTTTGTTGTTGAAAATTTATTGTTGATAAGCGGACTTACACTTGGAATACTGATAATCAAAACTTTTGTGATTGTAACAATAGTTATTTTTATGAAGTACCCGTTACGCATAGGTGTTTTGACTGGATTAGGTTTAGCACAAATTGGCGAATTTTCTTTCGTACTTGCTCAAGCTGGTTTAAACTTTAATCTTTTTGAAACTGATTATTATTACAACAGTTTTTTAGCTTCAACTATTTTTTCCATGATACTCACCCCTCTTCTAATAAAATCATCACCCTTTATTGCAGGAAAAACATCCATAATTGAAAAAGATAAAAAGCATAGTGATAATTATCTTGAAAATTTACACGCTCATGTAATCATAGCAGGATTTGGACTTAATGGAAGTAACCTTGCAAGAGTATTAAAAGAAACTGGAATTAAATACATTGTAACAGAACTAAATCCTGATACAGTTAAAAGAGAAAAAATAAAAGGTGAGAAAATTATTTATGGGGATATAAGTAAAGAGGAAGTGTTAAACGCTGTTAGAATTGATAAAGCCAACATTATTGTTTACGCTATTTCTGATCCCGCGGTTACTAAAATGTCCTTAAAACTTGTAAAGAGATTAAACCCGCAAATTTATGCCTTAGTAAGAACACGGTACGTAAACGAAGTTGATGAATTAAAGAAACTTGGGGCAGATGATGTTATTCCCGAAGAATTTGAAACAGCTTTACAAATTTTTAGAAAAGTTTTAGAGAGATATCACATACCGCTTAATGTTATAATGAAACAAACTACACTTCTGCGTGAAGAATCTTACAGATTTTTAAGAAAAGAGAGAATAGATATAAGTGCTTTTACACATCTTGATGAAATACTTGCACAAGGCTTAACAGAAACATATTATGTAAATAATGATAACATCTTCATAAATAAAAATCTGAGTGAAATAAATTTA
>BS_KBA_SWE02_21mDRAFT_10000186_pt1 | contig 21987 bp, 25 predicted proteins | sample BalSeasSWE02_21m_FD_9196 | JGI IMG/M metagenome (IMG submission 9196)
CGCAACAAATTCTTTGCCGGCCTCCCTGGACAAGGGAACGGCACGCACTGAAGAGGTTGTGTAACCGATGCCCGAGTAGCCGATACCGTTAACGGATGCACTCACCGACTGCACGACAGAGGCTGATCCCGGTTGTTCATTGACGGTGTTTTTGAAGTCGCCTTTGCACAGCGCTTTGTCCTTGAAGTAACCATAGGTACCTGAAACCGAGTTGCGTCCGTAAAGTTGGATGTCACGTTCGGCCCATGAACCTGTCAGCCCCAGTCCTCCCCAATTACTGATATCCGCGGGTGCGCCGCAGGTACGTGTTGAGGAGAAAATGGCGTCGATCTGGGGAATGGTTAAACCTTCGAGCGGGTTGTCTTTGTGTACAAAGACAGCCAATGCGTCAATGGCGACGGCGATGGGTGTCGGTTTATAACCGAACTTCTTCTCAAACGCTTCCACTTCCTTGTCTTTCATCAAGCGGCTCATAGGGCCGAGATTTGAAGTGTTCTCGGCGAGAGCCGGGGGTGCGGTTGAAGAACCGGCTGCCTGAATCTGTACGTTGACATTCGGGTAGGTCTTTTTAAAAGATTCGGCCCACAATGTCATCAGGTTAGCCAGCGTATCTGAACCCAAACTGGACAGATTGCCTGAGACGCCACTGGTTTTTTCGTAAACCGGCAGGTTTTCATCCACTGAGGCCTGGGCTAAAACGTCTGTTGCACTAAAAAGCGCAATCGAAACGAGCATTGCAGCAATTCGGGTTTTCATATATTCCACTCCTGGAGTTTCTGTAGTGTGAGACTGAGCTCAAGCTCAGCAGGAGGAATGTTAAAGGGCTTATNTGACAGTTGTATGACACATGACAGATTTATGACACTGCCAGGAGCCTGTCGGCTGGAGTTGTGAGGCTATATGNCTGGTAAGGAATGNAGTNTGACCGCTATCAGGCTTTNCTTTCGAGTGGGAAAATACAACGGAATTCACTACCTTTACCGAGTTCGCTGCGGACTACCAATCTTGCGTTGTGGCTGTGCAATACGTGTTTNACGATAGCCAGTCCGAGTCCGGTGCCACCCGTTTTACGGTTGCGGTCATCACCAACACGGTAGAACCGCTCGGTGATACGGGGGATATCGCGATGTGGTATACCGGTGCCGGTGTCAGCGACAATTAGCTCTATCCCTTCCGCCGTTTCCTGCCATGTCACCCTGATCTTGCCTGGTGCCGGTGTGTAATTGATAGCATTGACGATGAGATTTTGAAAAGCACTCTTAAGGTCAGCTTCGGTACCGCGCAAATTCAATCCGGGTTCAAGCTTGAAAATAATTTTATGTTGACCCTGGCTCAGTTCCTCTGCCAGCTCCTCAAGTTGCGCCAACAGAGCCGGGACATCAACCGTAACAGCACCGTCATGTCTTTCGTTGTCCTCTAAGCGGGACAGTTCGAGCAGGTCTTCCAGCAGATCGTGCATTTGACGCGCTTGCAGGAACATCCGCTCGATGGCATCGGAATTCGGCCCGGCGGGTTGTGTTTTGAAAACTTCAAGGTAACCGAGCAGCACGGTCAGTGGTGTGCGTAATTCGTGTGAAACATTAGCGACAAGGTCGCGACGTATGCGCTCAAGGTTGCGCACATTGGTGATATCCCGCAGGATCAACAAACGTTGGTTCTTTCTGAACCGGATGGCACTGATTTGTAAACTGATGTTGTCATCGGTGGGGCAGCTTATGTTCAGCGTGCTATGTAACCTGTCCTGAACGGCTAACCAATCNGCGAAGGCCGGTTCGCGTATCAGGTTGGTCACGGTTTGNCCCTTGTCATCAGGAGTTTTCAGCCCGAGTANTTGAATGGCTGAGTCATTAAACCAACTGATGAGATCATGGTCGTCCACNACCAGCGTGGCATCGGGAAATGCATCGGCCAGGCCTTCGAAATCATCAATAACCTGNTGGTATTGACGGTTTCGTTTGATGTTCTGTTTCTGTAANGCGGCGATACGGTCAAATATACTCGCCCACATACCAAGGCTTTCAGGTGGTTTGGCGTCCCATGACTGTAACCACCNATACAGGCGTATGCTGTTATAAAGCTGCCAGGCCAGATACAGAAACAGGAATAAACCCGGGATCAATATTGTGTAGCCCGACCACCAGCCAATCAGCAAGGACACGCATATACCAACTGCCAGGCGTATCAGGTGATAGGTCGAACTGTAGATGATCATCAGGGTTTGCTGGTTACAAAACGATAACCATGACTACGTACCGTCTGTATGTAGTGATCGAGCTTCGCTGCTTCCAGGATTTTTCTCAAGCGCCGGATATGCACATCCACGGTGCGTTCTTCAAGAAACACATTGGTACCCCAGATGTAATCAAGTAATTGTGCGCGACTGAAAGCTCGATTTTCGTGGGTCATAAAGAACTCAAGCAAACGGTACTCAGTGGGCCCGATATGGGTCGGTTTTTGAGCGAGAAATACCTGTCGTGATACGGTGTCCATACTAATTGCACCGGCAGAGATTTTTCCGTCCGCGCCAGTTGGATCAGATCTGCGTAGAACGGCATTTATCCGGGCGACCAGCTCTCGTGGTGAAAACGGTTTGATGATGTAATCATCCGCACCGGCATCCAGTCCGTGCACTTTATCATCTTCAGAGACTTTCGCGGTCAGCATGATAATGGGAATATCTTTCGTCAACGGGTCTTTGCGTAGACGCCGGGTCAACTGTGGACCGCTCATATTGGGCATCATCCAGTCGAGTAATAAAATATCGGGTGCCCGCACATTGATTTTTTCCAATGCCTCCTGGCCACTGGCGGCACACTCCACCGTCATACCTGATTTACCAAGAGCGAATCTGATCATTTCCCGAATGGCTGATTCGTCATCTACAACCAGTACGCTGATATTTTTTTCAGTCACTGCATTCCCTGAATTTACAAATGGAAAGGTGTGTATGCCGACCCTGCACATTATAAGGTGGTATATGACAATTTGATGACATTATTGCTACAGCTTTGAAGGAGGGTGTAGCTAAGACAAGCCCCGGAAGGCCCTGGCTTAAACGATTAACTGCGGGACGATTTATCTGACTCACTCGCCTCGATGCGTAATTCCATTAGTCTCGCACTGACCCTGGCGCGTTGGTAATAATCAAGATCCGAGCGTCTTTCCAGGCTCTCAAGCTGGGTGATCGCTTCCTCGGTTCCTCCGCGTTGATAGTAAGATTCTGCGATTGCCTCGGTTGAGCGGATCTTGTCGCCTGATAGGTTTGCGGCCTGTGCGTAAAGCGCGTAAAGCGCGGGGTCATCTTTGCGGTTAACCAATTGCTGTCTTAATACCGCACTCGCAGTTTCAGCCAGTGCGGGATCGGCTTGATCCAAAAGTGCCTGGCCATACTCAAGCGCAATAGCCTGATTGCCTGGGAAGGTATGGTACAGGTCGGCAAGGCTATCGATAGCCTGCTGAGTGTCACCGCGCTTCAGTTGCAGGTTGGCCATCTGCAATTGAAAAGCCAGTCTTGTGGGCTCATTTTCCAATAGCTCGCTAAGTATAGCCTCGGCTTTGTCATACTCTGTGTTTTTCTGGTTCGCAATCGCCAGGCCATAAAGATTACCGTTCTTCCTTGCATCCGTGAGCGGTTTTTTTAATTCAGTTTCAAAATATGCTATGGCTTTTTTGGGATCGTTCTCGAGCAGTGCCCGCAGTCTGGCCTGCACGATATAAAACTGCCGTCCTTCGTCTGCCTCAACCGGTGGGAGGTTTTGAATACGGCTTTTAGCTTCGGCGATACGGTTAACCGATACCGGGTGTGTCCGCAGGAACTCAGGCGGCCCCTCTCCATTTGAACGGGTGGTTTGACTCATTTTCTCAAAGAAATCAGCCATGCCCTGCGGGTCGTAACCGGCGGCAGACAATGTTCTGATACCGACCCGGTCGGCCTCGACTTCATTGTGCCGGGTAAAGTTGATCTGGGCCTGCGCCGCCATTGCCTGGGCGCCCATAACTGCGCCCTGGATAGCCTCGCCATTACCGCCGCCGACCAGGATCAAACCAAGCATTGCCAGCATCGCGAGAACATTCATCTCCTTGGCTTTCTCAAAGGCGCGGTAAAGGTGCAGTTGGGTGATGTGAGCGATTTCGTGCGACAGCACACCAGCTACCTCATCCTGTGTATCTGCCAGCAGGATCAGGCCGCTGTATAAAGCGACAACGCCACCCGGCGCGGCAAATGCATTGATGACTGGCTGGTCGAGTATGACAAAAGTAAAGGCAGCTTCCGGTTGGTCACTGCGTGAGACCAGGTTATAACCCATATCAGAGAAAAAGTCGTTGATCAACGGGTCTTCGTCGAGTAGTTCATAGGCCCGCATCTGACGGACCAGGTTTGCTGCATACTCGCGTTCTTCACTGGCTGAAATCACGTCACTGGCCGAATTACCCAGTTCCGGCAATTTGACCCGCCCAGTCTGGGCAACACTTGACAGGCTAAACAGGGCAACCAGAATGCCTGTCAGGAATTGTTTCAATAATCGGTGTTTCTTCTTGACCGGAATCATGCTTTCCCTGAGACTGATGAGATCATGTCTAAGACACATCTTATGCTCATTTGTTCGTCAAATAAGTTCTTGTATAGCGCGGATTTCCGAATAAAGAAGTCCGGGTTGCTGTATTAACTGATGATAAATAAGCTGAAACCCAAATGAAAGTGATTGTGAATCGTATCAGACGAACATCAACGTAAATTATCATGCAAATTACAATATACACCAAAGCTTACTGTTCCTATTGTTATGCGGCAAAAAACCTGTTGACCAAGCGGGGATTTGCCTATGAAGAAATTGCTATATCGGGCGATTTCATGCTGGAACAGGAAATGCGTAATTTGACCGGTGGCACAACCGTTCCTCAAATCCTGATCAATGGTACAGCCATCGGCGGGTACACTGACCTGGTTGAATTGGATAGAGAAGGTAAGCTCGAGGCTGTCAAGCTCACTTCCAGTGCCTGAAATTGGGGTGTTGCATAACTGCAACGCCAAGCCGCTTGATTCACCTGCGACGGGCTTTTTTTTAAATTCCAGCCAAATCTTTTTTCAAACCCGTTTATACGATAAAACAGGATGTTAGCTAATATTCCTGGATTCAAAATCAGCTTGCTTTGTTATTTGTCTTCAAGTGTCGCTTTACATTGACATATTGTTGTTTTCCTGCCATATTGCGGCATAATTGTAGCTGTCTATGAGCAGGATTGAAGCGTCAGGAATGAGGGATCGGTTTTTATCAGTATTGTTGTTGGTTACGGTGTTGATTCCGGGGCTTTCTGGCGCCAGTGTTTCAGGCCTGCCAATGGCCGGTTTTAGTGCCGGTGGAACCGGACTGACCCCGTTTTATGTATTGGGCTTTGAATTGGGTCCCTGGCAGGATTATCTTGCCCGCGAGTTGACCCCCGACTTCATGTTGGATCCCGCTGCGGAGCCACTACATATTTCGTGGATGAGCGATCACACCCTCGTTGTTTTACCGTTTTTTGCGAAGCAAATTCTGGGCGAGCCCGACACATTCCTCAAACTTGAGGTTGACTGGCAATATTCAGACGAGTTGGCCATGAACAGTGTTGATCAGTTCATGAGTTCCAGGGCGCAGGGTCTTGAACGCAGACTGGTGTCACCCGGTTTTATGCACCGTTTGAATGATAACCAGCTCATTGGTGTTTCGGCGGTGTTTGCGACCCAAAGTTTCGGTGTTTCCAGTCTCGGTATGGCCTCATATGACCAGTCAATTCCGGCAAGTTATCAGTCGAACAGTTATTATCCTTTTCAGGAAACCAGCTATGGTGCCGGTGTAAGCCTGGCGTTGCGTAATGAGATCACCCAGGGTGTAACAATGGAGGCAGGTTTCCGTTCACACATCGACATGAATGAGTTTTACAATTTGCGCGGTGTCTATTCGCAACGCGCAGATTTGGATATTCCGGCCCGCGCCCGGCTAGGCCTTGCTTTCCAGGCAAGCGCCCGCTCATGGTTTAATGTTGCGGTCGAAAGAGTGTTTTATAGTGAGATTGGCGCCTTTGCCAGCCGCAATCTACCGGGACGTTTATTGACCCTGTTGGGTGATTCTACCAGTCCTACCTTTTCATGGGATGATCTCACCGTTTACTCAGTTGGCTGGGCCTGGGCAGACAATAAGGGTACTTCCTGGTATGTCGATTTGAGTTCGCGTACACAGCCTTCACCGAGTTCAAGTATTCTAAGTCAGGCCATCGATAGTGATCTGGCACAAAACGCGGTCACGGTTGGTTACAGTCGCCAGGTGAGTATGAATGGTCGCTTCAATATCAATGCTGCTTATGCCCCGGCCGAGTACGCCTTTGGCGGAAATGTGCTGGGTGTCACAACTGACCAATTAAGTCAGGAATTTGAATTCGAAGCCTACTGGACCTGGGATTTCTGAGATTTGTTTTTTCGCCAGCCGGTCTGAAATCCTGTGTTTACCTGTATTGTTCAATCTCCTTAATCGCATCGATCAGGGTCTCCGTGCATGAATTTGTTAGCCTCTTGGTTTAGACGGACATTTGCCGATCCTCAGGTTGTGATCCTTGGCCTTGTGCTGATTGCAGGTGTCGCGATTGTTGCCGGTTTGGGGCAAATGCTGGCCCCGGTTTTTGCCAGCATCGTGATTGCATATCTGCTGGAGGCGGTGGTTACGCGACTGCAGTTAGTCGGATTACCAAGGCTCGCTGCTGTGTTATTGGTTTTTCTGTTATTTCTTACCAGTCTGTTCTTCCTGTTATTTGGCCTGGTGCCGATGTTGATCCGTCAGGTGACCCAACTGGTTCAGCAAATTCCCAACTACATCACCCAGGGACAGGAGTTGTTACTTCAGTTACCTCAACGTTACCCGCAATTTGTTTCAGAAAAACAGATTCAGCAGTTGATTGGCAATGCCGGCAATGAACTGGCGCTTGGTGGTCAGCAATTTCTAACCTGGTCATTAACATCGGTGGGTACCGTGGTGGGGTTGCTGGTTTTATTGGTATTAATTCCCGTGCTGGTCTTTTTTATACTCAAGGACAAGGATCAATTGATTGACTGGTTCAAGGGTTATCTGCCGGTCGAACGCCACCTGGTATCGTCTGTATGGGCCGATGTCGAGGCACAAATTGCAAATTATGTGCGCGGCAAAGCGGGTGAGATCGTTATTGTCGGTTCCGTTAGTTACGTTACCTTTATTTCAATGGGCCTGCAGTACTCAGCTTTGCTGGCAACTATGGTGGGTTTTTCAGTTTTGATTCCCTATATCGGTGCTGCCGTTGTCACATTACCCATCGCATTCGTAGCATTTTTCCAATGGGGATGGGGGTGGAGCTTTGGTCAGATCATGATTGCCTATGCCATCATCCAGGCCCTGGATGGCAATGTGCTGGTGCCATTGCTTTTCTCCGAAGCATTGAACTTGCATCCAGTGGCTATCATTGTTGCAATCCTGGTTTTTGGCGGCCTGTGGGGTTTTTGGGGTATCTTTTTCGCAATACCGCTGGCGACCGTGGTGCAGGCCGTATTAAAGGCCTGGCCACAGATTACGCATGCTTCAGAACCACCCGGTGAATCGTCTCAAGTGGTGGATACTGAAGTCTCCTGAAAACGAATAGGCTGGCGTCTGTGGTCAGGCCTATAACGCCTCTGATGCAAAATCAGCCAGGCGCGAACGCTCACCGCGACTCAAGGTAATGTGCGCCGAGTGTGACCAGTTTTTAAAGCGGTCAACCGCAAACGTCAGTCCTGAGGTGGTTTCCGTCAGGTAGGGCGTATCAATTTGCCCGACATTACCCAGGCAGATCATTTTTGTTCCCGGTCCGGCGCGTGTCACCAGGGCTTTCATCTGCTTGGGTGTTATGTTCTGGGCTTCATCAATAATCACGAAGCGATTCAGAAAAGTGCGACCGCGCATAAAACTCATCGAGCGGATCTTGATCCTGTGGGCTAACAGGTCATTGGTTGCTGCACGCCCCCAATCACCGCCTTCCTGGGTGGGGGTCAAGACTTCAATGTTGTCGGTCAGTGCGCCCATCCAGGGCGTCATCTTTTCTTCCTCGGTGCCTGGCAGGAAACCGATCTCGTCACCGATTGAAACCGTTGCGCGAGTCACGATGATTTCTTTGTACAGTTTTTCATCCATGGTCTGAGCCAGACCGGCAGCCAGGGTCAGCAGGGTTTTGCCGGTACCCTGCAATACCCATCAGGGTTACGAAATCAATTTCGGGGTCCATCAACAGATTCAATGCGAAATTTTGTTCGCGATTGCGTGCCTGTATACCCCAGATGGTGTTTTTGCCTGACTGGTAATCGGTGACCAGTTTGAATATTGCAAATTCCTCACTGACGTTAACCACGAAGGCGTCGATACCATCACCTTCACCGATCACGATACACTGGTTTGGATACCAGCTATCTCCTTCGATGCGTTTGATTCGATAATAGGTAGAGCCGTTCTCATTCCATGAGTCAACCTGCGGGTAACGGTCCCAAAAAGACTCATCCTCAATTCTGATTCCCCTGTAGAGCAGATCAACATCATCAAGGGCCCGGTCGTTGTAATAGTCCTCTGCCGGTAAGTTCAGGATGGCCGCCTTAATGCGCAGATTGATGTCCTTGGATACCAAAACAATTTCGTGGTTTGTTTCGCTCTCCTGCAAGGCCAAAGCAGTGCTGAGAATTTCGTTATCGGCAAATGACCCATCTCGCAAAAGACTGGGGTGGGTCTCAGTTGTGCGGGTTTGAAAGTACAGACGACCACGCGCAGACGGTAACTCCAGGCCATTGGGGATCANTAATTCCAGGCCGTCTTCCAGTTTTGCATCGCCACGGGCGTTCATCAGGTCGCCAATAAATCGACTGACCTGACGTACGTTTCTTGAAACTTCTGTTAGGCCCTTTTTTGCTGCATCCAGCTCTTCAAGTACCATCATGGGTAGGAATACGTCATGTTCTTCAAAACGGAACAAAGACGTCGGATCATGCATAAGTACATTGGTATCAAGGACATACAGACGTTTGCTTTTACCCATTAGGTTTGGTTTTCCTTTTGGTGATGATTTGGCTGGAGTAAGGCTGGTTTGCCGACTTATTGCCCGGCCCTGAGTGCATCAAGCACGATCTGAGCATGACCGGGTACCCGCACTTTTCGCCATTCCTGTTTTAGAATACCCTTAGCGTCGATCAGAAATGTGCTGCGTTCTATACCCATATAGGCGCGGCCATATAGTTTTTTTTCATGTATCACATCGAATTGTTTGCACAGTAACTCTTCGTTGTCCGCCAATAGATGAAATGGAAATTCATGTTTCTTTCTGAAATTCCCATGGGTTTTAACCGAGTCCCTGGAAACCCCGAGTATGTCGGCGCCGGCATCAGTAAACTGTTGGTAAAGGTCTCGAAATGCCTGACCTTCGAGGGTGCATCCTGGGGTATTATCTTTAGGGTAAAAATAAATGATGAGGCTACGACCGCTGAAGTCGCTTAAAGACAAGTTTTGATCGCCAGTGGAGGGAAGGGTGAAATTTTCTACGCGCTTTCCTACGCTGACCATATACACTCCCAGTGCGTTGTAATTTCACCGCGAACAGTGACGAACCAAAGAGTCTGATTGCCGACTCTTAAATGCAGGATACTTGTCAGCTAACAGGTCCGCAAGTACTATTGCGCGAAGCTCGGCGTGTGCGGCTACGCATACAACATAAATTGGCAGTCAACGGTTGAAATTGATGACAAGTTGCGCCATTTACAGACATACTAAACCTCAAATAGACGGGCTGACCTGAATTGACCGGAATAAAAAAAACATGATGATTTCCTTTTGCCGGACTGCGACAGTATTAATTTTGCTCGCTGTTTTTTTGTCTGGGTGTAGCTCATTTCGTAATAAAGAACCCGAGTACCTTGCCAGCTACGAGGCACCTCCATTAAGAATTCCACCCGGTCTGGACAATCCCACAGGCCCCACACCGGTTTTAATAACCGTGCCGGAAATGAGAATGCCAGCGGGTGATGAGTTGGAGCCCATGCCACCACTGGTGGTTAGTACCGCCGGTAAACTGGAAGCGAATGCTTATATCGCCTGGTCTGCACAGGGTGCTTACCTGCTGGTCAAGGACACNCCGGACAGCGTCGCCCGGCGGCTCCGCTTTGCGATTGTCAACTCCGGAATGACCCTGTTGCCAAACAATGAATCAGATGCTTATAAGTTTCATTACACCCAGAAACGGATAGAGAATAATGAAAGTTTTTTCTCGCGCATGGCGTTTTGGCGTAGCAGACCNGACTATCTTGATTTCTCAGGAACCTTTATGACCAGCATTAGGCCCGATGGGGAGAATACACGTGTATACCTGCTTTTCGGCAATGGTCAACCCTGCGACACTGCAGGTTCCGAGCACATACTCGGCATTTTCATGCAGCGATTGGGGTAACAGGGGTCACCCGGGGGGTATCCCGTCCGGGTTTAAACAGTTCCTAGCGCTCGAGCAATTTTAGTTTATCAGGTTTGCCATCCCACTCGGCGGCATCATCCGGTGGTGTCCCGGCTTCTGTTATAACCGGCCAGATCAACGACAGTTCGGCATTGAGTGCGATGAAATGCTCCTGGCCTTCCGGCAGGTCGTCTTCAGGGTAAATGGCTTCAGCCGGGCATTCAGGTTCGCAGAGTGTGCAATCAATACATTCTTCGGGGTCAATGGTCAGGAAGTTGGGCCCCACGTGGAAACAGTCGACGGGACAAACTTCAACACAATCCATATATTTACACTTGATGCAGTTTTCAGTAACAACGAAGGTCATTGTGCCTGTCTTCCTTTGTTTGACGGTCTTAACCGGGTAAGTATGAGGTCCTGCTGGTTAAGGCAGGCTAATATTCAAGGATACTAAATTTCTGCAGTTCGTCACACATGTTTCGTTGCTTCCGTTACAATTGGAAGCCACAATCAACCATGTGCAAAGCGGCATCGAAAGTCGCTCCGGTAAACTGCCAAATTGAACCTTTTGCCTATTGTTGATAAGGTGGCGGCAGTTTGACTCATCGGCTTCGCTGAGCATATTCAAGCGGTGTTTATTTACGTTTTCAGAAAACCAAAAAACTTTGTTTTTATCAGGATATCCAAAATGCTAAGACGAATTTTGCTAATTGCGCTACTCATGATCACCAGCTTTTCTGTTTTGGCGCAATACGACCACCCGCGGGAAAAAACCTCAGAGTCGGGCTCGCGTGACGGGCGGTGGGAAGGCAGTGTCATTCTGGCATACCAGACCGGATTGGACCAAAGTGGCGAAGGCGGCTCAAGCATAGAGGTCGACAGTACGGCAGGTTGGGGGATTAGCTTTGGCTGGAACTGGACTGAAAAGATGAACCTGTCGTACAGGTATCTCTCATCAAGTCCAAAGTATACGGCAACGATTGTTCCGGAAGACCCGGAAGAGGATCCAGCTACTTTTAACCACAAAATGTCAAAAGGTTCACACCAGTTAAACTTTACCTACAACTTCAGCAAAAAGGCATTTACGCCCTTCCTGGTTGCGGGTATTGGCTGGACCAAGTTGGATTCAAACATCCCCTCTGCACCGCCACAGACGGGTTGTTGGTGGGATCCCTGGTGGGGTTATATTTGTTTCACCGAGTGGGACACATACAAAGCCTCAGAATTTTCCTATAACCTTGGCGCAGGCGTGCGTTGGGATATTAGCGATATGATATTCACCAAGGCCGCTTATAGCCGGGAGTTTTTCAGCGTGAAAAGTGGTTCCATCACTTTTGATATGGCGATATTTGAGCTTGGAGTGATGTTCTGATTTGCCATCACCGGTCATGGAGATATTTTGACAATGAATAACTTCGGACATGGATCCGGCTGCAGTGCCGGGACGGGTCAGTAAACCCCGGGTTGAACCGTTGGCCGTCCAGGTTAAAGGCAAGTTCGCAATCGTACTGGTGGCACTTCAATCTTAAAGATACATGAGTTTATGAAAAAAACGGGTGGTAATCGCTTACAAATTGTTCTGGTTTCTTTGATTTTATTGGCTGTCCCGCAACTGCTTTTTGCCGCAGATGGTGAAATTCCAACAGCCAATAATCTCACCACGATCGGTCAATTGTCATTAAAGCAGGGCATCCCTGTCATCGTTTTTGTATCCCGTGAGGCCTGTCCATACTGCCGCAGTTTACGCGACAAAATTCTAAAACCGATGCTTGCTGCCGATAAGTTTGAGCACAGAGCCCTGTTGGTAGAAATTGATCTGGATCGAATCGATCCTATTACTGGCTTTGAAAACAGTCAGCTTACGGCAAAGGCTTTTGCTGAGTACTACCGGGCAGAGATCACGCCAACTTTATTATTTCTGGATTCTGCAGGCCGTGAGATCAGCACGCGTATCGTGGGAATCTCTAATCTTGAACTCTATGGGTTTTACCTGCAAAAATCGATTGATGCAGCGCTGCTGGTCATTCGCGCAGAGAACTTACAGAACTGAAGCTTGATTGTAAGGCAATAAAAAACCCCGGGCCGGGTGGCCCGGGGTAAGACTTTAAGAATTAACGCCAGCCGTAGCTGATTTCAATTTCCCACTGATCCATATCAAATGAAATATTCTGAGACGGATCCAACGGGTTAGGTCCGGTAACTTTCTTGTTAAATGCATACATGAAGGACATGTTGACTTCATCGCCTGAAGACAGTGTGCGGGTAAAACCAAAGGTCGCATGATCTTCAATGACGCCCGGTGCCAGGATGTTAAACAGGACCTGGGATTCGGGGATGGGTTGTTTACCGTGACTGAAGCCGGCACGCCATGTCCAGTCCTTACCGGAACCCCATTGAGCGCCGATTTTGTAGATGTTCATGTCATCCCAGCCAAAACCCGCGCCTTTTTTACCACCGAGGCAATAGGCTACGTCAGTAGCTTGAGGGTTGGCAGTCGGGCAGGAAAAGAGGTTCTGAAACGGGTTACCGACCGAGACCACATCACTGTACCAGATTCTTTCAAAATCGAAACTCAAGGCAAAGTTCGGTTGTGGACGGAAAGTCAGTCCGGCTTTCAGATCGGCGGGGATATCCATATTGCCGCTGTCAGCAAAAAGGTCTGAATAATCACTCAGTTTGCTCATACCGGCTTTGAACTGGTAACTGGTTGCAAAGGCGACCTTCTCGGTCAAGTCCCATTTAATACCAAGCTTCGCGCTCAGGCCGTAGGATGTGTCATGGCCATTGTTGGTCAGGCTGTCAGGAAATACCGTGCCGCCGCTTGCAGCGAAGGTCTCGGTATAACCGGCAAATGCACTCAGGCCCCTGGCGGCAAATACCTGCATCACACCCACAAGTGAAGCGCCCCAGGTGAAGTTCTCACCGGCACTGCGTGCATAGGAGAGCTCAAGAAAGGCCTGGTTCAGGTCTACGCCTGCGCCGCCATTACCACCCGCAATTCCGCCGCCATAGGTTCCCGGCAAGGTCATAACAGGTGCCGGTCCGGGGCCGTCCGGATCGAAAGTCGCGGTGCCGCCTTTCCAGGTGGTGTTCATTCCGCCTTTACCGTAAAACGATAAAGCCCAGGCACTTTCGTCATTAATTGCCCAGGCGCCGGCCATATGGGGAATGTAGAAGTAATTGTTATCGCTGTCGATTTTGTTGGGGCCGATAGTAAAGGTTCCGCCCTGGCCATTGTAAAGGCTATCGGTGGTTTCGTAACTACGCAGGGGGCTGAATACAGCGATACCCAAATCATATTTACCGGTATTGGATAGCGCCGAGGCCGGGTTATTGGCAACCGAAATTGCATCTTCCGGCATCGCCAGGCCTGCACCGGCCATACCCTTGTTCTTGGTTCCTGTGCCATGGGTGAAATAACCATTGGTCGCCCACAGTGGCGTCGTAAGGAGTAAGGTAACGATGGCTGTGGCCAGCCGGGTTTGTTGTTTGAGCTGCATTTCAGCGCTCCTTTATGGTTCGATTAAGATGAAGAAATCTTTGTGTTCGAGCATCCTCATACACAAAAATTGTTTAAATTACGTTAAACTAATATTAGCTAGACCACTATAAGTATTTGTGCTTATAAATCAAGAAAATTTGAGCATATGTATNACTGTTTCTTGACTTGCGTCATGCAACTCAGACAAAAAGTTCAGGGTACACAACCNTCGGGTGCGCAAAATANCTCATAGAGNACTTCTACGATTTTTGAGGCCTCTCCGCTTTTGAGTGTGTAATAAATTGTCTGTGCTTCCCTGCGTGTNTCCACNAGTCCTTCTTTGCGCATTCTCGACAAATGTTGTGACAACGGTGACTGGGGGATTTCCAGCAAATCAGCTATTTGGCCAACCGATTTTTCTCCGCCTGCGAGGTGGCACAGAATCATNAGNCGGTCTTTATGGCCAAGTGTTTTCATCAACGCACTGGCGCGAGAGGCCGACTGAGCCATTTGATTCAGGTCTATATCCGAATTATGTTCCATATGACCACTATCCTTTTCAATTTTTGCAATCAACCAACAAAACAGAACTCAAAAACTAACACAATCCAGGTCGTTTGCACTTAGCATTGGACCGCTATATCGGGATCGAATCTGCTGCAGATTTTCTTCCATGTTTTCAAGACTGCGTGCCATGAAATGACTCAATACCAGCTTACCTGTACCCGTTTCGGCAGCTATCTTACCAATAACGCTTGGTGGTGCGTGTAATTTCCTGCCCACGCCACTGACATTTTCCGACACCGGCATGTGCATGACAAGCACGTCAGTGCCACGTGCAAAATCAATAAACGCTTCCGAACTACCGTTGTGGTCACCTGAAAAGACGATGCTGCGTTGCCCGACCCGGATTCGGTAGGCCAGCGCAGGCACCGGTCCATGCGGAACACCAAGTGCAAATATCTCAATATCCGCAGTTGGGTCTGTATAAACCCTGCTGGCTTGCCCGAGTTCATAATCAACCTCGATGGGCTCCAGCTTAACCAGTCCGGCGCTGCCATCAAGGTAACCATCAAGGTAGGCATAGACACCATCATCCTTGTCCAGCAGACGCTTGATATACTCACCGGCACCGGGATAGGCTCCACCGGCAGCAGGGCCACTGACCGGCAATGTGCGCGTACGGTTTGAAAAATAGCCTGATTTCAATAGGGCCACCAGATCCGTGGAATGATCGGTGTGAAAATGACTGATAGCAACGTGATCGAGGTCTTCAAAGCGGGCGCCGGCCTCACCAAAACGCAAAAAGATCCCGCCACCTGCATCTACAAGAAATCTTGATTTGCCATCGATCCAGAGCAAATAACCAGATGATGCCCGTCCATCGTCAGCAATGGGTCCTCCGGAGCCCAGTACCTGGAGTGTAATGCCTTCAGAATCGGGGCAACCCGGAGGGCCGGCATTCGCCAACCCGTCAACGGCCAGGTTACAAAACAGGCCGAAGAGTATGGATGTAAAGATTTTCATGGATTTTAAGTTGGGGTTAAGTTTCTACCATTTATAATTTGGATTTTACCAGCAGTTGTTTTTTATGTTAGGATTTTCTAATATACACTATCCTTGGGCATTGTTGTCCATAAAACTCAAATCAGGAAGTTAAATGTTTTCAAAACCGGGAAGCGGTCCTGCCGTATTGAGAAAGGTCACGCAGGAAGCAAGTAAAGTTGATCCGGCCAAGCGCCGGGATTTTCTGAAAAAAGGTCTGGTAGTTGCGGGCGGTGCGTTTGCTGGTGTGCAGTTTGCTACCACTTTAAGTGCGGCTGAAAATAATCTGCCACCGAACCTGCCCGAGTGGAGTAAGTCGCTCGGTGCGGGTGTCATCACCAACCCTTATGGCCAACCTTCACCTTTTGAAGCTGATATTGTACGCCGCACCGTACCCTGGCTGACGGCGGACCGTATCGCTGCCATCAGTTTCACGCCACTGGCAGAGCTTGACGGCATCATCACGCCGAGCGGACTTGTATTTGAGCGCTACCATGCCGGTGTGCCGGCCATCAATCCGGATGAATATCGCCTGATGCTGCACGGTCTGGTTGAAAGACCGCTGATTTTCACCATCGATGACCTGCGTCGTTTCCCAAGTACAACAGCCATCAATTTCCTGGAGTGTCCGGCCAATGGTGGTATGGAATGGCGCGCAGCGCAAATGGATGCCTTGCAGTTTACCCACGGAATGATCAGTTGTTGCGAATGGACAGGTGTTCTGCTGAGCACCCTGTTAGCCGAGGTGGGTGTCAAGCCAGAAGCCAAGTGGATACTGGCCGAAGGGTCTGATGGTGCGCATATGAGTCGTAGTATCCCGCTTGAAAAAGCCCTGGATGATACCCTCATCGTCTATGCCCAGAATGGTGAACCATTGAGACCGGAGCAGGGTTACCCGGTACGTATTTTCAACCCCGGTTGGGAAGGTAATACCAGTGTTAAATGGTTGCGTCGTCTCGAAGTAGGGGACCAGCCCTGGTATCACCGCGAGGAAACTTCCAAGTACACGGATTTATTAGCAGACGGCCGCGCGCGAAAATTCAGCTATATACAGGAAGGCAATTCGGTGGTCACGTTCCCATGCCCTGAAAAACCATTGAGACAAAAAGGCCGTTATGAAGTAGAAGGACTGGCCTGGTCTGGAAACGGCAAAATTAAACGTGTGGACGTATCTTTCGACGGCGGTGTGAATTGGCGGCAAGCGCGGCTTAAGGGGCTGGTATTGCCCAAGGCACTGACCCGTTTCGGTCTCGAATGGGATTGGGATGGTGCGCCTGCCTTGATTCAAAGCAGGTCCACAGATGAGAGCGGTTATGTTCAACCCACTTTCACACAATTGCGGGAAGCCCGTGGTAACAGTTCGGTTTATCACAAGAACGCAATTCACACCTGGCGTTTACATGCAGACGGGACGGTGACCAATGTCCAGATTAGCTAAGATGGCTTACATTGTTCTTTTTCTGCTCGCGATTTCGTCGGCCCTGCCTGTCGCGGCCGAAACCGGCTCCTATGGTATCGGTACGCCTGCAACCACTGAGGAGATCGCCGGCTGGGATATTGATATCCGGCCCGACGGCAAAGGTCTGCCGCCCGGCAGTGGTTCGGTTGAAGACGGCGAACCGCTGTACGAGGCGAAATGCGCATCCTGTCATGGCTCATTTGGTGAGGGCGTCGGACGTTACCCCGTGTTGGCGGGTGGCGAAGGCACACTGGCTAATGAAAGACCGGAACGGACGATCGGCAGTTACTGGCCGTATGCCAGCACGGTCTGGGATTACATCAACCGGGCAATGCCATTTCCACAGCCACAGTCGTTAAGCAATGAAGAAGTCTATGCAATAACGGCCTATGTGCTTTATTTGAATGACCTGGTTGAAGATGATTTTGTATTGACAGCTGACAACCTGGCCTCCATAGAAATGCCTAACAAGGATGGTTTCTTTTTTGATGACCGGCCGGACACCAGTAACACGGGCTGTATGGAAAACTGCAAAGACCCGGCAAGTGTAAAGATTACCTCTGAGCCGGCTTTAGCGACACTGCAAGAAGAAGAGACTGTCGTTGTTGTTGAAGTGGTTGCGGCAGGTGGAGAGAAAGTTTACCAGCAGGCATGCCAAATGTGTCATGGTGCTGGTGTTGCCGGTTCGCCGATGACCGGGGACAAGGCCACCTGGTCAGCTCGTATCGCACAGGGGCGTGATAAAATGGTGAGTAACGCGATCGCGGGAATCGGTGTCATGCCGCCAAAAGGCGGATGGAGCCAGTTGAGTGATGAGGAAGTCGCATCAGCGGTAGATTTCCTGATCCAGCAAGCCACCCAGGACTAGATAAAGAACTATGTTGAATACAAAAAATTTACTGTTGGCAATAGTCAGTGTGCTTGGCTGTTTATTGGTTGGCCCTGTTTATGCTGTTGAAGAAGGTGACGCGATAAGCAGGCTGGAGTTGGGCCAGGAAATTGCTTTCAATCGGTTTAAAGGTAATTGCCTGGCTTGCCATTTCGTTGAAGGTGCTGAACTGACCGGCAACTACGGACCTCCACTGATTGCCATGAAAATACGCTTCCCCGACCGCGAAGTTTTGCGTGCGCAAATTTGGGATGCAGCAGTCAAGAACCCCGACACCCGGATGCCGCCTTTTGGCCGTAACCGGATATTGACCGAAGAAGAGATCGAGTTGGTCACCGATTATATTCAATCATTATGAGAGAGAATTTTTTTATGGGAGTTATTCGATGAAATTACTACGCAGGGCTATGCTGAAGAGTTTGTTAACCGCGGCCGGTGTGCTGGCAGTTCCACGCTGGCTGTTTGCAGCTAGACCGGATGCGGTTTTTGATATGGACAGCGCTGAATCAGTTATCGGCGACCTGTTTAACCAGCCAATTACTGAAAGTGACCAGGTGACGCTGAAGGTTCCGGATATTGCAGAAAACGGCGCCGTTGTACCGGTTACTGTCAGCACCAGTCTGGCTGATGTTGAGTCGATCAGCGTGATTGTTGATAACAATCCGACGCCACTGGTCGCGATGTTCGAATTATCACCTCAGTCCGTTGCTGATGTTTCAGTCAGGATCAAGATGGGTGAAAGTTCGGTGGTGCGCACCGTCGTAAAAGCAGGTGGAAAACTGTATTCCGCCAGCAAAGAAGTCAAGGTCACCATTGGCGGTTGTGGCGGCTGATAGCAGCTCAACATTGATAACAAAGGAATTTTATTATGGGTAGTCCAATCAAAATCAAAGCAAAACTCAAGGGTGATATTGCTGAAGTGAAAGTGTTGATGCCACACCCGATGGAGTCAGGTGTCAGGGTCGATGCCGATACCGGTCAACCGGTACCAAAGCACTACATCCGGGAAGTGGTATGCAAACAAAACGGCAACGTGGTTACCACCGCCTTCTGGGGCACGGGTGTATCGAAAGATCCGTACCTGGCATTCAGCTTTAAAGGCGCCAAAGAGGGTGACACGCTGGAGATCAGCTGGAAGGATAACACCGGTGATACCAGCGTCGGGGAAGCGGTACTCAAATAGGCATGCCGATTAGCGACTCGCAACAATTTGGCCCCAGCTCAGGGCTTACGGAGAGAGATCTGTGAAAAGGTTTTTAATTGCATGTTTTCTGTTGGTATTGGCGGCGAACGTTTACGCGACGCCCGAACAGGACAGGCTGGCACTCAGGGAGTTTTTCGCCCAGCGTTTTCCAGATCTTGATCTGAATGAAATGATCAATGGTCTGTATGCCTTTGATGAGGGGGCTCGCGAACAGTGGCTGGAAATGGAAGATTTCCCACCTTATGAGATCGCCATTGAAGAGGGTGAGGGATTATTTAATACGCCCTTCGCCAACGGCAAGTCTTATGCCGATTGTTTCGAGAATGGTGGTATAGGCATCAAGCAGAACTACCCGCGCTTCGATACTGAGTCCGGTGAAATCATTACCCTTGAATATGCCATTAACCAGTGCCGGACGGACAACGGTGAAGAACCTTTACCATGGCTGACAGGTCCGCTGGCAGCCATTTCGGCTTACATGGCTTACACCTCACGCGGCAACCTGATGAGTGTTGTTATTCCGGACGATCCACGCGCGGTCGCAGCCTATGAATCAGGCAAAGAGTACTATTACACCCGCCGTGGTCAATTGGAATTCGCCTGCGAAAACTGCCACATGCAATCGGCCGGAAACCTGCTGCGCGCCGACCGTTTGAGCGGCATGCTCGGTCAAGCGACCCACTGGCCGGTTTATCGCTCCAAGTGGGGCGAAATCGGCACACTGGAAAATCGTTTCATGGAATGTAACTTGCAGGTTCGTGCCAAGCCCTATGAAGCCCAGAGCCGGGTGTATCGGGAACTCGAGTACTTTCTGTCGTATATGAGTAATGGTATGGAAATGAACGGGCCGGCTTCGCGCCGCTAAAGGGAATACACGAATGAAACATAAATTATCAGTTCTGGTTCCCGCCCTGTTGGCAGGTTTGATGTTACATGCCTCCGCTATGGCCGCAGACGCTGCCGAGTATAAAGAGACACTGGCAAGGGCTCAGGAAACACTGCGTGATGCAGAAAGCAAGGTACAGCTGTGGAGTACCTCTGAAATTCTACTATTAGACGCCGAGGCGGCCGCAGCATCGGGTGACTTTGAGCTGGCCGTAGCGCTGGCGAATGAAGCCAGGCTGCATGGCGAACTGGCCGTTGCAACGGCCGAAAGAGAAAAGAAAACCTGGCAAAAACACGTACCAAAATAAGCGGAGAATCAAGCCATGATGGACAGACGCGAGTTTCTCACGATTATGGGCGCAGCAAGCGCTGCAGGTTTATTACCCGTCAGTTTGAGAGGTCAGGCGAAAGAGGATATCTACAGCCTCCCGCCATTCGGTAATGCCCGTTTGCTGCACTTCACAGATTGCCACGCGCAACTGGAGCCAGTGTATTTTCGTGAACCGAACGTAAATATCGGCATCGGCACAGCTGCGGGCCGCCCGCCACATCTGGTTGGCGCTCACTTGCTCGAGTTCACAGGTATCAAATCCGGAACCTTGCAGGCACATGCTTTTACCTATCTTGATTTTGCCGCCGCCGCTGAGACCTACGGCAAGGTGGGCGGCTTTGCACATCTGAAAACCCTGGTTGACCGGCAACGTGCGGAAGTTGCTGACGGGCATTCACTTTTATTGGATGGTGGCGACACCTGGCAGGGGTCGGCGACGGCTTTGTGGACACGCGGCAAGGACATGGTAGAGGCCTGCAACCGCCTTGGTGTGGATATCATGACGGGTCACTGGGAATTTACCTATCAACAGGATGAGATCCTCGAAAACATCTCCGAATTTAATGGCGAGTTTATCGCGCAAAATGTATTTGTATCCGAAGAAGCATTGTTCGACGATGCGCCTGCCCCCCCCCCCCCGGGAAATGGGCGGGCGCAGGGTCGCCGTCATCGGTCAGGCTTTCCCCTATACACCGATCGCCAACCCGGCACGTTTTATCCCCGACTGGTCGTTTGGTATTCGCGATTCCGATATGCAGGAACTGGTGAATGAGATCCGTGCCGAACACCGCCCGGATGCAGTCATTGTACTGTCCCATAACGGTATGGATGTCGATATCAAGATGGCCAGTATCGTTAGCGGTGTGGATTTTATCCTCGGCGGTCATACCCACGATGGCGTTCCCATGCCGGTTGTGGTCAATAATCCGGGTGGCAAAACGGTTGTGACCAATGCCGGTTCCAACGGTAAATTCCTGGCTGTATTGGACCTCGATCTCGGTGAAGGCAAGGTCAACGATTACCGCTATCGATTGTTGCCGGTTTTCTCGAACCTGCTGCCTGCCGATACGGGTATGCAGACGTATATCAATGAGGTGCGTCAGCCCTATTTAGAAAAGCTAATCGAGCCATTGGCCGTAGCCGATTCATTGTTATACCGTCGTGGCAATTTTAATGGCACCTTCGACCAGGTGATCTGTGATGCCATGCGTGAAGTCGGTGGGGCACAGATCGCCCTGTCACCCGGTTTCCGCTGGGGCACGTCAATTCTGCCGGGTCAGACCATCACCATGGAACGTCTGATGGATCAGACTGCCATGACCTACCCGGAAACCTATGTCAGGGATATGCCGGGCTCTGAGCTGAAAATGATTCTTGAAAGTGTTGCTGACAACCTGTTCCACAAGGACCCCTATTATCAACAGGGCGGTGACATGGTACGCGTCGGCGGACTCAACTACAGTTGTGACCCGGACCAGGGCATGGGCCAACGCATTGGGAACTTGAGCCTGCCAGACGGCAGTGCCTTAGATGCGGACAAAGTCTACAAAGTGGCCGGTTGGGCGACAGTGGGATCGAAATCACCCGGACCACCGATTTGGGATGTTGTGGCGGAGTATTTGCGTGACCGGAAAGTCATAAGAATCGATGCGGTTGAAACGCCACGACTGATCAATGTTGCTGGAAATAAGGGTGTTTCTGATTACGCAGGTGAGATAAGCTGAACCGGATGAAG
>BS_KBA_SWE02_21mDRAFT_10000187_pt1 | contig 21947 bp, 18 predicted proteins | sample BalSeasSWE02_21m_FD_9196 | JGI IMG/M metagenome (IMG submission 9196)
GATGAATTAACAACCGGTAGTAGTATTATGCCACATAAAAAGAATCCTGATGTGTTTGAATTAATTCGTGGCAAGTGCAATAAAATACAAGCTTTACAAACTGAAATGTTNTTAATAACCAACAATTTACCTAGTGGTTACCACAGAGATTTTCAGTTGTTAAAAGAAAATATGATTGCTGCTTTTGAAGATGTNAAAGATATTCTCGATATTTTTAATTANGCCATTCAACAAATTATCGTGAAAGATATTGATGTTCATAATGACTTATATAAATATCTTTTTACAGTAGATAACATCAATACCTTGGTAGTGGAAGGGCAAAGTTTCAGAGAAGCCTATCAGAAAATTGGTGGTCAGGTACAAGATGGTACTTACAAACCGGATACCTCAAAAAAGCATACCCATGTTGGAAGTATACATAACCTGTGTTTAGATAAAATTAAGGCTAAGTTTCCTTTCTAATTAGGTGTTTAGCTTGCTTGATTTTGTGCGAAAAAAATGATAACTTGGTTTCAATGTTGATATAGTTCATTAAAACAATCCATATCAATATATTAGAGATAATAAGAAATAGCGCTGCTGTCTATAAGCGAAATAGACGTTATTTAGCATATTGGCAGATTACACTTAAACGTTCTTTTCATAAATAAAGTCTTAAAAAACATAGGTAAAACACGCATCATAATGAATAAGCTTAAACAAGTTTTATTAGAAAGTATTCAAATTTGCATTGGCATATTGTTAGCAAGTATCGGTTTAAAAGCATTTCTACTTCCAAATGGATTTTTAGATGGAGGAGTAACAGGAATAGCAATTCTCATCAGTCAGCTTGTTGATGTGAATATTTCTATCATATTGATAATTGTGAGCATTCCATTTTTATTAATTGGGTGGACTACTTTAACCAAAAGAATGGTATTGAAATCCTTTCTGTCGATTACAGCCTTAGCTATATTTATACATTTCGAAAACTTCACATCAGTAACAGATGACAAGCTGCTCATCGCAATTTTTGGCGGCTTATTTCTTGGGGCCGGAATCGGAGTAACCATAAAAAACGGGGCTGTTTTAGATGGCTCTGAAATACTTGGAATATTTATTAATAATCGACTTGGAATTAGCATTGGAAAAGTCATACTCCTGTTTAATGTTATCCTTTTCTCCATTACAGCATTCCTGATATCAATAGAAGTTGCAATGTATTCAATATTGACTTTCCTGATTACAGCCAAGGTTATTGACCTAATGATAGAGGGGTTTGAAGATTATGTTGGACTTATGATTGTCTCTCAAAATTCAAATGAAATAGAGACCTGTCTAAACAAAGAAATAGGTTTAGGAATTACAATCTATAAAGGATCAAAAGGTTATGGTCAAAGAGGAAAAAAAATGCATGAAGAGATTATCCATACAGTAATTAATCGAATTGATATCAACAGAACGTACAATTTAATTGAACGATTAGATGATAAGGCATTCATTATTGAATTCGATGTGAACAATGTAAAGGGTGGGATTCTTAAAAAGTACCTGAGTAAATAAAATGAGAAATACTAACTCCAACAAAGCCTGTATGCAATGCCCTACAAGGCACTGCGTATAGCCAAATCGTTAAAAGAACCAACATTTTTCCTTATAACAAAGTGGGCTATTGTGGCGAAAATCCTTTTACCTTTAGCTCGTTAATAATTTTAACCCTTAAATAGACTGATGACTGATTTAGTTGAAGTAAAACCATCACTACTCCACGGTAAAGGTGTTTTTGCAACGCGCAATATTGCAAAAGGAGAAGTGCTGGTAAAGAGTGATATGGCGCTCATTCATGTTAATGAAAATTTGCCAGAAGTGTTGGCAACACTTCAATTTCCTTGGACGGAAGAGTATGATGCTATTTGTATCAGTGATGCGGGGAGTTTTTTTAATCATAGTAGCTCACCTAATGCCGAAGTTAAAACCCGAGATTTTGATAATTTAATTCAAACGTTTGTTGCTAAAACGGCCATTGCTAAAGGAACTGAAATTACCATTTACTACAATGATGCTTTTGAAGATTTTGTGAAAGGTTAAACTAAACTTTAAAAACTGAATTTCAGCAGATTTAATATTTGTGTAAAGTGGGTATTTGGCCTAAGATGTTATGATAAAATTGGTTAACTTGCTTTATAACTCTAATTTATTTTGATAAATAAATGCCTGATAAAAAGACGCCTGAATTTTTAGGATACCTGCATAGTTTTAGAGGTCTTGCCATTTTAAAAATTGTATTTGGGCATGCGGTTGCAGCGGCATGTATTGGGGCTTATGGTGTTTTTGATGTTTCAAAACCAATCCTAATAATCAGTGAAGTATTTTATCATGATAGCACGCTTTACTTTGCTATCATTTCCGGATTATTGTTTTCAAAAATATTAAAACCCCGAGGGTATGTTACCTTTTATAAGAGTAAGCTGAAACATATTGTGCTGCCTTATTTGTTTTTTACTGTGGTTCTTACGCTCATTAAAATAAATTTTAGTCAGATTTTAAATATTCAAGAAGGGTTTCAACTGGTGCTTTCAAAAGTCTGGATAAATTTTATATTTGGAAAAGCCAATTTTGCCTTGTGGTACATTCCTGTTTTAATATTTCTTTATTTAGTGACCCCATTGTTAGAATTCCTCCAAAGAAAGAATTCATTAACCAAAGCGTTATTCTTTTTAATTATAATTGCGCCGCTTTTAATATCGAGGATTCAAAATTTAACGGAGTATCGTTTAAGTTTTGAAACTATGATTTATTTTACGGGTGCTTATGCCTTAGGAATGTTTTTAGGAGTTGATTTAAATATAAAATTAAGTTGGCTTAATAAGTATAAATATGTCTTTGGTTTAATGGGACTTATAAGTTCAGCGCTCTTACTCTATTTTTATATTTATGATATTGATTATTTCGGAATAGTGTCTCTTAAAGAAACGGTTTTCTATCTTCAGAAAATTAGTTTTGCCATTGTTTTTATTTTGTTGTTTAAAACTCTTGAGGATAAGCAACCTAAATGGTTAAGTCCTATTGCAAGCGATTCTTTCTCCATTTATTTTATACATGGGTCCATTCTATATGCCATTTCCCCTTGGTTTATATTTCTCTTAAAAGCTAATACCATGAATCCGTGGAATGTGGTGTTGGGTGCCTTCATGCTTTTTTCCATAGTGCTATTGATATGTATAGCCATGGTTGCTTTATCCAAAAAACTTTTTGGTAAATACTCTAGGATGATTGTTGGAGCCTAATTTGTTAAAAAAATTAATAGGCCACTATGTCCTGCCAAAAACTATTATTTTTAAAAAATTCCAACAAAATAATAGATATCACATGAAAATTAAAGAGCAAATTTCGAACAACCATATTCTGGCTATCACCATAGGACTCGTTTATTTATGGTTTGGTGGCTTAAAGTTTTTTTCCCACTTGAGTCCTGCTGAAGATCTGGCAAAAAACACCATTGACGTCCTGACTTTTGGCTTTATCCCATCCAATATTGCTATTATTTTACTGGCCGTTTGGGAAACTTTTATTGGTGTCTTTTTGATTATAAATGTTTTTAGAAAGCCTGTTATTATTTTGGCTTTGGTACATATGATTTTGACTTTTACACCGTTCCTGTTTTTTCCAAATCAGTCATTTAACCATTCCCCTTTGGTATTTACCTTGTTAGGACAGTATATTTTTAAGAATGTTATTATTATTGGCGCCCTTTTAACCTTATACAAACAGCCTTTTTCTGTAAATAGGGTGATATAAGAAAAGAGCATCTTTGGAATGCTCTTTTATAATCCATAATATTTATTGGTTTGCGTGACTAACTCAAATATTTAAATGATTGTGGACTGTCCTAGATGTATGTTTTTAAAGTTTAAGTTTGTTTCGTCTGGGTTGTTGATAAAATCTTCAATAAAATCACCAACTTTACTAGTAGAGATATTATCATACTTCGTGTTTAAATCAGGTGTTGTAATATGCAGTTTTAATGATTTATCAATGCCTTTTCTAACTAAAGCAGCTTCTTCTAACAATCCAAAATGATCCAATAACATGGTAGCAGATAATATAGAGGCAATAGGGTTCGCAATACCCTTATCTGTGGCTTTAGAGTAGGCACCATGAATGGGTTCAAACATAGCGTATGTAGGGCCTAAAGAGGCTGATGCCATTAAACCTATTGAGCCAACTATCACACTTGCTTCTTCAGAAAGAATATCACCAAACATATTTTCGGTTAAAATAACATCAAACTGTCTTGGATTTAAAATGAGTTGCATAGCAGCATTATCAATATAATAGAAATCTAAACTAACATTGGGATACTGAGGAGCAATTTCCAATAATACTTTCCGCCAAAGTCTTGAGCTTTCTAGAACATTAGCTTTATCAACTAAAGTGAGTTTTCGTTTTCTGGACTGAGCGGCTTTAAAAGCTAAATGCGCAATTCGTTCAATCTCAAACCGGTTGTACTGACAGATATCAGAAGCAGATTGACCGTCCTCACTTAAAGTTTTTTCACCGTAATAAATGCCGGCACTTAATTCACGATAAATCATGATATCAGTATCTTTAATACACTTATTCTTTAAAGGGGAATGATTTAAGAGGTCGTCATAAGCAATAACAGGTCTTATATTAGCAAACAAATCAAGTTCTTTACGCAATTTTAAAAGCCCTTGTTCTGGCCTTACTTTTGCGTCTGGATCAAAATTGTATTTAGGCTCTCCTATAGCTCCAAATAAGATGGTATCTGCCTTTTTACACATTTCAAGAGTTGTTTCTGGCAAAGCAGAACCTGTTTTGGAAATAGCCGCACCACCAATCAATCCATATTCAAAAGTAAATATATGACCAAACTCCATGGCAATGGCTTTTAACACTTTTACGGCTTGAGCGGTAACTTCTGGTCCAATGCCATCACCAGGTAAAACGGCAATATGTAGTTTCATTTTTTATGATACATTTATGCTGAAATAATTTCCTTATAAACTATACTAGATTCTATTATTTGATGGATATCTGAATCATCTACTTCTTTCTTTTTATCAGCAAAATCTAAAAAGTTAGAATAAATCTCATCCAGCTGTAATTTAGTTAATTCGTAGCCAATATTTTTTGCCCTGTAGGCCAAAGCAGCTCTTCCACTTCTTGCTGTTAAAACAATGGATGATTCTGTAACACCCACATCTTTTGGGTCAATGATTTCATAGGTTTCACGGTTTTTAATAACACCGTCCTGATGGATACCAGAGCTATGGGCAAAGGCATTGGCACCAACAATCGCTTTGTTTGGTTGTGTATAAATACCCATACTATCAGACACTAAGTGACTAATACCATACAGCATTTCTGTTTTTATATTAGTATCTAATTTTAAATAAGGATGTTGTTTTAAAATCATGACAACTTCTTCAAGAGCGGTGTTTCCAGCGCGTTCGCCTATTCCATTAATGGTACATTCAATTTGTCTAGCACCGTTTATAACGCCTTCTATTGAATTGGCCGTTGCTAAACCTAAATCATTATGACAATGACAAGATAAAACAGCTTTTTCAATTCCTCTAACATTTTCTCTTAAATATTTTATTTTCGCGCCATATTCATGTGGTAAGCAATAACCGGTGGTATCTGGAATATTTAGCACCGTTGCACCCGCTTTAATAACTGTTTCACAAACTCTGGCTAAATACTCATTATCAGTTCTTCCCGCATCTTCGGCGTAAAATTCAACATCTTCAACAAAAGATTTTGCATACTTAACGGCGTCAAAAGCACGTTTTAAAATTTCTTCCTGATTTGATTTAAACTTAAATTTTATATGAGAATCTGAAGTACCAATACCCGTATGAATTCTCGGTTTTTTTGCGTATTTCAGGGCTTCAGCAGCCACTTTTATATCATTTTCAACAGACCTGGTGAGCCCGCAAACAGTGGCATGTTTTATTAATTTTGAGATGGCTTCAACTGATTTGAAATCTCCTGGGCTTGAAACAGGAAAACCGGCTTCAATTACATCAACACCTAATAAATCAAGCTGCTCAGCTATTATTAATTTCTGCTCTGTATTTAGTTTACAACCAGGAACTTGCTCTCCATCTCTCAACGTGGTATCAAAAATTTGTACGTTCTTATCTAACATTTATTCAAATAAATTTTCTTATTGTATTACGAATGTATATTTTGGTTTCGTAAATGACGTATTCAACATGTTTTTTTTACGATGTTTAACCTATATATATTAAGTTTAATAAATTGTATTTCAGTTATTTAGTGTTATTTTTACAACTATGACAAAAGAGCAAAAAGATAATTTGTTTGTACTAATAAAATCCCTGTCAAAATCAGAGAAGCGACAGTTTAAATTATATGTTGGTAGATTAGGCGTCAATGAAGATTCAAAATTTTTAATGCTCTTCAACATTTTAGAAAAACTTCCTTTTTATGATGAATCTACTATTCTTAAAAAGGGTGTTGTTAAAAAACAGCAGTTATCAAATTTAAAAGCACATTTATACAAACAAATTCTTATTAGTTTAAGGCTAAACCCATCACATCAAAATATTAGAATTCAAATCAGAGAGCAATTAGATTTTGCGACTATTCTGTATCATAAAGGATTATATAAGCAAAGTTTAAAAATATTAGATAAAGCAAAAAGTTTAGCTATTGCCAATGAAGAAAAAAACATTGCTTATGAAATTGTTGAACTTGAAAAAGTTATTGAATCACAATACATAACAAGAAGTATAAGTAGTAGGGCTGATGAACTAACCATTCAGGCAAAAGAGTTAAGTCAACAAAATGTTTTGGCTAGTAAATTGTCAAATTTATCACTTCAATTGTATGGGTTGTTTTTAAAAACCGGCTATGTTAAAAATGATAAAGAGAACAAAAGAATCACTAAATATTTTAATGACAGGCTTCCTAAATACAATATTAATACTTTAGGATTTAGAGAAAAACTATGGCTTTATAAGGCCTATTTATGGTATAGTTTTTTAACTCAAGATTTTTTGGCATGTTATAAATATGCATCAAAATGGGTGACTTTATTTTATGATCATAAAGACCAGATTGTTTTAAATCCGGTTTTTTTTCTAAAAGGAAATCATTATTTATTAGAATCTTTATTCTTTTTAAGGCATTATGAAAAATTTAAAACAACCTTAAATGATTTGGAAACCATTACTAAAGAATCATGGTTTCCATTAGATGATAATGTNGAAGGTTTGGCNTTCCTGTATGTTTATAACAATAAATTCAATCTGCATTTTATTGAAGGTAGTTTTCAAGAAGGGTTACCAATGGTACAGGTGGTTTTAGATAATTTAAAAAAATATCAGGATAGAATTGATGAACACCATGTNATGGTGTTTTANTATAAAATTGCGAGTCTTTATTTTGGTGCTGGAGAAAATAAAAAATGCATTTTCTTTTTAGAAAAAATAATTAATAATAAGTCCCTTGAAATGAGAGAAGACTTATTGTGTTTTGCAAGAATTTTAAACTTGGTGGCTCATTATGAAGCGGGTTTGGATTATAATTTAGAAACCCTTATAAAAAGCACCTTTAAATTTTTGATTAAAATGGAGGATCTTTATGAGGTTCAGAAGGAAATTATCAAATTTTTGAGAAATCTGGGAGATATTTTTCCTCATGAAGTCAAAGGCGAATTTGTTAAACTTCACGATAAACTAAAAGAGTTTGAAGAGGATCCTTATCAAAGCAGGGCCTTCTTATATTTAGATATCATTTCTTGGTTGGAATCTAAAATAGACAGCAAACCTATTGGATTAGTGATAAAAGAGAAATTTGAAGCGAATTTGCTGAGGAAATAATAATTTTTCTTTTTTTTTCAAAAAAAATTAGGATTTTAAATTTTTCTAACTGAATATTTGTACTCACAAAGTTCAATAACTTATTGAAATGTTATCAAGAAAGGCGGAGGGATTAGACCCTGTGAAACCTTAGCAACCCTTTATTCGTAAAGAAGGTGCTAAATTCTACTTAAATAGTATTATTTACTGTTTTAGATAGATAACTAGAAAAAAATTACTCAAAGTAATTTTATAGTTTCTTTTTAACATTTTTCTATTAAGTACATCAATTTTGATGCATTTGGCTTTTGTTTTAATATTTATTAACTCAAAAAAATTAGAAAAATGAGTACACAAAATTTAGCCACACAGGCATTACATGCAGGACATAATGTTACTGCAAACGGCGGAACGAGAGCCGTTCCAATTTATCAAACCACTTCTTATGTATTTAATGACTCAGACCATGCTGCCAATTTGTTTTCATTAAAGGAATTGGGGTTTATTTATACGAGACTAAATAATCCAACTAATGATATTTTACAACAGCGTTTAGCAGCTATTGAAGGAGGAATTGGAGCTGTGGTATTTGCTTCAGGAACCGCTGCTATTTCAACTGGTCTTTTAACTTTGTTAAAAGCAGGTGATCATATTGTAGCATCAAGTAGTTTATATGGCGGAACCTATAATTTATTAAAAGTCACTTTGCCCAGATTAGGAATCACAACAACATTTGTGAATGCTGATAATCCGGATAATTTTAAGAAGGCCGTTAAAGAAAATACACGAGCCTTTTTTGTAGAGTCTTTAGGAAATCCAAAACTGGATGTGCTAGATTTAGAAGCGATTGCCAAACATTCCAAAGCGGCCGGAGTCCCTTTTATAGTTGATAATACGGTTGCAACTCCAGCTTTATTAAACCCGATTAAGCATGGTGCTGATATTGTGATACATTCCTTAACCAAATATATTGGCGGACAAGGCACTTCCTTAGGAGGGGCTATAGTTGATGCGGGAACATTTGACTGGGCCAATGGCAAATTTCCGGAATTTACAACACCTTCAGCCGGTTATCATGGTTTGGTTTACAGTGAAGCTTTAGGTGCGGCAGCCTACACTTTTAAATTAATTTTGGAAGGTTTAAGAGATTTTGGAGGGGCTTTAAGTCCATTCAATGCCTTTCAGATTATTCAAGGTCTGGAAACCCTACCTGTTAGAATAAAACAACACAGCGAAAATGCCTTAGAGCTTGCCAAATGGTTGGAAAAACAGGACGAAGTGGCCTGGGTAAATTATCCGGGTTTAAAATCGAGCAAGTATAATGCCTTGGCTATTAAATATTTACCAAAAGGTCAAAGTGGTATTGTTACCTTTGGTGCAAAAGGTGGTTATGATGCGGCAAAAGCGATTGCCGATAATTCAAAATTATTTTCATTGTTGGCAAATATTGGTGATACAAAATCACTCATTATTCATCCGGCGAGTACCACGCACCAGCAATTAACTGACAGCGAACAAGAGTCAACAGGGGTTTCTAAAGATTTAATCCGTTTATCCGTCGGAATTGAAGCTATTGAGGATTTAAAGGCAGATTTAAAAGAAGCTTTCAGTAAAATTTAAAGATAAGACTCATTTTGAAAAAGGCACTGCAACATATTATTGCTAAAGATTTTATTACAGAAAACAGGACTAAAAATGCTGAAATAAAATTAAGCTATCAATCATTTGGTATGCCATTAGGTGAAGCACCTATTATTNTGGTGAATCATGCTTTAACCGGTAATAGTAACGTAGCAGGAGATGATGGCTGGTGGAAAGACCTTATNGGTGATGATAAAGTTATTAACACCAAAATCTATACAGTTTTGGCTTTTAATATTCCTGGAAATGGATTTGATAGTTTTGTCATTGAAAATTACAAAGATTTTGTAGCGAGAGACATAGCTCGCTTATTTTTAATCGGATTAAAGGAATTAAAAATAGAAAAACTATTTGCTGTTATAGGAGGCTCATTGGGTGGTGGTATTGCCTGGGAAATGGCGGTATTAGCTCCAGACATAACCGAGCATCTAATTCCTGTTGCNACTGATTGGAAATCTACGGATTGGTTGATAGCTAATTGTCAGATTCAGGAACAGTTTCTGTTGAATTCTAAAAATCCGGTTCATGACGCCAGAATGCATGCCATGTTATGTTATAGAACACCAGAATCTTTTAATGAGCGGTTCCAAAGATCAAAAAATGATGAATTGGAAATTTTTAATGTGGAGAGTTGGTTGTTGCATCATGGTAAAAAATTGCAAGAGCGGTTTCAGTTGTCGGCTTATAAATTAATGAATCAGCTTTTAAAGACTATTGACGTTACAAAGAACCGATCCAAGGATTTTAATGTGTTAGAAAATATCCATGCTAATATTCACATCGTTGGTGTTGATTCTGATCTGTTTTTTACGGCTGAAGAAAACAGACAAACACACAAACAGTTGGCGGTTACAAATCCGAATGTGACTTATAATGAAATACATTCGGTGCATGGCCATGATGCTTTTTTAATGGAATATGAGCAGCTGGAAAAAATTATAGAAGGCATTTTTGTGCCAAATTCTAAAAGAAAAAAAATGAAAGTATTAAAGTTTGGAGGAAAATCTCTTGCCAATGGGAAAGGCCTTGATACCGTTTTAAATATCATTGAAACGAAAATCTTAAATGGTGAAAAAATTACCGTTGTGGCTTCAGCAAGAGGTACGGCTACGGATGACCTGGAGACCATTTTGAATAAAGCATCAAAAGGGTACGCCTATAAAGAAGCTTTAGAGGCCTTTAAGGCCTATCAATTAGAACCTTTACCATCCATAGATTTTTCAAAGGAATTCAACGTGTTGGACAAATTGTTTGAAGGCGTCAGTTTGCTGGGAGATTATAGTCAAAAAACAAAAGATGAAATTTTGGCTCAAGGGGAGTTGCTTTCTGTAAAACTGGTTTCAAGTTTGTTAAATGCTAAAAGCATAAAGGCATTAGCTGTTGATTCCAGAGAATTAATAAAGACGGATGGTAATTTTGGAAATGCAAAACCTATAGCCAGTTTATCAAAAGAGAATGTTAAAAATTTCTATAAAAACAGTCCGGATGAGGTAGTGAAAATAGTAACCGGTTTTATTGCAAGTAATGCTCAAAACGAAACAACTACCCTTGGCAGAAATGGAAGTAACTATACCGCCGCGTTAATTTCCAATTATTTAGATGCTGAAGAGCTGCAGAATTACACCCATGTAAATGGTATTTATACAGCTAATCCGGAGTTGGTTGAGGATGCTCAAAAAATACGCCAACTGTCTTTTAGTGAAGCTAATGAACTCGCTAATTTTGGCACGACGGTTTTACATGCTAAAACCATTATTCCTCTGGTGGAAAAAAACATTAATCTACGTATTTTAAATACCTTTAATCCGGAAGATGAAGGGACTTTAATTACAGCAAAACCAAATTCTAAGGAAGTAACCTCGTTATCCGTTTTAGATAATGTAGCTCTATTGAATCTGGAAGGCCGGGGATTATTGGGTAAAAGTGGGGTGGATGCCAGGATTTTTGGTGCTTTAGCAGCTCAGGATATCAGTGTTAGCATCATTTCTCAGGGGTCTTCAGAGAGAGGGATTGGATTAATTATTAATGCCGATAAAGCCACAAAAGCAGTAATAGCTTTAGAACGTGAATTTGAAAATGATTTTTATTCTCAAGATGTCAATAAAATAGGAATTGTTGACGATGTTTCAGTAATATCAATTATTGGCATTGAATTGAGTTCGTTCCATAAACCATTTAATGCGCTTATTAAAAACCAAATTACACCACTGTTATTTAATAATACCATTACTGGAAGAAATGTAAGTTTGGTCGTTAAAAAGAGTCAGTTGCATAAAGCGATGAATGTGATTCATGGCGAAATATTTGGTGTTTCTAAAAAAATTAACATTGCCATTTTTGGGCATGGTTTAGTTGGAGGGGCTTTGATTAATCAGATTTTAAAATCAAAAGAAGAGATTGAAAAAAGAAAAGGCATCAATCTGAATATTTTTGCGATTGCCAATTCAAAAAAATTAATTTTAAGCAGGAAAGGGGTTGATGATAAATGGAAGGATGCCTTAAAAGTTTCCACTATGGAAAGTTCAATAGATGATGTTATCACTTACGCAAAAAAGTATCATTTGGAAAATTTAATAGCTGTTGATAATACAGCAAGTTCCAGTTTTTATAATTATTATATGCCATTAGTTGAGGCCGGTTTTGATTTGGTGTCTTCCAATAAAATAGCCAACACAATTGCTCATGATTTTTACGAAGATTTGAGGACTCATCTCAAAAAACATAACAAACAATATTTATATGAAACTACGGTAGGTGCAGGTTTACCCTTAATTGATACCATCAAGCTATTACATGAATCTGGTGAAAATATTACCAGAATACGCGGGGTCTTCTCAGGGACTTTAAGTTACTTATTTAATAACTTTTCTGTTCAAAACAAACCATTTAGCACTATTGTTCAAGAAACCATAGATAAAGGATTTACAGAACCTGACCCAAGAGAAGATTTTTCAGGTAATGATGTTGCCAGAAAGTTGTTAATTTTAGCAAGAGAATTAGATTTAAAAAATGAATTTGAAGATGTGGCTGTTCAGAATTTAATACCTGAGCAGTATCAAAATATTTCAGTGGCTGAATTTTTGAAACAATTGCATAAATTGGATGCTGAATTTCAAAAGATAAAGAACCATCAGAAACCAGGTCATGTATTAAGATATATTGGAGATTTATCGGGCGATTTATCACAGGATAAGGGTCATTTGGAAGTAAAACTGGTATCTATTCCACAAGACAGTACCTTGGGGCATATTAAAGGATCAGATGCTATTTTTGAAATATTTACAGAATCTTACGGAGAACAACCTATTGTTATTCAAGGGGCCGGTGCCGGGGCATCAGTTACTGCCAGAGGCGTTTTTGGTGATATTTTAAGGTTGTCAAAACATATAAATTAGAGCGTTATGAATGAGGAAAAAAAGAAGTTTGAAACGGAAGCCATTCGAACTCAATTAGAACGAAGCGATTTTTCAGAGCATTCAACGCCTTTATATTTAACGTCTAGTTTTGTTTTTGAAGATGCTGAAGATATGCGTGCTTCCTTTACAGAAGAGAAGGAACGTAATATTTATAGCCGCTTTTCAAATCCAAATACCAGTGAGTTTGTAGAAAAAATTTGTAAAATGGAAGGAGCTGAAAGCGGTTATGCGTTTGCTACCGGCATGGCGGCTGTATTTTCTACTTTTGCTGCTTTGTTAAATAGTGGAGATCATATTGTGTCGGCACGCTCCGTATTTGGTTCTACACATACGTTGTTTACTACCTATTTTCCGAAATGGAATATTTCAACAAGTTATTTTAATATAAATGAACCAGAAACCATTGAAAGTTTCATAACACCTAACACTAAAATATTATATGCCGAATCGCCTACAAATCCTGCCATTGATATTATTGATTTGGGACTGTTGGGCAGCATTGCTAAAAAGCATAATTTAATTCTAATAATTGATAACTGTTTTGCAACGCCTTATTTACAACAACCCATCAAATTTGGTGCTCATTTGGTGATACATTCTGCTACTAAATTAATTGATGGACAGGGAAGAGTTCTGGGCGGTGTTACCGTTGGTAGCGCGGATTTAATTCGAGATATTTATCTGTTTTCCAGAAATACCGGTCCGGCATTATCACCTTTTAACGCCTGGGTTTTATCAAAAAGTTTGGAAACGCTATCGGTGAGAGTCGATAAGCATTGTGAAAATGCCTTAAAAGTTGCTGAATTCTTAGAATCTCATAACAAGGTAAATTGGGTTAAATACCCGTTTTTAAAATCACATCCACAATATGAAGTGGCAAAAAAGCAAATGAAATTAGGGGGGAATATAGTAGCGTTTGAATTAAAGGGTGGCATAGAGGCAGGTAGAAATTTTTTAAATGCCATAAAGATGTGTTCATTGTCTGCCAATTTAGGCGATACCAGGAGTATTGTAACACATCCGGCATCTACAACTCATAGTAAATTATCAGAAGAAGACAGATTACAAGTTAGTATTACTGATGGATTGGTTAGAGTCTCTGTAGGATTAGAACATATAGATGATATCATTAACGATTTGAAGCAAGCTTTAAATTGAGTATATTAGCATCATGCTATCTAAAAAAACTAAATATGGTTTAAAGGCTTTGACCTTTATTGCTAGACAAGAAGGAAAAAAGCCTGTGCAGGTTGGCGAAATCGCCAAAAGTGAACAAATTCCTCAGAAATTTTTAGAGAGTATTTTATTGACTTTAAGAAAGTCCGGATGCTTAGGCTCAAAAAAGGGAAAACATGGCGGATATTATCTTATAAAAAAACCCTCAGAGATTATTATGGCTGATGTGATGCGAGTTCTTGAAGGGCCCATTGCCATGGTGCCATGTGTGAGTTTAAACTTTTATGAGAAGTGTGATGATTGCCCAGATGAGTACAAATGTAGTGTCAATAAATTAATGATTCAAGTTAGAGATAATACACTTGAAGTGCTTCGTAACACCACCTTGGAAGATCTGTCAACGATTTAAGTGTTGTCAATTTCTCAAAATAGTAGGATTATTTATTTTGAATTCGTACGAATAGGCTTAATCAATTTGATTTTTCTAAAAACTTCTAAATAATACTTGTCATGTAATAAATTGTTTTACTTTTGTAATTCCTACTAAATCGATAGGAATAATATAATTTAGTGTGAAATGATTGGACACGTTTTAACAAATTCAAGAGAAAAAGAAAAGGCATCATATAAAATTGATGCAGCAACAGATAGACCATTTAGAAGTATAGCCAAGTCAGTTAGCTGGAGAGTCGTTGGCACTGTAGACACTATTTTAATTTCATGGTTTATAACGGGAAAATTAGAATTGGCGTTTTCAATAGGTTCTATAGAACTGGTTACAAAAATGGTTTTATATTTTTTTCATGAGCGTATCTGGAATACAATTAAATGGGGTAGATAACACGATTTATTATGATTACAAAAGAACAATTGGTTGAATTGAATCTTCTTTATAAAGAAGCTCAACCATCTGAGATTATTAAAAAGGCATTTGAATTTAGTCATGAAGCTATTGTAACTACAAATTTCAGACCCTATGAAGTAGCTATTTTGCATGCCGTTAATTTGGTGAAATCAAATGTTGATGTGGTTTGGTGTGATACAGGCTATAATACACCACAAACGTATAGACATGCCCATGAGGTTATTGATAAGTTACAATTAATAGTCTCCTTATATGTGCCACAACAAACAGCAGCCTATAGAGATGTTTTAATGGGAATTCCTGATGTTGACAATCCAAAACACGCCTTATTTACTGAGCAAGTAAAATTAGAACCATTCAGAAGAGCTATGGAAATTCATAAACCTAAAGTATGGTTCACAAACTTGCGTAAAGGTCAAACAGCATTTAGAGATAGTATTGGCATATTCAGTGTAAGTAAAGAGGGTATTTTAAAGGTGAGCCCTTTTTATTATTGGTCAGACACTGATTTAGATGCTTATTTAGAAGAACATAAATTACCTAATGAATTTAAATATTTCGATCCAACGAAGGCTTTAGAAAACAGAGAGTGTGGTTTGCATTCTTAAATTAATTGAAATTTGATATCATGAATAAAGACACATCACATATTAATTCGCTTGAAAACGAGGCAATTTATATAATGAGGGAAGTAGCGGCTCAATTTGATAAACCCGTGCTGCTGTTTTCTGGAGGAAAGGATTCAATTACCTTAGTGAGACTTGCTGTAAAAGCGTTTTATCCGGCAAAAGTACCATTTCCATTAATGCATATTGATACGGGGCATAATTTTCCTGAAACCATAGAATTCAGAGATAAATTAGTAAAGGAATTAGGTTTAGAATTAATAGTTAGAAACGTTCAGGATTCTATTGATGAAGGTCGGGTAAAAGAAGAATCTGGCAGATATTCCAGTAGAAACTCCTTGCAGACCACTACACTTTTAGATGCTATTGAAGAGTTTAAGTTTGACGCCTGTATTGGTGGCGCCAGACGTGATGAGGAAAAAGCCAGAGCGAAAGAAAGAATTTTTTCTGTAAGAGATGATTTTGGGCAATGGGATGAAAAAAACCAACGTCCGGAATTGTTTGATATGCTAAATGGAGACATTGAACATGGCCAAAACGTCAGAGTATTTCCTATTTCAAACTGGACAGAATTGGATGTATGGTCCTACATTGAAAGAGAAAAAATCGAAATTCCCTCTATTTATTTTGCGCACAAGCGAAAAGTGTTTTTACGTGACGGATTGATTTGGTCTCATTCTGAATATGTCTATCAAGAAGAGGATGAAAAAGTTTTAGAACGTATGGTTAGATTTAGAACGGTTGGTGACATGAGTTGCACCGCTGCCGTTTTTTCAGAAGCGGTTGATATTACTAGTGTGGTGCAAGAAATTAGAGAGTCTACTATTTCAGAACGTGGAGCCAGAATAGATGATAAGCGTTCAGAAGCGGCTATGGAAAAACGTAAACAACAAGGCTATTTCTAAAATATTTAGACATAACATTTAATAAAAAAAACTCCTTCTATGAGAAGGTTCATATAAAAAATGGAAGTATTAAAAATTGCAACCGCCGGAAGTGTAGATGATGGTAAAAGTACCTTGATTGGACGCATACTTTATGACACCAAATCATTAACTACAGATAAACTGGAGGCTATTGAAAAAACCAGTAAACAAAAAGGCTATGATTACCTTGATTTTTCATTGGCAACGGATGGTTTAGTGGCTGAAAGAGAACAAGGGATCACAATTGATGTAGCGCATATCTATTTTTCAACGGCTAAAAAAAGTTATATTATTGCTGATACTCCGGGGCATGTTGAATATACCAGAAACATGGTTACCGGAGCCTCCACATCACAGGCATCGGTTATTTTAATTGATGCAAGAAAAGGAGTGATTGAGCAAACGAACCGTCATTTCTTTATCAATAATTTACTGCGAATAAAGGATGTTGTAGTGGCCATTAACAAAATGGATTTGGTCAATTATTCAGAAGACATATACAATAAAATTAAAGCGGATTTTGAGTCCTTAATGAGTAGGAGAGATTATCAGGATCAAAAAATAACCTTTATTCCGGTGAGTGCTTTAAAAGGAGACAATGTGGTTAACAGATCTGATAAAATGCCCTGGTTTACGGGCCAAAGTTTATTGGAACATTTAGAAGCATTGGATAAGAAAGACATTTTCAATGTTGGGACACCAAGATTCCCGGTGCAATATGTTATACGTCCTAAAACGGAGGAGTTTCATGATTTTAGAGGCTACGCCGGTAAAGTATATGGTGGCGAATTAAGCGTAGGCGATGATGTTGTGGTATTACCATCACATACAAAGTCAAAAATAAAGGATATTTACTTCTATAATGAAAAATATCAAACGGCTTCAAGACGGTCATCAGTGACCATAACCTTGGAAAATGATATTAATGTTAGCAGAGGGGATATGATTGTTAAAGACGGTGATTTACCTACTATTGACAAGCAATTTACGGCCAATATTTGCTGGATGGATGCCACGCAATTAACCACGAGTGGTAAATACATCGTTCAGCATGGAGTGAATAAAGTATTGGCGAAAGTTGATAAAATACATTATAAAATCAATCCTGATTATTCAGGTATTGAAACAGATGTTACAGGGCTCAATGTTAATGATATTGCTCAGGTAACCTTCAAATTAAACAAGCCAATTTTTTATGACCAATTTAAAAACCATAGAACAAATGGCTCGTTTATTTTAATTGATACACAATCAAATAACACTGTTGGAGCAGGGTTTATTCAATAGAAAATAATTAAAAAATGCTTTCCTGTAAAAGGAAAGGTCAGGTACGGTAATGCAAAGTTTTAGAACGGAAATAGAAAATCCTATTGTCGAAAAGGATATAATTGAATTAGCTCAAAAAATTGAGTTGTTCAAAAAAGGTAAAATTGATGAAGAAAAATTCAGAAGTCTTCGCTTGGCACGCGGTGTTTACGGCCAGCGTCAGGAAGGTGTTCAGATGATTCGTATCAAATTGCCTTATGGGAAAGTGCTCAGTCATCAATTGCGAAGAATAGCAGCTGTGTCAGACGAATATTCTCGTGGAAGATTACATATCACGACACGTCAGGATATCCAAATTCATCATGTTGATTTGAACAGAACGCCACAGCTTTGGGCTGATTTAGAAAAGGATGAAGTTACTTTAAGAGAAGCGTGTGGTAATACCGTTAGAAATGTAACGGCCTCTGAAACGTCAGGCATTGATCCTAATGAACCCTTTGATGTGTCGCCATATGCAGAGGCGGTTTTCAAATTCTTTTTAAGAAATCCTATTTGTCAGGAAATGGGAAGAAAGTTTAAAGTATCATTCTCATCATCTGATGAAGACACCGGTCTTTCCTATATGCATGATTTAGGTTTTATAGCTAAAATCCAAAATGGAGTTCGCGGTTTTAAAGTGATGCTTGGTGGTGGATTGGGTTCACAACCACGTCATGCAGACGCGTTGTACAGTTTTTTACCTTCAGATAAAATAATTCCTGTCATGGAGGGCGTTTTAAGAATTTTTGACCGTCATGGTGAGCGAAGAAGCAGGGCAAAAGCACGAATGAAATTCTTAATAAAGGATATTGGCTTAGAGGCTTTTAAAAAATTAGTTGAAGAAGAACAAAATGCCATTGAATTTAAATCAGTACCAATTGATTTTGAATCTTACAAACCATCTCAACCCGTTTCGGTGAAAACGCCGGAAGTTCAGATTATTGATACTGAGGCCTATGAAACCTGGAAAAAAACAAATCTAATTCCTCAAAAACAAGAAGGTTATGTCGCTATTGGAATAAAAGTACTTTTAGGTGATTTTTATACAGATAAAGCAAGATTGTTGGCTGATTTGGTAGAAAAGTATGCCGCTGGAGAAATTAGATTAACCTTGCGACAAAATATTTTAATTCCTTTTGTAAAGGAAGATTTGCTTCCATTTTTTTATAAGGAATTGGATACAATGGGTTTTGCTGAAGCTGGGTATAATAAAGCGGTAGACATTACAGCTTGCCCAGGCACAGATACCTGTAATCTGGGAATTGCCAGCAGTACCGGTATCGCTGCAGAATTAGAGCGGGTTATTAAAACCGAATACCCACAGTATTTAGAAAATATGGATTTGGTTATAAAAATAAGTGGCTGTATGAATGCTTGTGGGCAACATACCATGGCTAATATTGGGTTCCAGGGCATGTCCGTTCGAACGCCGGACAAACTGGTTGCCCCTGCCTTACAAGTCTTATTAGGAGGCGGGAATTTGGGCGATGGGAATGGCTTGTTTGCTGATAAAGTTGTAAAAATTCCAAGTCGGAAAGGCCCGGAAGCCTTGCGCAGAATTTTAAATGATTTTGACGCCAAGGCAGAGGGAAAATCATTTGTGGAATATTATAAAGTAACCGGAGAACGCTATTTCTATAACCTGTTAAACGATTTGCAGGATGTCACAAATCTTTCTCAAGAAGACTTCATAGACTGGGGCACTTCAGAAAAATATGAAAAGGCTATTGGTGTTGGCGAATGTGCAGGTGTAGTCATTGATTTAATTTCCACTTTGTTCTTGGAAAGTGAAGAAAAAATTGAAGAGGCAAAATCCTCTTTTGAGGATAAAGTTTATTCGAGCGCCATTTATCATGCCTATAGTTCTATGGTCAATTCAGCCAAGGCCCTTTTATTAGCTGAAAATATAAGCACTAATACACAAGCCAGTATTATAACTCAGTTTGATGACACGTTTGTTTCAACTGAAAAACTGGATTTTGAAGTAACTTTTTCAGAGCTGATTTACCAAATAAAGGAATATGCACCTACTAAAGCTTTTGCATCCAAATACATTGAAAATGCGAATCATTTTTTAAATAAAGTAAAAGCTTATAGAACAAAAGATCAGGAGAGTAACAGTCTTAAAAATCAGAGTGTTTAATTATTTTATATGGAGCTAGTCACAAAAACACCTATGTTGACTGTTGTTGGTGCAGGACCCGGAGATCCGGAGCTCATTACGCTCAAAGCCATAAAAGCGATAGCGTCCGCAGATGTTATTTTATATGATGCCCTTATTAATAAAGAATTACTAAATTATGCATCGCCACATACAGAAATTATTTTTGTAGGGAAGCGCAAGGGTTGCTATGCTTATCAGCAAGAACAAATTAATGAACTCATTGTGAGAAAGGCAAAAAGTCAAGGTCATGTGGTTAGGTTAAAAGGCGGAGATCCTTTTATTTTTGGCAGAGGTGCTGAAGAAATTGATTACGCTAGGCAATTTGATATAAAAACGTATATGGTTCCTGGTATTTCATCATCATTTGCTGTGCCTGCTTATCAAGGGATTCCATTAACAAAAAGAGAGGCGTCAGAAAGTTTTTGGGTACTTACCGGCACCACTAAAATGCATGACTTATCAAAAGATATTGTTTTAGCGGCACAATCTACGGCCACCGTAGTCATTCTAATGGGTATGGGAAAATTGAACGAGATTGTTGAAATCTATGCCTCTTTAGGTAAAAATGAAGTGTCAGTTGCCGTCATTCAAAATGGTACCACTGAAGAGGAAAAGGTTGGTTATGGAAAGATTAAAAATATACTTCAAGTAGTTGAAGAAAATCAGTTGTCTTCACCAGCTATTATAGTAATAGGAGATGTGGTTAAGAAAAGAGTAGCTTTGTCCTCGGTGATTCAGGATTTTAAAATAAAATCCATTGCGGTTTAATTAATGGAAAGAAATAATTTATATCCGGTCTTTTTAAAACTGAATAATTTAAAAGTACTCATTGTTGGTGGGGGTTTTGTAGCAGAAGAAAAACTTAGGTTTCTTTTAAAATCAAGTCCAGATGCACATATAACGATGGTGTCTCCTATGTTCAGAGAAGGTACTTCAGGTTTGGCAGTAAAAGGAGATGTGACTTTAATACAAGATGTTTACAGAAAAAATTATTTAAAAGGACATCATATCGTTATTGCAACCACCAATGTTCCTGAAGTCAATGTGAAAATATATAAACATTGCAGAAAGCGAGGCGTTTTGGTAAATGTAGCAGATAATCCGCCGTATTGCGATTTCTATATGGGAGGAATTGTCACCAAGGGTCATGTAAAAGTAGCTATTTCGACTAACGGGAAGTCGCCAACAACGGCCAAAAGATTACGCCAGTTTTTTGAGGATGTGATTCCTGAGAATGTGGATGATTTGGTTAAAAATTTAAATGAATATAGAAAAACCATAAAAGGTGATTTTGAACAAAAAGTAGACGCCTTGAACGAATTCACTAAAGGATTAATTGAAAAAAAAGAAGTTTGACATGATTAAGACAGATATACTGATTATTGGAGCGGGACCAACGGGATTATTTACCGTTTTTGAAGCAGGATTATTAAAATTAAAATGTCATATAATTGACGCTTTGCCACAACCCGGAGGTCAATGTTCTGAGATCTATCCAAAAAAACCTATCTATGATATCCCTGGCTTTCCAGAAATATTAGCTGGTGATTTAACAAAAAATCTTTTGGAACAGGGAAAACAATTTGGGCCGGGTTTTACCTTAGGAGAACGTGCTGAAACCATTGATAAATTGGAAGACGGCACATTTATTGTCACAACTAACAAAGGAACAAAACATCATGCACCAGTAGTCGCAATTGCTGGGGGCTTAGGTTCTTTTGAACCCAGAAAACCATTAATTGATAACATTGCTTATTACGAAGAGAAAGGAGTTGAGTATTTTATTAAAGATCCTGAGGTTTACAGGAATAAAAAAGTGGTGATTTCAGGTGGAGGGGATTCGGCATTAGACTGGAGTATAATTCTAGCTGATATGGCTTCTGAAGTGACACTGATTCACAGAAGAAATGAATTCAGAGGCGCCTTAGATTCTGTAGAGAAAGTAGGTAAATTAAGGGCTTTAGGAAAGATTAACCTCATTACCCCAGCT
>BS_KBA_SWE02_21mDRAFT_10000188_pt1 | contig 21895 bp, 19 predicted proteins | sample BalSeasSWE02_21m_FD_9196 | JGI IMG/M metagenome (IMG submission 9196)
CCTGCTAAACCATAAACAGTTTCCGTTGGTATCGCAACAACATCATGGTTATTTAATATTTGAACTGCTTTGCTGATATCTTTAGAAACGATGGTCATATTTTTTTTCCTGAAACAAAAAAACCCGAGCAGAACCCAGGAATATTTATTAATTTAAATTTTATTTTAATCTTCCGGATGCATGAATCTTTGTTTTGCTAACAATTGCTCTTCAGTTTCAACATGAGCATCATCAGGTACACAACAATCTACTGGGCAGACAGCGGCACATTGTGGCTCGTCATGAAATCCTTTACATTCTGTACATTTATCAGGTACAATGTAGTAAACCTCATCACTTATTGGCTCTTGTGCTTCATCTGCATCAACTTCAGTACCATTCGTTAAAACTACTTTTCCTTTCAAACTGGTACCGTCATTATAACGCCAGTCATCAGACGCTTCATATATAGCTGTGTTTGGGCATTCTGGTTCACAGGCCCCACAATTTATACATTCATCTGTTATTATAATTGCCATAGCATTTTTCTTTTTCTAACTTTGCAGTCGCTAAAATAATGCCAAAACCATTCATAACCAAATACAGAATGAATTTACAACAAAGAATTAACGCATTTGTAAAATTAGGAGATTTTTTAAGTCAATTTTCTAATGAAATAATTCAAAAAAAAGAAAGTATTACCCATAATAATTTGTTTTTTGAAGGATTTAAAAATCAATTAAAATTAGCTGAAGAAGATAATGGATGGTTCTCAAAAGAAAACATGGCATTTGCCCTAAAAGGCTGGACGGAATCCTTATCTTTTGAAAATTTAAATAAGTGGTTATCACCATATAAGATAACCAATATTAAACCTAAAAGTGTAGCCATTATCATGGCCGGAAATATTCCTTTGGTAGGGTTTCATGATTTTTTATCTGTTTTAATATGTGGTCATCACGCCTTGATTAAGCAGTCATCAAATGATAAACACCTTCTTCCCTATTTAGCTAAATATTTAGAATATGTAGAACCAGAATTTAAAGGAACCATCCATTTTACAGATAAGAAACTTGAAAATTTTGAGGCTGTTATTGCTACTGGAAGCAATAATACGGCACGTTATTTTGAATATTATTTTAAAGACAAGCCTTCTATCATTAGAAATAACAGAAATTCTGTTGCTGTTTTAAACGGAAAAGAGACTTTAGAAGACATGCAAGCGCTTTCTGAAGATATTTTTAGATATTATGGTTTAGGTTGCAGAAATGTTTCAAAATTATATATACCAAAAAACTACAATTTTGATTTATTCTTTCAAGGAATTTATCATTGGCATCCAATTATTGAGAAAGCAAAATATGCCAATAATTATGACTATAACAAAGCTGTTTATTTAATGAGTGAGTTTGATATGCTTGAAAACGGTTTTTTAATGATAAAAGAAGACACTAGTGCCGTTTCACCAATTGCCACCGTTTTTTATGAATATTATGACAATTATTCACAATTGAAGACGAAATTAGAACAAGAAAAAGAGTCTATTCAGTGCATTGTTTCCAATGGATTTATTAAAAATGAAATCGCATTTGGTATGACTCAAAAACCTCAACTTTGGGATTATGCAGATGATGTCGATTCTATTGAATTTTTATTAGAAATTTGATTAAAAAATTATGGAATTTATAACATTTAATCCTCATTTTATTTGGAACTTTGCATCTTAAAATTCTTATAAAAAAATGAAAATACATAACTTTAGTGCAGGACCAAGTATTTTACCTCAAGAAGTTTTACTAAAGGCTTCACATGCCGTAATGGATTTTAATAACGAAGGCTTGTCTTTACTGGAAATATCTCACAGAAGTAAATCATTTGTAGATGTCATGGAAAAAGCTAGGGCCTTAGTTTTAGAACTTTTAGGCTTAGAAGGCAAAGGCTATAAGGCCTTGTTTTTACAAGGAGGTGCAAGTACTCAGTTTTTGATGGTTGCCATGAATCTTTTAGAAAAAAGAGCCGGCTATTTAAATACAGGTACCTGGAGTGCTAAAGCTATTAAAGAAGCACAGATTTTAGATGATATTTATGAAGTTGCCTCTTCAAAAGAAGCCAATTACAATTATATTCCAAAAGGATATGACATTCCTGAAGATTATGATTATTTCCATTGTACTTCAAATAACACCATTTTTGGAACCCAAATAAAATCATTTCCAAACTCACCTATTCCTGTAGTATGTGATATGAGTAGCGATATTTTTTCACGCGTTTTAGATTTTTCAAAATTTGACTTGATTTATGCAGGTGCTCAAAAAAATATGGGACCGGCTGGAACCACGCTTGTGGTTATTAAAGAGGATATTTTAGGCAAAGTATCTCGCAAAATACCCTCTATTATGGATTATAAATTACATATAGCTAATGGCAGTATGTACAACACACCTCCTGTTTTTGCAGTCTACACCTCCATGCTAACTTTAGAATGGATAAAAAATTTAGGTGGTATTGCTAAAATTGAAGAGATGAATGAAAAAAAGGCAAGAGTCATGTATTCTGAGATAGATTTAAATCCATTATTTAATGGATTTGCTACCAAAGAAGATCGGTCTTTTATGAATGCTACTTTTACACTTCAAAATGAGAATTTAAAAGAAACATTTGAAACCATGTTAAAAGAAGCTGGTATAAGCGGATTAAATGGGCATAGAAGCGTGGGTGGTTATAGAGCTTCTATGTATAATGCGTTGCCTCTAGAAAGTGTGAAAGCTCTTGTTGAAGTAATGAGCGAATTAGAAAGCAAGGCGTAAAAAAATCTGAAATAGTTTTAAATTTTTAAACTGTTTACTTAAAATAAAAATAATTCAAAAGTATAAACTTATAGAATGAAAGTATTAGCAAACGACGGTATTTCACAAACCGGAAAAGAAGCTCTTGAGAAAGGAGGGTATGAGGTTATTACCACTACCGTAGCACAGGAACAATTAATAAACTACATCAACGAAAAAGAAATAAGCGTATTATTAGTTCGTAGTGCCACTACCGTGCGCAAAGATTTAATAGATGCATGCCCGAGCCTAAAAATAATAGGCCGTGGTGGTGTAGGTATGGATAATATTGATGTAGAATATGCAAAAGGCAAAGGTTTACATGTTATAAATACACCTGCCTCTTCATCACATTCTGTAGCAGAATTGGTGTTTGGGCATTTTTATGGACTTGCCAGATTTTTACATAATTCAAACAGGGATATGCCTTTAGAAGGTGATGCTAATTTTGGAAAATTAAAAAAAGCCTATGCCAAAGGAACTGAACTAAAAGGAAAAACTTTAGGTGTTTTAGGTTTTGGCAGAATTGGTCAAGCTACTGCAAAAGTAGCTCTAGGTGCTGGTATGAAAGTGATAGCTTTCGACCCGTTTTTAGAAAAAGCTCATTTAGAATTAGAGTTTTTTGATGGTCAAAAAGTTGGCTTCGACATCAAAACCATTTCAAAAGAAGACGTTTTAAAACAGTCAGATTTTATAACCTTACATGTTCCTGCACAAAAAGAATACGTTATTGGTGAGGCAGAATTTGAAATGATGAAAAAAGGTGTATATATTGCCAATGCTGCTCGAGGTGGTGTGGTAGATGAAGTGGCTTTAATAAAGGCTATTGAAAGCGGAAAAGTAGCCGGAGCAGCCTTAGACGTTTTTGAAAACGAACCAAAGCCAGAAATGCAATTATTAATGAATTCAAGTTTATCATTAACACCTCATACAGGTGCGGCTACCAATGAAGCACAGGACAGAATTGGAACTGAATTAGCTGAACAAATAATAAATATACTTGGTTAAATAACTTATTATAAATATTTATAATTAAGCCCTGTCAACGAAATGTCTGGGCTTTTTTTTGTAAATTCAAATTCTATATATAAACTGTTTTAATTAAAAATAAAATGATGCCTGGAATATTAGATTTATTAAATAGTGACCTTGGAAAACAGATTGTGAGTGGAGTTTCCAACCAAACCAATCAACCTCAAAATAAAACACAAGATGTTTTGACCATGGCATTACCCGTTTTAATGACGGCAATGAAACGAAATGTTACAACACCTCAAGGAGCCCAAGGGTTATTAAGTGCTTTAGGCAGTAAACATGATGGCAGTATTCTTAATAATCTTGGTGGATTATTTGAAGGTGGCGTAGACTCCAGTGTCTTAGATGATGGAGGAAAAATATTNGGCCATGTTTTAGGTGGAAAGCAAAAAAATGTTGAAATGGCTTTNAGTCAAAAATCCGGACTTGATGCTGGCTCTGTTGCTCAAATNTTAAAAGTCGCCGCGCCTATTTTAATGGGCCTTTTAGGAAGTCAGGCAAAACAACAAAACGTTAATAACACAAATGGTCTTGAAGACTTATTAGGTGGTTTAATAAGTGGGAATTCTGCAAAACATGAACAAAGTTTTCTGGAATCTATGCTTGATGCTGATGGAGACGGAAGTATTATTGATGATGTTGCAGGTATGGTTCTAGGCGGTTCAAAAAAGAAAACCGGCCTTGGTGGTTTACTGGGCGGGCTTTTTGGTAGAAAATAAAATTTTTATTCTGTTATACACAAAGCGTCACATCAAAAGCTGTGACACTTTTTTGTGTTAAAATATTATAAAATATTTATTTTCAGCATCCTTTTTCGTAAATTAATAGAAGCATAAATAACATGAATTGCTTTTGTTAAATATATACTGATGAAATCCTTTTTATTTTTTCTATTAATACTCAGCCTCTCAATAGGATGCAATACAACTAAAGCAGTTAGTTCAAAAGATGATACATTAGACAATACTATATCAAACGACACCGTAAGAATTGCGAATGATGATTTAGAGTATGAGATTATTATTATTGAACCAGGTTTTCAAACTTGGTTAGCTTCCACCGCCAGGCCTGAAGGCTATTATTCTCAATTCTATTTAGAAAGCAGAAATATCATCTACGTCACTGAATGGAATAGCAGAGTATTACAACCTCAGCGTTTCAATCCTAATTTATATGAAATGCAAATTGATTACAGACAAGGCATTGATTATGGCTACGAGGTTAATTATAAACTTTATAATTATTTTATTTACTTTCAATTAACTTATAAGCAGCAATTAGCTGGCAGAGTTCCAAGAATTTAATTTAAAATTGGTATTTTTGTGACTGAATAAGTTACATGAAAAAATTTAAAGAACACTGGAATATTACACAAAATTGGCAACTCCTTTTTCCTTTTTTAGGTCTTCTGGTTTTAATATATTCTTCATATAAATTAACATATACAGTCATTAAAAACACCAATATCTTATGGGCTGTTCTTTTAACTATTACCATTTTTTTTGTTCTTTTAAAATTTACTTTGTTTTTATTCAAAAAACTTGAGAGCAAATGGAATTTGCAGTATAAATGGGAATTTATAAGTGTTTTCTTGGTGTTTGCAGTAACCGGTACTTCATCAATTTTTATAGCCAGACCCATTATTAAATTAATTGGAATTACTAAAGAAAACTTAAACCTCATTGCTTATTGGGTTCTATATATTATTATTGGATTTATTTTCTACCAGATATTGCTGGTGTTAATTGGTTGGCTATTTGGTCAATTTCAATTTTTCTGGAAATTTGAGAAAAAGATGTTACGTAGATTAGGTTTTAAACGCTTTTTAGATTAGTGCACTTTTTAAAAGAACATAAATTTTTTAAGATTTTATCTTTTGTATTGGCTTGGTCAATACTTATTCCTACTGCTGTAAAATTTACGCATGCTTTTAATCATTATAAACATGAAGTTTGCTTAGGCGAAAAAACGTCTCACCTACATAAATTAGACCTTGATTGTAAATTTTATGATTTTAAATTAACAAAAAATTATCTTCTAGGTCATTTTAGTTTTGATGTTTATGAAGCTAAAAAAACACCTTTAAAAAAAGTGTCACCATACATTTTTTTAAGTAATTATCAAAAACTTCATTTCTCACGTCGTGGTCCACCCTTATTAGTTTAATATATATATGCGCAACTAAAATCATTTTCCGATTTTATAAATTAAATTAATAAACCCATTTACAACAATTATTCAATAGCACATCAATATAAAAGATTGCATCATAATTGTTGTCAAAAAAACACATAAATGAAACAAACAATAACCCTACTGTTGCTGCTAGCAACCGTAATGTCATATTCCCAGAACACCTTAGAAGGTACAGTCATTGATAATGATACAAATGAAGGATTGGATTATGTAAACGTGTATTTACCAAATCTTGAAAAAGGAACTATTACAAAAGAAAACGGATCTTTTAAAATCACCAACTTACCTTCTGGAAACCATAAAGTCATATTCTCAATGATTGGCTATGGAACTTTATCATTAAATGTGACTTTACCATTAAAAGAACCTCTTATTATAGATATCGCCGTTTCAGCTATTGAAATGGAAGACATCATTATTTCAACGCCCTTTCATAAATTACAAAGTGAAAATGTCATGAAAGTGGAACAAGAGAAAATTAGTGATTTAAAAGCCAACGGCGCTGTAAACTTAGCCGATGGAATCACAAACATCGCAGGTGTTGAAAGTATTACTACTGGATTAAGTATCGGAAAACCTGTTATTAGAGGACTCAGTTCAAATAGGGTTTTGGTATATACTCAAGGTGTAAGATTAGAAAACCAGCAGTTTGGAGATGAACACGGATTAGGTATTAGTGATAGTGGCATTGAAAGCGTTGAAGTCATTAAAGGTCCTGCTTCTTTACTATATGGCAGTGACGCTTTAGGAGGTGTTCTCTATTTAAACCCTGAAAAATTTGCACAAGACAATACCACACAAGGCGACTTTAATTATAATTATTTCAGCAATACCGAGGGTTTTAATACGGGTGCTGGTGTAAAGTCATCCGGTGACAAATTTAAATTTATTTTTAGAGGAAATCTTACGGAACATTCGGATTACAATACGAAAGCGTATCGTGTTACTAATACGCGGTTTAGAGAGCAAGATTTTAAAGCGGGATTGGGTTATCAAGCAACTCAATTTAAAACCGAATTTCGGTATAATGTAAACAATGCTAAACTTGGCATACCTGAAGGTATTGGCGAACAAACTACATTAAAAACACCTCTTTTACCCTATCAAAATGTAACTAATCATGTTCTAAGCTCAAAATCGACCTTGTTTTTTAACAACTCAAGTTTAGATATTAATTTGGGCTATATCTATAATGATAGAAAAGAATTTGAAGAACATCATGACCATGACACAGATTTGGAGGAAATTCACGAGGACGAGGATGTATTAGAAGCGGCTTTACATATGAAACTTAAAACAGCTAATTATGATGTAAAATATAATTTTCCCAAATTAAAAAAATTTGAAACCATTGTTGGTATCCAAGGAATGAATCAAATAAACACAAATTACGGAGAAGAAACCTTAATACCCGACGCTACAACAAATGATTTTGGAATTTTCGCGACGTCTCATATTCATTTTAATAAAGCCGATGTACAAATTGGTGCACGCTATGACAATCGGTTGATAGATGTAAGTTCTGGATTTTCAAAAAACTTTAATAGTTTTAATGGTGCCGCAGGCATAAAAACAGATGTTTTTACTAACCTAACTATGAGATTAAATTTCGCTTCCGGTTTTAGAGCCCCTAATTTATCAGAACTTACTTCCGATGGTACACATGAAGGTACAAATCGTTATGAAATAGGCAACAGCCAATTGAAGAGTGAACAAAATTTTCAAACGGACTTAGCTCTGGAATATAAAAATGACCATTTTGAATTTTTTGTAAACGCCTTTTACAATAAAATCAATAATTATATCTTTTTATCACCAAATGGTGAATTTATTGACAATGATCCTGTATATGTATATCTTCAAGACAATGCAAAGCTATATGGTGGTGAAATGGGTTTTCATTTTCATCCGCACCCATTAGATTGGCTACATTTTGAATCTAGTTTTGAAACTGTCACGGGTAAGCAGGATAATGATAGTTTTCTGCCTCTTATACCTGCCAATTCGTTAAGCAATATTCTTAGAGCAGAATTTGATAGTAAATCTATTACGAAAGGTTACGCGTTTATTAAATTGCGTTCTACATTTAGTCAAAATAATATAAGTTCTTTTGAAACAACAACCGAAGGATACAACTTGTTAAGTGCTGGTTTTGGTGGCACCATTCAACTATTAAAAAAGGATTTAAATATTAGTATTTCAGGGAATAACTTGACTGACCAAGAGTATATTAATCATTTATCAAGATTAAAAACAGATAATATTTTTAATATGGGAAGAAATATAAGTTTAGGGTTTATTTACAATTTATAATTAAAAAAAACACCTGTAATTGTTTAAAATTACAGGTGTTCTTTCATTTAAGATGTCTTTTTTTTACCACTAAGCACATACGTATATAACCACATAAGCGTAAAAGTTGGGATCACATCAAATCCTGGCAAAGCTTCCTCAACAAAGTTTATAACTGCAGCTACTTTTCCTGGTTTTCCTTTATACAACTTAGTCATTATATATGCCGATAATGGTGCCCAAACAAAATCTGTGAACTCACCTAGACCAGGAAAAATATAAGAAGCGTAACCAAGGGCATCTAAAAAAAATCCTAAGGCTAGTTTTTTGTATTTATTCATTTATAAAAATTTAATAACCATCAGTTTACAAGAAACATACCAAAACTATTTACCAATTAGTTTCAAAAATTCATTTCTGGTTTCTATTTTTTCAAATTGACCCCTAAACCCAGAGGTCGTGGTTATAGAATTTTGTTTTTGAACACCACGCATCATCATACACATATGAGCCGCTTCAATGACGACGGCAACCCCTTGAGGCTTTAAGGTGTTGTTAATACAATCTAAAATTTGTTCTGTTAAACGTTCTTGCACCTGGAGTCTTCTTGCAAATACATCAACAATTCTAGGCAATTTGCTGAGTCCTACAATATGCCCATTTGGTATATAAGCTATATGAGCTTTTCCAAAAAAAGGCAAAATATGATGCTCACAAAGAGAATACAACTCAATATCCTTTACAATAACCATTTCATTGTAAGATTCCTTAAACATGGCACTTTTAAGGATTTTAACAGGATCTTGATGATAGCCTTGTGTTAAAAACTGCATAGCCTTAGCCGCCCGTTCAGGCGTTTTTTCTAAACCATCACGTGAAATATCTTCACCCAAATCAGTAATGATATTTCTGTACCTGTTTTTAACATCATCTGTTACTTTGATGTTATATTCTTCAAAATTCTTATATGGCATATGAATACATTTATTTTCTTAATTTATTAGAATAGATTTCTTTTAACTTTTTAATTTTAGGATTGATAATATACTGACAATAAGGTTGCTCTTGATTTAAATTATAATAATTTTGATGATCCTCTTCAGCATTATAAAACACTTCCAGTTTTACAATTTCTGTGGTTATTGCCTTATTAAAAATTTGTTCCTTTTCAAGATAGGAAATAAAATCTGTGGCCGCTTCCTTTTGTTTGTCATTACTATAAAAAATAGCTGACCGGTATTGAGTACCTACATCATTTCCCTGACGATTTAAAGTTGTTGGGTCATGAGTGGCAAAAAATATTTCCAATAACTCTTGATAACTAATAACCGTTTCATCAAAAAAAATCTGAATAGCTTCAGCATGTCCAGTCCTTCCAGTGCAAATTTCTCTGTAAGCTGGATTTTTTATATGTCCTCCTGTATAACCGGAAACCACCTGTTGAACACCCCCTAACCTGTTAAAAACAGCTTCCGTACACCAAAAACAACCACCCGCAAATGTGGCAACTTGTAAGTTTTTTTCCATAGATTCTAAAGTTAATTAAATTTTAGTTGTTTAAAATATGAAATACTTACATCCCTCCATTTTTTAACTTTAAATTATGAAAATTAAGATTAAACAAAATTAATTTTGTAGTTCACGAAGACTTAAAAATAAAACTAAAGACTTCTTTCATCAATCAATCAATCGAATCAAACCTAGTCTAATGAAATTTTTCATCAGTATTGTCGTTTTATTTGCATTTTCTCTTACAAACTATTCTCAAGATAAAAAAACTTATAATATTAAACGAGCACAAAAGGCACCAGTAATTGACGGGGTTTTAGATGATGATGTATGGCAAATTTCTGATGAAGCTAAAGACTTTACTCAGTTTAAACCCGAAATGGGTTTAAAAGATTCCACTGAAATTAAGACCATTGTGAAAGTGACTTATGATGATGAAGCTATTTATTTTGGAGCCTACCTTTATGATGATCCTTCAAAAATAATGAAGCAGCAAACAACAAGAGATGATTTTGGACAAGCGGACTTTTTTACCATTGTTCTCAACCCAAATAATGACGCTCAAAATGACACTCAATTTATTATATTCAGTTCTGGCACCCAAGCTGATGCTATTGCTAACCCAAGTATAGGTGAAGACTTTAGCTGGAATGCTGTTTGGGAAAGTAAAGTAAAACTAGTAGAAGATGGTTGGATTGTTGAAGTAAAAATTCCCTATAGAGCACTCCGATTTTCTAATGCCGATGTGCAAACTTGGGGCATGCAGTTTCTTAGACAATTTAGAAGAAATCGTTCTCAATATTCCTGGAATCCTATAGATGTAACAAAAGGAAATGTTGGTTTATATCATGGGGAGCTAAAAACACTTAAAAATATTAAACCTCCTACCCGATTAAGTTTTTATCCGTTTACTTCAGCATTAATTAATAATTACGATGGTGAAACCGATACCGATTTAAATTTTGGTTTAGATTTAAAATATGGTATTACGGAAAACTTTACGTTGGATGCTACTTTAGTACCAGATTTTAGTCAAGCCGGTTTTGATAATTTAGAATTAAATTTAGGCCCATTTGAACAAACCTTTTCTGAGCAACGTCAATTTTTCACTGAAGGTGTTGATCTTTTTACAAAAGGGAATTTATTTTTTTCAAGACGTGTAGGTAATAGTCCTACAGGAGAAGTTATATTAAACGGTAATGAAGAAATAAACAATTATCCAAATGTTGTTAAAGTATTAAATGCTCTAAAAGTATCAGGAAGAACAAAAAACGGATTGGGAATTGGCGTATTTAATGCCATTACTGAAAAAACTTATGCTACCATAAGAGACACTGTTTCTGGGGAAATGAGAGAAGAAGTCGTTGAGCCCCTAGCCAATTATAATGTCTTTGTCATTGACCAGCAATTCAATAAAAACTCATCTGTAAGTTTAGTTAACACAAATGTTACCAGAGATGGGGATTTTAGAGATGCCAATGTAACGGGTTTAATTTTTGATATTTCAAATAAAAGAAATACGTATAATATTGAAGGTGCTGCTAAAATGAGTCATCTTAGTTTAATTGATGGAAACTCCACAGGATATAGCACTTTTTTTAGAGCAGGAAAATCTCATGGAAATTTTCGGTATGCCTTTGATCATAGTTATGCCGATACGAAATATGACATCAATGATTTAGGCTTATTATTCAGAAATAATTTTAATAATTTTGGTGTGGATGCTTCTTATAGGATTTTTGAACCAACAACAAATTTGAACAGCTATTCCATAAATACCTATATTAACTATAACAGATTAGCAAATCCCAGTACGTATACAGGAAATAATTTTGGCTTTAGATATGATGCACAAACAAAATCGTTAAATTACTTTAGAGCAAATCTTAGATTTGAACTGGGGAGGCAATTTGATTATTTTGAACCTAGAACGGAAGGCCGATTTTTTATATATGAAAACAGAGTGAATTTAAGTTTTAAGTATTCATCAAATTACAACAAAATATTTGCACTGGATTTGGACTTGGGCGGTGCAACTTTTTTTGAAAAAAACAGAGATACTAAGGAATATGACTTTGAAATAAGCCCAAGGATTAGATTTAATGAAAAATTTGTGCTTATTTACTCCATTGAATATAATAAAGAATTTAATGACAGAGGTTATGTAACTACAGTTGATGAAGACATCATTTTTGGTGAACGTGACAGAAAAACATTGATAAATAATATTAGGGCAAATTACACCTTTAATTCCTTTCATGGACTGTCCTTAACCTTTAGAAACTATTGGTCTACAGTGAATTATGATAATGATTTATTCATATTGGAAGCAAATGGAAGGTTAAATCAGGACTCCGGTTACCAAGCTGATACTTTAGAAGACAACCCCAACATTAACTATAATACCTGGAATTTAGATCTAAGTTATTCATGGCAATTTGCACCCGGCAGTTTTATTACAGCTCTCTATAGAAATCAGTTATTTAATAATGATAATGCCTCAACAGATTCTTATGGTGCCAGTTTAAAAACTTTGTTCAATCAACCTTTTCAAAATACGTTTTCTCTCCGTATTCAATATTTTATTGACTATTCCAGTATTAAAAACCTGTTTAAAAAGAAAAGTGATTCATAATTGTTCAGAAAACAATAAAGTAGTAAATTCACCACTCCTATATTCTATAGATGATTCAAGCAAAAAATATACACAAATATTATAATGATTTACATGTCCTGAAGGGTGTTGATATACATGTAAAAAAAAGTGAAATAATTTCAATTGTTGGCGCTTCCGGAGCGGGCAAAACAACTTTATTGCAAATATTGGGAACGCTTGATAAAGGTTCTAAAAAAGAAGATTCTGAACTTATTATTAATAATATCAACATCAATGCGCTGAACGAAAAAGGGTTAGCCAAATTTAGAAATGAACATATTGGATTTATCTTCCAGTTTCATCAACTTCTGCCTGAATTTACGGCTTTAGAAAACGTGTGTATTCCAGCCTTTATAAAAGGCACAAAAAAATCAGAAGCTGAAAAACGAGCTACTGAACTTCTTGATTTTTTAGGATTATCACATCGTTCTCATCATAAACCCAACGAATTATCTGGAGGTGAACAACAGCGCGTCGCAGTAGCACGTGCTTTAGTTAATAACCCGGATTTAATTTTTGCAGATGAACCATCAGGAAATTTAGACAGTGAATCCGCTGAAAATTTACATAGTCTGTTTTTCAAACTACGAGATGAATTTGGTCAAACATTTGTTATTGTTACGCATAACGAAGAACTGGCTAATTTAGCTGACAGGAAGTTAACAATGGTTGATGGTAAAATAATTCACCAGTAGTTAGTATTTTTACAATAGAAGAAACTTAAAAGGGTTTACCGAAACTTAAAAATTAAGTTTCGGTAAACCCTTAATTATTAAAAACATAGTTTTTCTATATTCTCAATCCTAATTTAATGGATAAATAACTCCTAAAATAGTAATTGTAGAATCAGTAAAATTCAATTTTATATCCTTTATAGTACCAACATCAATATTAAGTATTCCAGATTTTATATTTCTAGGTAATAATACAAAATGCAATGGATCCTCAATAGTTAAAGCATATTCAATGCCTTCAGAGCTTATTCCAGTTTGAGTTCCATCCAACAGATACTCATCATCCCAAATATTTAAAGGTGTACTAGAACCTGCTATCCAAGTTCTTAATGAATTTTCAGTATAACTAATGGTTTTACCTGTTTCAGTGGTAATTTTTCCATTTTCAATAATGACGCTGTATTCTAAATTATTATCTTGATTTTTTCCTAAGTTTTTCACATAATGTGTGCCTTCCACTTTAAAATCGTTATGATAATAGTTTTCAAAAGTAGTTGTATGTTCACTACCTTCATTAGCATACCAATCCGTTGAAACAATTGTAATAATTCCTTTTCGTGTTATGCCGTCATTACATAAAACACCTGATTGATAATTGATGGTAATTGTTTTAGGAAATGTTGTAAAATCCAATGGTTCAATAGTAATAACAGGACCTACAGATATTGTTTTTGCCGATTTTCCAGTTGTTGAATTTTCAGCATTTATAACAGCATCGCCACTATTATTACCAACATCCTGAAAAATTTGATTAACCGAAACATATTCATTTAAGGTTTCAAAAACAGCTGTGGGTTCTAAATTTGGTTTTAATTCATCGTTTTGGCAACTCATGAATAGAATTGCAAGAATGGGGGCTATAATTTTTCTCATAAAACATTATTTTAATGCATAAAGAACGGTATAATTTTTAATTTCATTGAGTTTTTTTCGATAAAATTCACCATTTGACCTGTATTTTTACCGTTTGTCGATTAATATGTAGGGGCTTTTAGTCACATATTCGGTCCATTTTAATCCATTTAAGCGATTTAAATACTGTATTAAATAGTATTTTTAACTAAACATTTTTATATCTTCTCTACATTGAAACAGACAGAATTAAAAGAATTTCTCAACTCAAAAGTTGAGCAATATAATAATCCGAAATTTATTGAAACGGACCCTATACAAGTCCCTCATGAATTTTCATTAAAAGAAGATATTGAAATCTCGGGTTTTTTGACAGCCACCATTTCCTGGGGAAATAGAAAAAGTATAATCAAGAACTCAAAACATATGATGGAATTATTAGACCATTCTCCCTATGATTTTATAATGAATCACAAAGAATCTGATCTTGAAAAACTTAAATCTTTTGTTCACAGAACTTTTAATGGTGAAGATCTTATTCAGTTTTTGAAATCTCTTAACCATATCTATAAAAACCATAATGGATTAGAATCAATATTTAACCAATATGCTGAAAAGCAATCACTGCAGACGTCTATAGCTCATTTTAAATTCATTTTTTTTGAAATTGAACATCTCTCAAGAACTCAAAAACACATAAGTAATCCTCTAAAAAATTCTGCGGCCAAACGAATTAATATGTTTTTGCGATGGATGGTCCGACAAGATCATGCTGGAGTTGATTTTGGCATCTGGAAAAGCCTTTCTCCTTCTCAATTATCTTGTCCGTTAGATGTGCATTCTGGTAATGTTGCCAGAAAATTAGGGTTGCTACACCGCAAACAAAATGATGCCAAAGCACTTTTAGAATTAGATAAATCACTAAGAGATTTAGATTCTGATGATCCTGTAAAATATGATTACGCCTTATTTGGTTTGGGTATTTTTGAGGGATTTTAAACTAATTTTTCTTTATATTTAAACACTAATTAATTATAAAAAAATATGAAAAAGTATTTAGCTATTTTATTAATCCTTTCGGCATTCCCCATGTTTTCTCAAAACATTAAAATTCCAGCCGATACAACAGTTGTTACTTTACATACTTTAAATATTAAAAATCAGACTATTGCGTACCAAGCCACGACGGGCACACAACCTGCATGGAATGAAAAGGGAGAACCTATTGCAGCTTTATTTTACACTTATTATGAACGCACTAAAACAGATAAAAAAAACAGACCGCTTATTTTTTCATTTAATGGCGGACCAGGTTCTGCGTCTGTTTGGATGCATATTGCTTATACCGGACCAAAAGTTTTAAATATTGATGACGAAGGGTATCCTATTCAACCTTATGGCGTAAAAGATAATCCAAATTCCATTTTAGACGTTGCTGACATTGTGTATATCAATCCAGTAAATACGGGGTATTCCAGAATGATAGCCGATAAAGAAGGTAAATTACCGGATAGAGAAAAATTTTTCGGCATCAATGCAGATATTAAATATTTGGCCGAATGGATGAACACTTTTATAACAAGAATTAATAGATGGGAATCTCCTAAATATATTATAGGTGAAAGCTATGGTGGCACCCGTGTTATGGGATTAGCCAACGAATTACAAAACAGACAATGGATGTATTTAAATGGTGTTATCATGGTTTCTCCTGCAGATTATAAACTTTATAATACCAGCCAACCTATTTATTCTGCTTTAAATCTTCCTTATTTTACTGCTGCTGCCTGGTATCATAAGATGTTACCTCCTGATTTACAAAATAAAGATTTATTAGATGTTTTGCCTGAAGTTGAAGATTATGCCATTAATAAATTGATACCTGCACTTGCTAAAGGTGGTTTTATTTCTGATGAAGAAAAACAAGCAGTGGCTCAAAAAATGTCTTATTATTCAGGATTAAGTGAGACTTCAATTTTGCAAAACAACTTAGATGTTTCAACTAGTTTTTTCTGGAAAGATTTGTTACGAAATAAAACCGGTCAAACCATAGGACGATTGGATTCCAGATATTTAGGTCTTGACAAAACAGAAGCTGGTGATAGCCCTGATTTTAATCCTGAATTAACTTCTTGGCTTCATTCGTTCACGCCTGCTATAAATTACTATATCCGTGAGTATCTCAACTTCAAAACAGATATAAAATATAATATGTTTGGAGATGTGCACCCCTGGGACAACAGAAATGATAATACCAGAGAAGGGTTAAGACAAGCCATGGCACAAAACCCTTATTTAAAAGTACTTATACAGTCTGGATATTATGATGGCGCTACAACCTATTTTGGTGCAAAATATACCATGCATCAAGTAGATCCAAGTGGAAAAATGAAAGACCGCTTTACCTTTAAAGGTTATAGAAGTGGACACATGATGTATTTAAGACAAGACGATTTAAAAAAAGCAAATGATGATTTAAGAGAATTTATTGTTAATTCATCATCTAATGGCAAAGCAGCGAAGTATTAAATAGTAAAAAAGCCTAACAGATTTGTCAGGCTTTTTTTTAGTATGATAAGACTCTAAATATCTATCCCTTTAACCAGGCATTACGCACTTTTATTTGTGATTCAGTTGCATCCTCTTTTGACATCAATCCTTGGCCGTTTGTATATGATTGCGTAGTTCTTGTTTTTATAATGATTTCTTCACCATTTCTATCTAATTTCATTTCAATGTCCTGACCGGGTTTCCACATAAAAACATCTTGAAAAATTTGATTCGCAGCTTGCATGGTTACAACCGTTCCATTAACCTCTTTAATAACATCATTAGGTTTCACGCCTTGTTCAGCCCAGAAACTATTTTCTAAAACTAAATCGTTAAAAAAAACAGTTCCTTTTTGTCCATCTCCGCCAACTATTAAGGCCCCTGCATTCAAAATATAACCAGTCTCAACTTTGCTCTCAGCTATTTCCAAACCTACTTTTTCAAAAAATTCATTATAATTAATTGGGGTTTTTCCAATAACATGCAAATCAAAAAATGTTCTTAATGACGGATAGGTCATACTCACAATTTCATCAATCAATTTATCATCCTCAAAAGGTTTGTTCTTACCATATTTATTGGATAACTCTTTCATAAGTGTTAAAATGCCTCGCTGACCATCACTTTCTTCTCGCATTAAAATATCAATACACATGCCTATTAGGGCTCCTTTTTGATAGACATTATAATATTGTTTAGCATAAGGATCATCCAACACATTCTCACTCATTTCAGTAAAGCTCATGCTGTCATTCATTTGCATGGATGTTTGAATTTTAGCCATCATTTTGTTGTAAAATTCATCCTCTGAAATGAGTCCTTGGTTTACCTGAAATAAATTGGCAAAATATTCAGTAACCCCTTCATACATCCATAAATGCTTGGAGAAGGTTGGATTGTTATAATCAAAATAATGAACATCTTCTGAATGCACAGATAAAGGTGTTACAATATGAAAGAATTCATGAGAAACCGTTTCAATCATACTTTCCTCTAAAGCATCTTCCGGCATGTCTTCTGGCATGACAACTACCGTAGACGTATGATGTTCTAAAGCTCCAAATCCTTTAGGCGAGTTTTCATCCCCTTTTGAAAGGTATAAGAAAATATCATAGCGTGAAGTACTATTTATATCACCTAAAAAGGTTTTTTGTGCCTCCATCATTTTATACATGGCATCTTTTAAGGAAGACGCGGAATGTAGTTTATTTGGTGAATACACACTNAAAACAACCTTAATATCACCAACTTGAAACTCATCTACACTAAATTTACCATACATCATCGGGTTATCCGTAATATCAAAATATCTAGACGCCAAATAGGTAGTTGTTATATTTTTTCCATCAGCACTAGTTGTGGATCCTGTATTTTGCAATGCTGAAGAACGTACAAAATCCGCCGGAGCAGTCACTTCTAATTTATACTGATTATTCTTCAAAGAATCGAAATACCCAATAAAACCATGTAAATTTAAAACGTAATCATCAGGTTCAATGTTTGTTCCTGCGGGCGAAAAAGGCGTATCTCCACCAATACCTCCTGTAACTTCTACGTCAAAGGTATCATTGACATAATAGGAGATGTAATCTAAATTAACGGCATTGTCTATAATCCATGTGTTTGTGTCTGTCTTTTTAAAACTTAATTCATTCCCTTTATAATCATAGGCTTTAAAATCGTCAACATATTTCCCAAAATCACTTACAGAATACGTTCCTTGAACCACTCTTGGTAGATGATAAGTTACAGTTTCCGTTGTAAATCGTCCCGGATTAATGGTTACTGGCACCTTATCATTTAATACTTGAGTTAAATTTATTTGAGTGTCAATAGGCACACTAACCGCCAAATCATTTCCAGCCTTTTTTGTTGTACTACAGCTGGCAAGCATGATTGCCAGTAAGAAAGCAGATACTAGTTTTATTTTCATTTTACAGTTTTTATAATGGTATTTAAGACGTCAAAAATAAAGTTATGTTACATTATTCCCTCTTAATTTTATGTTAATAGTTTTACAAGTTAATAATCTTAATAAATGTGGTTATTTTTATAATATTTAGAATTCTGTATACTCAATAAATGAAAAAAATTATGTAGGTTTGAAATGCGAAAAGCCATCTTATCTATTATGAATTATGTGCTCTCCAACGAAGTGCATCTGACAGCTAAAAAACAATAAGAGTCATCAGAGAAAAATTTAAAAAGAAATGCAGTTTAAACATCCAGAACTTCTTTATGCTTTATTTTTACTGCTAATTCCTGTTATAATTCATTTATTTCAATTCAGAAAATTCCAGAAAGAAGCCTTTACTAATGTTGCTTTTTTGAAGGAAGTAGCTATTCAAACCAGAAAAAGCTCGCAATTAAAAAAATGGCTGACATTACTCACAAGATTGTTACTTCTGGCTGCCATTATTTTTGCATTTGCNCAACCATATACCTCAAAAAGTAAATTATTAAACACTAAGAGTGAAACTGTTATTTATTTGGATAATTCGTTCAGTATGCAATCTAAAGGCAATCAAGGAGAATTATTAAAACGTGCCGTTCAAGATATTATTAGTAATGTTCCCGAAGATGAAACTATTTCGTTAATCACGAATGAATCAACCTTTAAAAACACGACTATAAAAGCGATAAAAAATGATTTATTAAACCTTGATTATTCATCAAAATCATTGTCATTTGATGCGGCTTTATTGCAGGCTAAAAAGCTCTTCAAACCTTCATTAACGGTAAAAAACATTCTGTTAATATCAGATTTTCAAAGAAATAACACAGAATTTAATCCGGAAAATGACTCGTTATTCAAAATTCACGCAGTCCAACTTAAACCAGTCAATATGAATAATATTTCTATTGATTCAGCTTACATTTCAGAATCCTCAAACAATTCCTTTGATTTAAAAATCATTTTGAAAAATTCCGGTGAATTTGCTACTGATTTACCGGTATCTTTATTTAATAATAATCAATTAATTGCTAAAACTTCAGTGAATTTTGAAAAGGAAACTATAACCTCCTTTTCAATACCAGAAAATGAGATTATTAATGGTAAAATCATTATTGAAGATCTTGATTTACAATACGACAACAGTTTGTTTTTTAATATTAATAAAACGCCCAAAATAAATGTTCTCACTATAAACAATGCAGATGATTCTTTTTTAAAACGTATCTATAATGAGAAAGAATTTAACTTTACGTCTACTCCAGTAAACCAACTTGATTACAATCTGATTAGTGAACAAAACTTGATTGTACTAAATGAACTAAGAAATATTCCAGGAAGCCTGATAAGTGTTTTAAAATTGTTTTCAGAACAAGGTGGACACCTTATGATAATTCCTTCCGAAGATATTGATATTGATACATATAATTCATTCTTATTAAATTATAGTACGGTTTTTAATCCTATTTCAAAAACTGAAAAACAAGTAACAACCATAAACTATTCACACCCTTTATATGCGCATGGCGTTTTTGAAAAAAGAATTACAAATTTTCAATATCCAAAAGTAAATAGTTTTTATAATGTCTCNAAAATTCCAAGTTCAGCAATCCTTCAATATGAAGACAATAAGCCCTTTTTATTTGAGAATAACAATGCCTATATATTTTCTGCACCACTTAATTCGCCAAATTCCAATTTTAAAAATTCACCCCTAATTGTTCCAACGCTTTATAACATAGGAAGGTTCAGTCTTAAAACTCCTGAATTGTATTATATCATTGGGAATGAAAATTCTTTTGATCTTTCTGTAAATTTACATCAGGATGATATTTTATCGCTCGTTACTAGCGAAGTAGTTTTAATACCGAGACAGCAGTATTATAATAATAAAATTGTAATAACAACCAATGAAGAGCCTTCCGTCTCCAATATTTATTCTGTAAAGGATAAAGCTGAAAGCCTTCAAAATGTAAGTTATAATTATAATAGAAAGGAAAGTCATTTAATTTATCAAGACCTGTCGTCTTTACAACATATAACTTTAAGTAATTCTGTGACTGATATTTTTAACGCATTAAAAAGTGAAACAAAAGTTAATGAGCTATGGAAATGGTTTGTTATTTTTGCATTAGCGTTCTTGATGATTGAAATGCTCATATTAAAATATTTTAAATGAACATACTTATAAAATCTGCAAAAGTAATAGATCCGAAAAGTGAATTCCACAACACTACCCAAGATCTATTGATTGAAAAAGGCATTATTTCTCAAATCGGTCATAATTTAAAGAATCCTAAAAAATATCAAGAAATAACTTTTGAAAACTTACATGTTTCTCAAGGTTGGTTTGATAGTAGTGTTTGTTTTGGCGAACCGGGATTTGAAGAACGCGAAACGATAAAAAACGGACTTAAAACTGCAGCAGCATCAGGTTTTACTGCGGTGGCTATGAACGCCAATACCAATCCTGTGATTGATTGTAATGCCGACATCACTTTTATAACTTCCAAAGGGGAACACCATGCCGTAAAACTTTTGCCTATAGGTGCTTTAACAAAAGATGGGAACGGTGAAGATTTAGCTGAATTATTCGATATGAAAAGCGCAGGAGCTGTAGCCTTTTATGATTATAAAAAGCCTATTAAAAATCCAAACCTCATGAAATTAGCGTTGCAATATGCCAGTAATTTCAATGGATTAGTTTGTTCTTTTCCTCANGATCATCTTATTACCGGATTAGGAGTTATGAATGAAAACATCACAAGTACTTCTCTAGGTTTAAAAGGCAATCCTAACTTATCAGAAGATTTACAAGTGTCTCGTGATTTATTTTTGTTAGAATACACGAACGGTAAGCTTCATATTCCAACCATTTCAACTGCCGGTTCAGTGGCATTAATAAGAGAAGCCAAAAAGAAGAAGTTAAATGTGAGTTGCAGCGTTGCTATTCATAATCTATTCTTTACAGATGACATCTTATCAGATTTCAATACATCTTATAAAGTTTTACCGCCTTTACGAACCAAACATGATGTAGAAGCATTGCTAGAAGGCATCAAAGACGGTACCATTGATATGGTTACTACTGATCATAATCCCATTGATATAGAACACAAAAAAATTGAGTTTGACCATGCTGCTAATGGAACTATAGGTTTAGAAAGTGCCTTTGGCGCCTTACAATCATTGTTCACGTTAAAGAAAACAGTTGAACTTTTAACAAAAGGTAAAACAAGATTTGGAGTTGAACCAACTCCAATAAATATAGGCAACAAATTAAATATCACGCTCTTTAATCCTGATACGAAAT
>BS_KBA_SWE02_21mDRAFT_10000189_pt1 | contig 21883 bp, 23 predicted proteins | sample BalSeasSWE02_21m_FD_9196 | JGI IMG/M metagenome (IMG submission 9196)
TGGAATAACGATCATCGCAAATATTTTGGCGATGCCTTTGGCTTGGTTTTATATGGATAAATGGCTGCAGAATTTTGAATACCAGAACATGATGGATTATCGCATTTTTGCAATTGCGGGGATTTCGTCCATACTTCTTTGCTTATTAACTGTTTCTTATCATTCGGCAAAAGCTGCCATTATTAATCCAGTGGAAGCGTTGAAATATGAATAATATTTCATGGGTTTATATTTATCAATTTTTATCTTTGCCAGAAATATTAAAAAATAAATCCAACACTTATGTTTAAAACAAACGAATATTTCGATGGCAAAGTAAAATCCATCGCTTTTAAAGCTTCAGAAGGAGCCACGACAATCGGTGTAATGGCTGCAGGCGAATATGAATTTGGCACTTCAACTGTGGAGTATATGACTGTAACTTCTGGTCAAATGGACGTTCAACAACCTGGTGAAACTGAATGGAAAACTTACAAAGAGTTTGAAACTTTCATTGTTGCTAAAGATGTAAAATTTAAAGTAAAAGTTGTTGGGGATACCTCATACCGTTGTCTTTATAAATAACATTCAGAAAGCCTTTTTTAATAAACCCACAACTTAAGTTGTGGGTTTATTGCTTATATTATCCTTACTTATGGCTTCCGTCTTCTGTATGCCTATGTTTTCCTTCGAAGTAAGAAGTCTCAAATCGTTCCAAGCTTTCATTTAATTTCTTGATGAACATTAGATCTGTTGTTTGCTTTGCTTTCATCGAATAAACTAATAAATGATGTAAAGCTGTTAACTCCAGTTGGTATTTAGTAAATTTATCACTTGACGAATCCAATGGGTTTAATCGTTGATTTAAAAAGTACTGCTGGACTATTTCCTGCACTTTATTTGCATGATCTTCTTTGTTCATAACCCAACGTACCAATTGATTATAATTTACATTTTCTGATTTTTGCAATTCTTCAATTTGCACCATCGATTTTTCAATAGTAGCGAAATGTTCTTTCAATAATGCAACTCTTAATTCATCATCATAAATCCCGCAAGGAATTTCACAATGAGCAAAGCTTTGTTGATTTATCAAAACAACAAAACCTATAACAACTAAATATTTTATAAAATTTTTCATATCTTTTTATTTATAATGTTTCTAAACAAAGATATGAAAATATTATTACTGTATATAATAAATAAAAATTAGGCTTGGAGAAATAAATTAATTTGGGGTATAGAAATCTTTTATAAATTTGCCTACGATATGAATCTGGTTTCATAACGATTAAAGATGAGGATTAAAGACAAGAACGGGGCTAAGAAAGTATTCATGAATTATAAGGTTTGGCTAACATCCATTACTGGAGATGGTGCTGTGGGTGATAATGAATACCGCTTACTCAAACATATTGTTGAAAGTAAATCCTTAAAAGCAGCCTCTAATGATATAGGTATAAGCTATCGTAAAGCATGGGGAGATCTTAAAAAAGCAGAAGAAATATTAGGATACCAACTTTTGGATAAACAAAGAGGTGGTAAAAGTGGTGGAACATCCGTAGTGACAGATAAAGCACGCAAACTTATTGAAGCTTACGAAGCATTACAGAAAACATTTGATGAAAATATTGAGTCAGCTCTTAATGAGTTTAATGACAAAATTAAGTAATCTAAATAAAATATTATCAGAGATTTAGGAAAGATGCGGATTTTGGTTGGAATAGATGATACAGATACGAAGGAAACCAGAGGTACTGGCTTCAATGCCCGCGAGATTGGCAAGCTCGTTGAAAATGAAAAAATCGGTATAGTAGAAGGAATTGTTCGTCATCAATTATTTTTTGATCCTCGAATACCATATACTTCAGCCAACAGTTCAGCGAGTATTGAAGTTGAATGTTCAGACCCTGAAAAACTAAAAGAGATTTGCATAGAATATTTAAATAGGATTGCCCCTATAGGATCTGATGTTGGTTTATGCATTGCCGAAATCAATTCAATTCCTGATGAGGTCATTAAATGGGGAGATCGTGCCAAAGTTGAAGTTCTCACACAAAAAGAGGGTCGGGATCTGGCTAAAAGATCAAGCATTTATTTAGAAGGATTGTGCGGGACCGAAGATGGCATAATTGGAGCCTTGGCAGCCATAGGTTTACGTAAAGGAGGAAGCGACGGTCGTTTTATTTGGCTCAAAGGAAAACAAGAATTACGTGATATTCCAAGTGGTATTTATACCATTGGACAACTTAAAGAAGAATTAAAATTAGATCAAATTACATCAATAAATGGAGGCCTAGCAGGAACCACAAATTCAATTTTTATTGATGAATGGATTAGACCAATCCATAAAAATCATAAAAAAATATTAATTGTTGAAAAAGCTTTAAACACATCAAATTATGAATGGAAAGTTGCATCAAAAGAATATATTAAATCCATCTCTTGATTTAAGTTTTGTTACCGTATTAAAAGTAGTTTTATGGATGGCCGCTGGAGCCTTTGCTATATTTTTGCATGTTCGTCTTAAAACGCCTTTACGGATGCCAGGTCATCATGGGCTAGAATTTATGTCAATTCTACTTTTAATTCGATTAAGTTCGCAATTCAGATGGGCTACAAGCATTTCATCTTTGGGAATGGGTATATTTCTTTTATTCCCTATTCTAAGTTTTAACGACCCCCTCATGGGCTTTAATTATATGCTTCCGGGCATTCTATTAGATATACTTTTCTTTGCTTATGCAATGAATAAAAAACAAATTCTCATTGCTGGGCTTTTTGCCGGGCTGGCATATATGAGCATCCCGATTAGTAAATTACTATTTTCTATCGGAACTGGTATTCCAAGCACAACCTTTTTAAAAAATGGCTTTATTTATCCATTTCTAAGTTACTTTATGTTTGGATATCTGGGTGGATTATTAGGTAGCTTATTGGAAAAACCTTTGCAAAAATTCCGTTTATAAATCTTTGAGTATAATTCAATCCAATTAAATAATTACAATTACCGATATGTTCTAATATGCCTATCGTTTTTAAATTAACCTATAAGAATAAAGACTAAAATGAAAAAAGTACTATTAAGTTTATTATTGATTGTATTTGTCAGCAACCTAAGTTTTGCTCAATACAAATTAACAGGAAAAGTAACCAACACCACTAACAATGAATCATTGATTGGCACTAACCTAAAAATCATCGAATTAAACAGTGTAACTACAAGCAATGCTGATGGTGAGTATCAATTCGAAAACCTAGCTGCAGGAAGTTACACAATAGAAGTAAGTTATATCGGTTTTCAATCTCACAAAACTAAAATTCATATTGAAAAGGATACGCGTAAAAACATTCATTTAACTCCAACAACAATTGAGTTAGAAACAACTGTAATTACGGCTACCCGTACAAATCTAAACAAAGCTGATGTACATGCCAAAACAGATATCATCACCAAAGAACAAATAGAAGATTTTCCTGTGAGTAGCACAGATGATCTATTTCGTTTAATCCCCAATATGGTTGTAAATCGCAGTTGGGGTGTTTTCTCTAAAAACGCAAGTGTGACTATGCGAGGGATGGATGCCAGTGCACGCACACTTATTTTATTAAACGGAACGCCGATGAATAAAACAGCTGGAGGAACCATTGTTTGGGATATGATTAATCCTGAAAGCATCGAAAAAATTGAAGTTGTTAAAGGTCCCGGATCGGCCATTCATGGAAACAATGCGATGGGCGGTGTTATAAATATCATCACTAAAACTCCAGAGAGTCAAAAAATCAGTGGAAGTGTTTCCGTATTTGGAGGCACTTACAACTATTATGGAGGAAGCTTAAGTTTGGGTCAAAATTTGAATGTAGGTACAAAAAAATGGTTTTGGCAATTTCATTCAGCTTATAATAAAGGAGATGGATACATTCTTGTACCAGAAGAAAATCGTAATGAGTACGACACAAAGGCCTATGTTGAAGAATTGACTTTGAATCTTAAATCAGGAATTAAATTCAATAATGATCACAAATTAACATTTGAATATTCATTTCATGATGGACTACATGGAGCAGGCATAGAAATAAACGAAGAAGATGGAGCAAACGATCATTATTACACAAATTTACTATCCGGTAAATATTATGGCAATTTAAATGGGTTCGAGATTAATGCGAATCTATTTACTCAATGGCAAGATTATAATCAGGTGGACGAAAGCATCAGCACCAAAAATGGTTATAGCTTAAATAAAACTTTCACAGACACCGAAGATTATGGATTGTTTTTCAACATCAACAAAAAATTTGGCAATCATCGAATACTTTTTGGTCTTGATTTAAAAGATGGAAAATTAGATGCAAACAATATTTATCTCACATCATCTGATAGATTGGATTACCAAGGTGAATTATTCTTTTACGGTCTGTTTTTACAAGATGAAATAAATCTTGTAAAAGAAAAACTCAGAGCTATAGTGGGTATACGTCTTGATCATGCAAAATTCNCAGATGCTTTTTTAAATATAACAGACCCTACAAAAGCTACAGGTTTTGCTGCATCAGAATTAATCAATTTCGAAGAAAATGCATGGAGCGAATTTAGTCCAAGAGTCAGCTTATTGTGGAAACTTTCAGAAAACAGCAGTTTATACACCTCCTACTCTACTGGATTTATGCCTCCCAAATTGGATGATATGGTACGTTCAGGTGTAGTAACAAAAGGCTATAAAATGGCAAATCCAAACTTAAAACCCGAAACAATTACAAGTTTGGAAGTAGGTGGAAGATTTACCATTGCAGAAAAATTGGAATTTGAGCCTGCTGTATATTATTCTTGGGCAAAGGATATGGTTTATTTTATTGAAACAGGTGAAGAAATTATAACTAACGGAAATAAGAAAAAGCCAGTTCTTCAAAAACAAAACATTAGTAAAGTTGAAATTTATGGCTTCGAAAGTAGTATCACTTATAAACTTACAAAACAAGTAAATTTCATGGCAGCATATACATATAACCACTCTACAATTAAAGAATTTTATGATGTAAACACTGCTCAAGATTTTGAAGGGAAATTTTTGATTGAAGTTCCAAAACATCAGGTTTCATTTTCTGCTTATTGGAAAAATAAAATCGTAAACTCATCAATCGTATATAATTATATGGGGAGACAATGGTTTGATGATTTAAATACAGAGTATGTTGAGGATTATCATACAATCGATGTTAAATTCGCAAAATCAATTACTAAAAATCTACAATCAACATTAACAATACAAAATTTGCTAGATGATGCCTTTGTTGATCGCAAGGGACTTTTATCACCTGGAAGATTTATAATATTTGAGCTTAAATACAGGATTTAGGACTATTTGTGTCATATTAAAAATTTTTGAATGTTAAAAAGTTTTGATTATATTTATCTTTAAATAATCAGTTATCAGACTTTTAACCTTTTTTTAAACTAAACTAAATTCTAAAATGAAAAGAAAAAAAATTCAGCCCATTATTTTAGGTGTCCTATTCTTGATTTTTGTTTCATGTAGCAAGTCAAATGAAGGCTTTGAAGTATTAGGAGGCAGCGCATCGCCTATTGGCGCTGTCGGAAACACATTTTCCATTTCTAGCATCTCTGGATTACCAGGCCTCTCTGTACAAATTACAGATCGTACAGATGGCATCTCAACTGTAACTTACACAACATCTGTAACAAATAGCGGTTATTCTACGATGATAAACACACTTGATGATGTTACAGATATTGGAACTACTGTCCAAAGAGAAAGAGAATACAGAATCACATCTAATGGTATTGAGAGTATTTATCCTGAAGGAAATTTAATATTGGTTAAATATGATGCAAAAGTTGGAGATACTTATTCTCTTAACCGAGGCAGTACAACCATGACAAGAAAAGTAACGGAAAAATCAACTGATGATGATTATTATTGGAATGGAATGATGATTAAAACGATAACGGTAAAGGAAACAGGTAGAAATATCCCTGGGATTTCCTACATCGAATATTCATTCAATCATAAATTTGGTATTGTAGGATTACTGGTTGTTTTTGAAGATGGAACGTCAAAAGAGGTTGGGATAGTAAGTGGGAATGAAAACTAAATCATTATAGTAGCGAGTCTATCTATTTATTACAGTACAAATTACAATTATGCACCAAACTACAATTTCAATTAAATTTTGTATTGTTGACTAGGAATTAAATCAAATATTAAACAAATTTTGCAAATCATGAACGAATGCATCATTAATTTTGGAGCCTTCAACTGGTGGGCTGTTTTAGTTGCAGCCCTTGCTGGTTATGCTCTTGGAGCATTATGGTATTCTCCACTTTTATTTGGAAAAGTCTGGACGAAGCTAGAAGGATTTACAGAAGAAGATTTACAAAAAGGTTGGATGAAAGCCATGATAATCACTTTAATAACAACTTTTTTAACGGCCTTTGTCATGGAAGCAGTTGTAGCAACTTGGGGAATCTCCTTTTGGGGTCACGCTATTCCATTAACTTTATTATTCGGATTATTTCTATACGCAGGAAATTTACTTTCAGATTTTTTATACTCAAGAAGATCCATAAAACTATTTTTTATTGTTGGAATGTACCGAGTTGTGATGATATTTGTTATTACTTTAATCTTAATAATTTGGAAATAAATTTATCAAAATCATTTTTTTGAGCAAATCCCATAGGGTTTATTCTTGCTTTAACATCTAACTTATAAATAATTAAATGTTAATAATTATTAAAATATAGTGGCTATACGGCTTATTATTGTTTATATTTACAAAACTAATTAAGAACTCAACAAAGTATTTTGCCTATGCGAAAACATTTACTATTCATATTTATTTTCGGTTTATTTGTGGTAAATGCTCTGGGTCAGACATCTAACTCTGTATCTACTAACAATGCTGATATTGTCTTACAGGAAATGAACTTCGCTCTTTCCGATGCATATCCAAATCCTGCAAGCTCAGAAACAAAATTCGATTTTAAAATTCCAAATGAAGCAAAGGAAGCCAAAATAATTATTCGATCGATACTTGGACTTATTATGGCAGAGCACTTACTTGAAGGAAGAAGTGGAACAAAAACGATCCAAACGAACGATTTAACGGGAGGCCTTTATTTTTATTCCCTCATGATTGATGGCGATATCAAAGTTACCCGAAAGCTTATTGTGAAACATTAAAAATATTTGTATAAAAAAAGCCCTCTTGAAATATCAAGAGGGCTTTTTTATTATAATTTAAATGCTTCCTTTATCCTATCCACATAGTCAAGCTTTTCCCAAGCAAAAAACTCAACACTTTTAAAGTTTTTGCCATCCTTTTTAAAAGTATCTCCATTTTCGTAATACACTTCAACATCTTCAGTATAATAATCACGACCAAAATGTCCATACGAGGCAGTACGTTCAAAGATTGGATTTTTCAATCCGAAACGCTTTACGATAGCATATGGACGAAGATCAAATATTTCTTTTACCTTTTCAGCAATTTTGCCATCCGATAATTTCTTTCCGTTTTCATCTTTCACTTTCGCAGAACGATAGGTTTTAACAAAAACACCAACCGGTTGAGCCACTCCAATTGCATAAGCCACTTGGACTAAAATTTCATCAGCAACACCAGCAGCTACTAAATTTTTTGCAATATGACGAGTAGCATAAGCTGCAGAACGATCCACTTTCGATGAATCTTTTCCAGAAAATGCACCTCCACCATGAGCCCCACGACCACCATAGGTGTCAACAATAATTTTCCGTCCAGTTAAACCAGTGTCTCCGTGTGGACCACCAATAACAAATTTTCCGGTAGGATTCACGAACAATTTAAAATCGCCTTTAAACAATCTTTTTACACGAGCGGGAATCATTTTTTTAACACGAGGAATCAATATTTTTTCAACATCATCCTTGATTTTTTGGAGCATCACAGCCTCTTCTGCAAAATCGTCATGCTGNGTTGATATTACAATAGTATCAATCCGGATTGGTTTTCCATTATCTTCATATTCAACAGTTACCTGAGATTTTGAATCAGGGCGTAAATATTTCATTTTTTTACCTTCTCGACGGATGGCAGCTAATTCTTGTAAAAAGATATGAGCCAGCTCAATAGTCATCGGCATGAGGTTATCCATTTCTTTATTGGCATAACCAAACATCATTCCTTGGTCACCAGCACCTTGTTCTTCTTCGGTTTGTCGAACAACGCCTTGATTAATATCTGAGGATTGATCATGTATAGTAGATATAATTCCACAAGAATTATAATCGAAGCGATAGGCGGCATCCGTATATCCAATTCGTTGGATCACTTTTCGGGCTGTTTTCTGAATATCAACCCATCCATTTGTTTTAACCTCTCCGCTACAAACGGTAAGACCAGTTGTTACAAGTGTTTCGCAAGCTACTTTTGATTCTGGATCAAAGCGTAACATTTCATCTAATAAGGCATCAGAAATTTGATCAGCCACTTTATCTGGATGACCTTCTGAAACTGATTCTGAAGTAAATAAGTATCCCATTTAATAAATTTTTAATAAATAATTATGGAATTTTTTGATTGGCTAGGAATGCAGTTGTTTTAGCATTTTTTTTTGTGGTTGCAATCAATCAAATCTTTCCACTAATAATGAAACAAATGTACAATTATTATTTATATAAAATATAAACAATTTATTTTTTTGTCAATTCCTGAAAAACATTTTCCAAGGACTTTTCAAGTTTATTCATCGATAAAACATGAATACTATTCTCCACGGCAAATTGAAAAATGAAGGGGCGAATATCTTCTTTTCCAGAAGTCTCAAATACCCATTTATCCTTTATAAATTTAACATCCGCAACATTCTTGATTTTCTGCAAGCTCCTCTTTTCAACATACGCATCAAATTCAACAATTACTGAATAAACATCAGATAAGGCTGATTTTATCTCGCTGGTTTTTTGATCAGCAATAATTTTTCCTTCTTTCAATATTATTGTTCGATCACATAAAGCCTCAACTTCTTGCATTATATGTGTAGATAGTATAACCGTTTTATCTTTCCCAATATCCTTAATTAATGAACGAATTTCTTTAAGTTGATTAGGATCCAAACCAGTCGTAGGTTCATCTAAAATAAGAACTTCAGGATCATACATCAATGCTTGGGCAATACCTACACGCTGACGATAACCTTTTGATAAATCAGCTATTTTTTTTGATTCTTCATCAACAAGACCAGTTAAATCAATCATTTCTTCTACACGAATATTTCTTAATTTGCGAGATAATTGAATCCCGGCAATGAAGTTGAGATATTCCCAGACATACATTTCTGGGTATAAAGGATTGTTTTCCGGAAGATATCCAATTTTCCTCCGCGTTGCGATCGAATTTTTCAGTATATCCATTCCACAAACTTCAATTTTTCCCGAATCAAGCGGAATAAAAGAAGTAATAATTTTCATTAAAGTTGATTTGCCAGAACCATTAGGTCCTAATAAACCCAAAATCTCACCCTTGGTTACACTAAATGAGACAGCATCCAAAGCCTTTTGTTTTCCATAATATTTTGTTACTTCCTGAAGCTGTATAGACATATTTTAAACGTATAATGATTACGAAATTAAGTAAAATGTTGATGATTTTAGTATACAATATGTGAGCAATAAAAAAACATTTTAATTTCAATCAAAAAATAGCTATTTTCAATCAATAAATGTTAATTTTGCAGTCGATTAAAAATCAGGAATGTTGATAGATGTTTTTTTTCAACAATTTCTTGTTAGCAAATTTGTTAAATAGAAAATATATTTCTATTTTTGCACCCCATTTTAAGCAGGGAAAAATTTAGATAAAGAAAAATTAGATGGATACCTTAAGTTACAAAACAATAAGCGCAAACAAAGAAACCGTTACTAAAGAATGGGTTCTGATAGACGCTGAAAATCAAATCTTGGGACGTTTAGCTTCAAAAGCAGCCTTTATTATAAGAGGTAAACATAAACCCAATTATACTCCTCACGTAGATTGTGGCGATAATGTAATAATTATCAATGCTGAGAAAATCAGTTTGAGCGGTAAAAAATGGGATGATAAAGAATATGTTCGCCATAGCGGATACCCAGGAGGACAACGCAGTAAAACTGCCATCCAATTAATGGCTCAAAAGCCAACGGCTATGGTCGAAAAGGCAATCAAAGGTATGCTCCCTAAAAACAAACTTGGAAGTGCTCTTTTCAGAAATCTATACGTTTATGCTGGAACAGAACACCAACAAGAAGCTCAAAAACCAAAAGCAATTAAATTAACCGAAATCAAGTAGAAATGGAAGTTTTAAACACGTTAGGTAGAAGGAAAACAGCTGTCGCCAGAATTTATGTTTCAGATGGTAAAGGCACAATCACTGTTAATAAAAAAGACTATAAAGAGTATTTCCCAACTGCTATTTTACAATATGTTGTTCGTCAACCTCTTGATATTACCGGTAATTTAGATAAATACGACATTAAAGTAAATCTTGATGGGGGTGGTATCTCTGGGCAAGCTGAAGCTCTCCGCTTAGCTATCGCTAGAGCACTTTGCAAAATCGATGAAGAATATCGTCCGGCACTTAAAGCTAAAGGATTAATGAGGAGAGATCCTCGTATGGTTGAGCGTAAAAAACCTGGTCAACCAAAAGCAAGAAAGAAATTCCAATTTAGTAAACGTTAAAATTCACAACAATACTGGATTGAGTTTAGTATCTAAATTGCCAAGACCGACTTTGTTCGCTACTTGGCAATTGATTTAAAAGAATGTAAACAAACAAAAACAAAATTAAATGGCAAGAACAAATTTTGACCAATTATTGGACGCAGGTGTTCATTTTGGACATTTAAAGAGAAAATGGAATCCAAACATGGCTCCTTATATTTTTATGGAGCGTAACGGTATTCATATCATTGATCTTTACAAAACAGTTGCAAAAATTGAAGAAGCTGCAGCTGCTATGAAGCAAATTGCAAAATCAGGTAAAAAAGTTTTATTTGTTGCGACAAAAAAACAAGCTAAAGATATCGTAGCTGACCTTGTAGGTAAAGTTAACATGCCTTATGTTACTGAAAGATGGCCAGGTGGAATGCTTACAAACTTTGCGACCATTCGTAAAGCTGTTCGTAAAATGGCTTCTATTGATAAAATGATGACCACGGATAGTTATCTCAACTTCTCAAAAAGAGAACGCTTACAAATTGATCGCGAACGTGCTAAATTAGAAAAAAACTTAGGTAGTATTGCTGATTTAAATCGCTTACCATCAGCTCTTTTTATTGTTGATATCAACAAAGAACACATTGCTGTTGCTGAAGCTAAAAAATTGAACATCCCTACATTTGCAATTGTTGACACCAACTCAAATCCAAAATTAGTTGACTTCCCAATTCCCGCAAACGATGATGCTTCAAAATCAATTGATTTAATCACAAGCATTATGACAAATGCCATTGCTGAAGGATTATCAGAAAGAAAATTAGATAAGGATAAAAAGGCTGCTGAAGAGGAAGAAGAAAGAGCAGAAGCTGCTGCAATCAAATCAAAAACCATTGAAGCGATTGAAGAACAAGAGGACGCAGAAATTGAAAAACCAAAAAAACGTACTGATTCTTTAAAAGCAGATCCTGACAAGCCAACGAAGCGCCCCAGAAAACCGATCTCAAAAAGAACAACTATTTAAATCCTTTTCTAACCTGAAAAAAATATAATACAATGATAAAAATAACTGCTGCTGAAGTAAACAACTTAAGAAAACACACAGGTGCAGGAATGATGGACTGCAAAAATGCATTAGTAGAATGTGAAGGTAATTTTGACAATGCTGTTGATTTTCTTCGTAAAAAAGGACAAAAAGTAGCTTCAAAAAGAGCTGATCGTGATGCTACGGAAGGTGTTGTTATTGCTAAAACCAATGCAGATCAATCATATGCTGCTGTTGTTATGGTAAATTGCGAAACTGACTTTGTTGCAAAAAATCAAGATTTTATCAATTACGTTGATTCTATACTTGATTTAGCCATTGCTAATCAAGTAAAAACTATTGATGAGTTAAAAGAACTTGACTTAAACGGTAGAACAGTAAATGAAACAATTATTGATCAAACAGGTGTTATTGGAGAAAAAATTGAACTAGGTCAGTTTGAAGTAACTGAAGCTGCTAAAGTTTATGCTTACAATCACCAAGGAAATCGTTTGGCTACTGTTCTCGGGTTAAATAAAGCTGATGAAGCCATGGACCAACTTGGAAGAGAATTGGCGATGCAAGTTGCTGCTATGAGTCCTATCGCTGTAGATCAAGATGATATCGATCCTGAAATTCTTGCAAAAGAAAAACAAATTGGTATGGATCAAGCTCGCGAAGAAGGCAAACCAGAAGCTATGCTCGAAAAAATTGCGATGGGTAAAATGAACAAATTTGTAAAAGAGAATACTCTTTTAAATCAAGATTTTGTTCGCGACACTAAAAAATCTGTGAAACAATATCTTTTAGAAACGGATAAAGATTTAACCGTTACTGGTTTTGCTCGCGTTATGTTAGCTAGCAAATAATAGATATTATCTATATAAAAAAAGAGGGGCTAATCAGCCCCTCTTTTTTTTGGTGAAAACNGCAATATNATTTAAACACCTAAAATATTTTTTATAATAGTAGAAACCATTTTATTATCAGCTTTTCCTGCCAATTTTTGAGTAACAACACCCATAACCCTACCCATATCTTTCATTGAGCTTGCGCCTAAATCCTGAATAGCTTGTTTCACAATTTCCTCGACTTGTTCAACACTCATCTGCTCGGGCAAATATTCTTCAATGACTCCAGCCTGATATAATTCTTCAGACGCCATTTCTTCACGACCTTTTTCATTATAGATTTCGGCCGATTCTTTGCGCTGTTTAACTAATTTTTTTAAGATTGAAATTTCAACTTCTTCTGAAATTTCGCCAGCACTCATATCTTTTCCAGTTTTAGCTATAAGTAATGATGCTTTGATAGCTCGGAGTGCCTCTAATTTCTTTTTATCTCGATTAAGCATGGCCTGCTTAATATCATTATTTATTGTGATTTCTAAACTCATCGTATATCTTTTTAATCTACATTCTCATGTAGAAATGAATTATTCTCGCGTAAAGTAACACCTTCATTTTTATCATCCGATAGGGAGAATTTTGAAATAACTGACTCGTCTGATGCCTGCGTATCGCTCAACTCAACCTTGCGTCGAAGATAAGCAGGTTGTTTTTCCATTTTCTCCAGATCTTCAGGGGTTTTAAGTTTAATGCTCAATTCCTGTAGTTTTTGAATTCTATCATTCGCACGCTTCTCTAAATCAGTTCTATCATCCTCATCTTCATACGTTTTCTTTTGAGTCTCAGTTCTCATAAATGGTCTTCCAGCGTTTTCTGATGTTGGTTCTGGTTTTTTCATGAGAGTGGGCTCACTCATTTCAATTTTTTGAGGAGGCTCATTTTTTTTATTATCAATGATAGGAGAGCTTAAATCAAAAACAATGGATCGTTGATCCTTCTTAGTTTCAGTATCAGAACTCATTTTTTGAGAATGAATGCTTTTGGTTTCAACTTCTCGTATCAATTGAATTTCGCCAACTTCAACTTCCTCTTTCGGACTCATTGTAATCTTTGGTTTCACAGAAACGGCATCATTCAATGAATGAATAGTTAGATTTTCTCGTCTCAGATCTTTATTTTTTGCATCGAAACCTGTGGCTATTAAAGTAACACCAATTTTATTACCCAAAGATTCATCCACACCATTTCCCCAAATAATTTCGGCATTTTGCCCAGCTTCGTCTTGAATATAATCTGTAATCTCAGTGACTTCATCCATTGATATTTCTTCGGTACCTGAAGTGATATAAAGAAGTATATTGCTTGCGCCGATGATTTCGTTATCATCCAACAATGGAGATGTCATAGCCATTCTAACAGCATCAATAGCTCTTGTTTCGCCTTCGGCAGTGGCTGATCCCATAATGGCTTTTCCACTGTTTTCCATCACCGTTTTAACATCTTCAAAATCCACATTTATATAACCAGTAACAGTAACAATTTCGGCAATACCTTTGGCGGCAGTCGTTAATATATTATCTGCTTGATGGAAAGCCTGAGATAATTTTAAATCACCATGCAATTCGCGAAGCTTATCATTACTAACCACAAGCAAAGTATCAACATGAGCACGTAATTCTTCAATTCCTTGATTGGCCTGAAGTCGACGCTTGCGCCCTTCAAACGAAAATGGAATCGTAACAATACCTACAGTCAGAATCCCAAGTTCTTTAGCAACCGCAGCGATTACAGGAGCAGCACCAGTACCTGTACCCCCACCCATTCCAGCAGTAATAAACACCATCTTGGTATTTTTCTCTAATATCGCTCGTAGATCCTCAATATTCTCTAGAGCCGATTCCTTTCCAACTGAAGGGATTGAACCTGCACCTAAGCCTTTCTTTCCCAATTGAATTTTAATCGGAATCGGACTTATTTCCATTGCTTGCGCATCGGTATTACAAACGATGAAATCAACACCGCGTATCCCTTGATTATACATGTGACTTACGGCATTACTACCACCCCCTCCTACGCCAATAACTTTAATAATAGAAGATTGATTTTTGGGAAGATCAAAAGTTATCATTTCGCTCATTTTTTTTAGTATTTCTAAATTTAATTTTTTTACTGCCTTTTATTTAAACAATTCTCAGTTTTTATCAAACAAGCATTGTTAATAGTATTAATCCATAGCGTCACGCTCAAACCAATCCTGAATGCTCCTCAGAAAACCAGCTGGTTTCTGATCTTTTTTATCTTTTCTATCTGTAATTTTTTTCTTTCGTTTTTCGCCTTTCTCCTGCATATCTCTATTGCTATCGCGATTAAAACGGTTAATTCCTTCTATCACCAAGCCAATACCGGTCGAAAACATAGGGCTTGCAACTTCATCACCGCCCTCATTCGAAAGATGTTCATTTGGATAACCTATACGAGTGTCCATTCCGGTAATAAATTCTGTTAGTTGAGAGATGTGTTTTAATTGAGCACCTCCTCCTGTTAAAACAATTCCTGCAATTAATTTTTTCTCAAAACCTGAATTTCGAATCTCATAATATACATGCTCGATGATTTCTTCCATACGTGCTTGAATAATACTCGCCAAATTTTTTAATGAAATTTCTTTGGGAGCGCGCCCTCGTAAACCAGGAATGGCTACAATTTCTTCGTCACGATTTTCACTTGCCAACGCTGATCCAAATTTTACTTTTAACTCTTCAGCATGTTTTCTAATGATCGTACAGCCTTCTTTTACATCCTCCGTAATGATGTCTCCACCAAAAGGAATAACAGCTGTATGACGAATAATGCCATCCTGAAAAATGGCGATATCAGTTGTCCCACCACCAATATCAACGAGCACAACACCTGCTTCTTTTTCTTCCTCACTAAGAACAGCTTCCGCAGATGCAATGGGTTCTAAAATTAATTCAACAACTTCTAAGCCCGCTTTGCGAACACATTTATAAATATTTTTTGCAGCAGCAGTTTGCCCAATGATAATGTGGAAATTAGCTTCCAAAGAGTTCCCCAACATGCCAATAGGTGCCTTAATGCCTTGTTCTCCATCAACAATATAATCCTGAGGAATAACATCAATGATCTCCTCACCCGGACTCATACTCAGGTTAAACATACTACTGTTTAAGTATTCAATGTCACGCTGACTAATTTCTTCATCTCTTTTTTCGCGAATGATATTTCCACGATGCTGTAGACTTTTTATATGCTGACCGGCAATTCCAACATTCACATACTTAATATTAACACCTGATTTTTGTTCGGCTTCGTTAACAGCTGTGATGATTGATTGGACCGTATTTTCAATATTGGACACCACACCTCTTTTAACACCAATGGATTCTGTTTTTCCATAACCAAGGATATCAATTTTCCCATGCTCATTTCGTTGTCCAACGATGGTCGCAATTTTAGTAGTTCCGATGTCAAGCCCTACGATAATTTCTGAAGTTCCCATATTTATAATCTTTTAGTACAAACAACTTGATTTTTATATTTGAGGTCAATTAATTTATAACGATCCCAACCTCGCAACGTGATTCCTTGTTTATAAAACAACTCTAATTTTCTAAATTTATCGTCCAATTCTGATACATCCCCTAACAAAATAAGCTGTTTACCAATCTTAGGGACAATCTCAAATTCTTTGTTTTTGTTCAAATAGATTTGCTCTGTTAAAGCATTTAAAAATTTATCTTGATAAACAAATTTAGCAAGATGATAAATGTCTTTTAAGTCGTTTTTACCTACAAAGCTTTGAACATTTTTACCTTCCAAATCCATATAGGAATAATTTTTAAGAAGGCCATTTACAAGAGTTACTCGCGAAACATACTGACTATTTAGCGGAAGAATGGCGCCTTCAGTATCGATATAAAAACTACCCTTAATGGTAGAAATTCTCACAATGGGTTGCCGCTGAAGCACCTTAATCACTAGCTTTCCGCTGAGACTTGTAAATGCATTCGCCTTTGAAACATAAGGATTATTTTCAATTAGAGACTCAATACTTTGCAGATTCAGTTCAACAATATTTTGTGAAAACACATCCCCAATTTTCGCTGCAATCATCTGACTTACATCTTCCTTTATCAGGAAAATATCTGGTCCGGCGTATTGAATGTCTATCGTCATTTCATGAACCTTAACTTCCTTCTGTTTAGTTGACACAAAATATATAGCAAATGCTAAGGCCGAAAGCACAATAATTCCAAAGAATATGTTTAAAAAGCGTTTCATTTTGCTGTTAATAATTGTTTTATTGGTTCAACTAATTGGTCGATATTTCCTGCGCCTAGAGTTAATAACACTTCCAATTTTTTCTTTAATAAAAATGAAGGAATTTCTTCCCTTTTTAAACAATGTTTTTTTCTATGATTCATTTTATCCAATAAAAACTGAGCATTAATTCCATCGATTGGAATTTCCCTTGCTGGATAAATATCCATGATTATCACCTCATCTAATAATTCCAAACTTCTAGCAAAATCATCGGCAAAATCACGTGTGCGACTATACAAGTGTGGCTGAAAAATACCTGTAATCTTCTTTTCAGGATATAATTCTTTAACGGATAAAATACAAGCTTTTAGTTCTTCCGGATGATGTGCATAATCATCAATGTATATNAAATCTTTATTTTTCAGAATGATTTCGAAACGACGCTTAACCCCCGGATAGCTTTCGAGACCATCTTTAATTTGATCAGTTGTTAATCCATATAGAAAAGCGATTGAAGCAGCTGCAACTGCATTTTCCACATTGTGACGACCGGGTGTATTAAAATCAATAGCTTCAAGACGCTGGCTCGATAATTTCAAATCAAATAAATAAGCCCCATCAGCAATTTCAAGTCGACTGCAATTAAAATCTGCATCATCCAAAAGTGAATAGCTAAATGCTTTTATTCCATCAAGCTTTAGCCCTAAGTCTTTTTTTAAAACTAATTTTCCACCATCCGTGACATTTTTGGCAAACAATTCAAATGATTCGAGTACCGAATTTTTAGTTCCATAAATATCCAAATGATCAGCATCCACTGAGCTAATCAAAGCAATATTGGGGTGAAGAGTTAAGAAAGAGCGATCGTATTCATCAGCCTCAACAACAAAAACATCACCATCAACTTGACCAATAAAATTGCTGTTATAATTGTTTACAATGCCTCCAATCAGACCCGTTACTTTAATGCCTGCATTATTAAAAATATGCGCTAACATAGAAGAAATGGTAGTTTTTCCATGCGTTCCTGCAATGGCAATGGTGAATTTATCTTTGGTGATTTCACCCAATATCACTGAACGCTTAAAAAGCAGGATTTGCTTTTCTTTAATAAATTGCAAAATCTTAGATTCTTTTGGGATGGCCGGAGTATAAACCACCATCTCAACATCCGAAGAAATTAAGGATGGATTATCTTCAAAATGAACATCAATGCCTTCAGATTGCAATTGTACAGTCAACGTTGTTGGTGTTTTATCATAACCACTTACCTTCACTCCTGATTGATTGAAATAACGGGCTAAGGCACTCATACCGATGCCTCCGATACCAAGAAAATACATATTTTTCACCTGCCCGATTTTCATTTTATTTTATCAGTTTTTCAATTTCATCAACTATTAATTCTGTTGCATTTGGCGATGCAAATTTTGACATATTTGCTGAAATTTCTTTCAACTTCATATCATTATTTATCAAATATTTCAACAGCTTTGGCAATTCAATCTCGGCCTCATTATCCTTAATAAGATAAGCTGCATTTTCATCAACTAAAGCCTTTGCATTTTTACTTTGATGATCTTCGGCAGCCGATGGTAATGGTATAAATATGACTGGCTTTTTAACCAATGACAACTCCGAAATTGCAATGGCTCCAGATCTAGAAATAACCAAATCTGCTGCAGCATAGGCTAAATCCATCCGATTGATAAACTCATGAACTTTTATGTTGTCAGAATTTATAATTATATCATTCGCTTCTTTATAATAAGACTTACCGGTTTGCCAGATAAGTTGAATGTTATTTTCGGCAAACATTTCTATGTTTGCAGCAATACTTTTATTAATTGAAACCGCTCCTTGGCTACCGCCAACAACCAAGACTGTTTTCATTTTTGCGTTCAATCCAAAGAAATTTTGAGCTTCTTCCAATTTCCCTTCAATATTTACAACCTCTTCCCTAACAGGATTACCTGTCAAAACGATTTTCTCCGCAGGAAAATATTTTTCCAAATGATCATAAGCAACGCAAATCCGATTCACTTTTTTAGCAAGCAAGCGATTGGTTACCCCCGGAAATGAATTCTGCTCTTGAATCAATGTAGAAATATTCAGGCGATTAGCCATATTGAGTGTCGGACCACTTGCATAGCCACCCACACCAATGACGATATCTGGTTTAAACTTTTTAATGATGGACCTCGCCTTTAAAAGACTAGAAATGAGTTTCAATGGAAACATCAAATTCTTAATCGTTAATCGGCGCTGAAACCCACTTATCCATAAGCCTATGATTGGATAACCAGCCTCAGGGACTTTGCTCATTTCCATCTTCCCCTTGGCTCCTACAAATAAAATATCAACATCAGCAAAACGCTTTTTTATCGCATTTGCAATGGCAATAGCTGGAAAGATGTGACCACCCGTGCCTCCACCGCTGATGATTATATTTCTACTCTTCTTCTGCATATAATTGATGCGTTACAGGTGTAGGGTTATTAATTTCTTTACTAACACTCAAAATAATTCCAATGGATAAAGAAGTAAACCAAATAGAGGTTCCTCCCATACTAACCAAAGGTAGCGGCTGACCTGTTACAGGCAATAAGCTCACTGCCACAGCCATATTTATCATGGCTTGAAAAACCAAATTAAAACTCACACCAATCGTTAGGAATGCCCCAAAGTTTTGTGGTATTTTTATAACAATTGTGACGGCTCTAAAAAATAATATCAAATACAATAACACTATAAACGAGGCTCCTAACAAACCATATTCTTCAGCCACAATGGCAAAAATGAAATCGGAATATGGGTGAGGAAGAAAATTTCGTTGGGTACTATTACCAGGACCTTTACCAAAGACCCCTCCAGACGCAATCGCAATTTTGGATTGTTCAACCTGATAATTGCTTTCAGAATTTGAATCATGGTTGATGAAATTCTCTATACGATTTTTCCAAGTCCACAAACGACCTTGTTGTTCNCCTGGCATGTTGTACAAAACAAGAATAAAGATGACCAAGGCTACAATTCCTAATCCCACAAGGGATAAAATATAGGTCATATTAACACGTCCAACAAACATCAAAACCAAACAAGTAACAAACAAAAGGGCTGCCGTTGAAAAATTCTCAGGCAAAATTAATCCACAGACTAAAAGCACAGGAAGCATCAGAGGAACAAAAGCCGATTTAAAACTTTTTATTTCGCTTTGCTTTTTGGTCAGCAGACGAGCCATATAAATAACCAAGGTTAATTTTGCCAAGTCGGAAGTTTGAAAACTAAGATTGAACGGAAGTGGCAAAACACGTTTTGCTTCGTTTAAATTTAGTCCTACAAAAAATGTTAAGATCAAAAGGGGAACAGCTATATATAAAGCTATTTGAAAAATTCGTGAATAATAAGTGAATTTAATTAGATGTGCAAAGTACATAAAAAGCAACCCAAACACCAAAATCATGAAGTGTTTGATCATATAATATTCGGTGTTGCCAGACTGATATCGATAGGCCAGTGTACCTGTTGAACTGTAAACAGCCAACAAGGAAATGACTGACAGTAAAACCACAACTGTCCAAATAATTTTATCGCCCTTTATTTTTTTTGACAATGCAAACATCTGTCTTTTTTATAATGAGTTTACTGCACTTTTAAATTTCGCACCACGATCTTCATAATTCTCGAATAAATCGAAGCTAGCACACGCTGGTGATAATAAAACAATATCTCCATCTTCAGCCAATGCATAAGCTGTTTTGACGGCATCCATGGCCGAATCTGTGTCAAATATATTTTCAACAAGATCACCAAAAGCTTCATGAATTTTAGAATTATCAGTACCCAAACAAACAATGGCTTTCACTTTTTCGCTAACCATGGCTCTCAAACTTTCATAATCATTTCCTTTGTCAATCCCACCAGCAATCCATATCACCTCACTATTCATGCTTTCCAACGCATACCAAGCAGAATTTACATTCGTTGCTTTTGAGTCGTTTATAAACTCAATACCGTGGATAGTCGCTACATGTTCAAGTCGGTGCTCTACATTTTGAAAATCGGTTAAACACTGTTTAATGGTGTCTTTTCTGATTTCAATTAACCTAGACGTGATGCTCGCTGCCATTGAATTGTAGGCGTTGTGTTTCCCCTGTAATGCTAATTCCTCTAGAGTCATAGTAATTGTATTTGAGTTTATATTTATTATTATTTCTTTATTTTTAACTGTTGCGCCCTCTCCTTCCAATGAATCATTGAATGTGAAGGGATATTTTTTTGCTTTAATATTTCGTTTCGATAGTTCCTCTTTTAAAACAGGATCATCCAAACAAAAAACAAAAGCATCTTTTTCTGTTTGATTTTGAAGAATTCTAAATTTTGAGTCTACATATTTGCTGAAATCATAATCGTATCGATCCATATGATCGGGAGTAATATTCATCAAAACAGCGATATCTGCTTTAAACTCAAACATGCCATCCAACTGAAAACTACTGATCTCCAGCACATAGAAATCGAAATCATTTTCGGCCACCTGCCAGGCAAAACTTTGACCGATATTACCTGCCAAACCAACATTCATTCCTGCTGATTTCATGATATGGTAAATCCAAAGTGTGGTGGTTGTTTTACCATTGCTTCCGCTGATACAGATTTTAAAGGCATTGGTATATCGCCCTGCAAACTCGATTTCAGAAATAATTGGGATTCCTTTTTTATTAATCTGTTTTATCAAATCAATATGATCGGGAATTCCAGGACTTTTGATAATCTCATTTGCATTTAAAATCCGGTCAACATCATGTTTTCTTTCTTCAAATTCAATGTCAAACTGTGAAAGAACGTTCTTATACTTTTCACTTATTTTTCCTTTATCCGAAACAAAAACATCAAATCCTTTTTTGGTTGCCAAAATGGCTGAACCGACTCCGCTTTCGCCAGCCCCAAGGATGATGACTTTTGTTTTTTTCATTCTACCTCAACTTCAGTGTTAATATTGTTACCACTGCCAGCATGATCCCAACAATTAAAAATCGCATCACTATTTTTG
>BS_KBA_SWE02_21mDRAFT_10000190_pt1 | contig 21859 bp, 15 predicted proteins | sample BalSeasSWE02_21m_FD_9196 | JGI IMG/M metagenome (IMG submission 9196)
CGGGTGTATCATGAGTCCAAAAACATGTGATTATGCCGCAAAAAACGGACATTTTGACTGTTTGATGTTTGCTTTTGAAAAGGGAGGACAGGTAACACCAAAAACCTGCTTGAAAGCAATAAAGAGCAAGAATTTAAAGTGTGTCGACTATGCAAAAACACACTGTAAAATATACTACAGATATGACGTTGTGAAGCTACAACGGTTTGTTCTAACATTCAAACTAATAGTTCATAAAATGCTCCATAAATAAAGTATATATAGTATAAAATTTATTTTTCTAATGAACATCATTAGAAATTTTAAAATATACGATTCAAGAATTTATTCAAACTTTAGTGAATAACAACGAGACTAAAAATATGGATATATTCAAGGATGCAGTCGTCTTTAAACGACGGCGCTCCGCGCTTGTCTTATGAGATCTCTGAAATATTCATTTTATACACGAGTTTAAAAAAACGAAAAATATAATTTATGTTTAACTTTAGAGTTAAACATGTCTCTTTACAACAATATTGTTACTAAGCTAGAATCTTTCCATTTGACTCTTCTTGTCTCAAAAGAAGTTCTTCTTTCTAATAAACGAGTCATCTATAAATGCAAAGAAGAACACATTAACGATCTAGCGTTGGCTTCGTTTAATAATAAGACTTCGCCGCGTTTGATGGATAGTCTTTTTAGTCTATGCCAAACATGTCAAAATCTTCACGTACACGAGAAAGAGATTAGAGCCAGACTAGAAGAGTTAAACTTTACTCTGATCTCTTTTTCTTATATTGATCACGGTGACAGAAAAGTAGACTATAGATGTAGTTGTGGAAATACTTCTTCTACTGGTTGGAAAAATCTTAAGAAAAGTACTCGAACAACTAAATGTCCAAAATGCCAAAACGACAAGAATAAAGTACCATATGATACACTGTGTAAAACGTTTATAGATGGTCAGTGTGTTCTTCTGACTAAAGCAGAAGAGTATGTAAACAACAAATGCAAAATAAAATATACATGCGTATGTGGAAATGATGCAGAAATAGTGTATCACGATTTTGTAGTCGGAAAACGTTGTGGAAAATGTAAAGTGTCTAGAACGTGTAAAACAAATATAGAAAAATATGGCGTTCCTAATCCGTTTCAGTCTGCAGAAATTAAAGAACGGATAAAAGACACTCATGTTAAGAATTTGGGTGTCGAATATCCACAACAACATCCAGAAATTCGAGCCAAAACAGAAAACACATGTCTTCAGAAATATGGGTATAAGTGGGCGTTTGTTGCTCCAGAAGTATACACCAAAATAAAGAAAATTTTCAAGGCTCGTTATGGAGTAGAATATCCGTTGCAATGCGCAGAAGTGCTGGAAAAGATAAAACTAGTTTGTCAAGAGCGATATGGAGCAGATTATTTTGTTCAGTCTGATGAGTGCAAGAAAAAGATGATGGAAAAACATGGTGTGGAGTATTTTGTTCAGTCTGATGAAGCTAAACGATTAATGTTAGAAAAATATGGTGCAGAGTATTTTGTTCAGTCTGAAGAGTGTAAAAACATGATGATGGAAAAATATGGTGCAGAGTATTTTGTTCAGTCTGGAGAGTTCAAGAAAACGATGATGGAAAAATACGGTGCTGAACACGCTATGCAATGTCCGATATTATTTCGAAAAGCTGCAGCTTCTTCATTCAAAAGAAAACCATATATTTTTAAAGATCAAACGTTTATGCTATTAGGTTACGAAGACAGAGCTATTGATGATATATTAAAAGAAGAAGACATTGATGTGATGTATGCTGGAGAGTGTGAAGAGATTCCGGTTTTTGAATACTTTATAGACGACAAAAAACATTTATATTATCCAGATATTTATATTCCAGAAAACAATAAAATTGTAGAAGTAAAATCTATATATACTTATAACAAAGATGTTGAAAAGGTCGAGTATAAAGCAATAAGTGTTTCAGAACATTATATATTTGAACTTCGAATTTATGACAGCAAAATTTTAAAATTTGTTATAGAAGTATACAAAGGAGTTGTCAAAATTGTCAAAGGAGACGACTTTGAGTTTGGAAAAACAGTGTAGATTTTAATAAATTTTTCAATACTGAGTAAACAGTATTGAAAATATGGATATAAGCCAGAAAAACAAAAAATCTCCCAAAACAAACAGCACCACCAGAAACCCCGATCACAATACAGGAAAACCTAATGCACCGCCGCTAACGCGGATAATATTGTTATTCAAACCTAGAATGATAAATTCGTAGGTCTGTGGATAATCTTGTCCACTTCCGAGAGGGCCGCCTCCTGCTGCACCTACCTTGGATTCGGCACTTGCTTCGGGGCTGATACTGACGTTGTTCAACTTACCATAGTTAGTTGAACCGAGAGGATCGATGTCGTAATACGACAGAGAGTAAGAATACATATGGTATCCAGTAACAGTAGGAATAGCTGGAGACTTATAAAAGGGATCAACAAGAGAGAAGAAATCGGAACCCATGCTTGCAAGACGAGTGGTGTTTTCGTAAGTAAGAGTTGTTTTTGAGATAGGATCGAAAGCACCGCTGGGATTGACGTTCGGAACCTGAGGTCCGGGAACTTCTGCGGCAGACGTGTAGTTAGACCAAACATTAGGACTGGTTGTATTGCGCACACCGAAGAAAAGGGCCTTAATAGAGTGAGAGAAGCGGATGTCATAGCTCGGGGTTGGATTTGTTGCAGGAGCAAAGACTTGCCTAGGAGCAGTTTGCACTTGTTCGATAAGCATATCTCTTGGAGCGCATGCCATTCTCTTACGTTCGTCGTTCGACACGAGACCATAGTTGGCCCAAACCTGGATGTTAGTAAGTTCGGGAGCCGCTGTAATATCCTGTCCAACCGCGGGCACACTAATCGGGTTGGTTCCAAGGACTGGAACAGAATTGTCAAGAATAAGAAGCTCAGACCAGTTTCGGAAACAGAAAGAAATACGAATTTCATTATACGGTAAAGCCGCAGTAGGAAGAGCAAGACCGCTGTCCCTGGTAAAGAAAAACGGAAGAGGAAGATTGAGAATTTTGGACGGAATTGGATCTCCAACAGCATGTTCAGACGTAAGACTTTCAATATTTCCTACCATATTGTCATAACCAGTTCTTTGAGAAGCGCGAACAGTAAACGCGGCCCAAAAATCAAGAAAATAGTTGTCAAATCTTTCCGCAACAAGATCGTTGAAAGAAATGTTACATTCTTTAATAAGATTATGCATAAAATTTCTAGTCCACCTAATCCTTCCGTTAGCACCATATTTGTTGCCTTGTAGAAGATTAATCTCTGGTGTTTGCAAACGTAACCAGGTATGCAGTAAATAGTCGCCTTGACGGGAAACCGTCACGCTCCAGTCTTGTCCAAACCCTCCGTTGCCCGAAGCACGGGAAAGCAAGACGGGGACTTGTGTAAACCATGTTGATTTTCGCGTTTCGCGTACAAAGTACGCAAAAGCTTGGGTGCTACCGTATTGATATTTTTCAATTTCATCAAAAGTAGCAAGATCGATAAATCCAGATGCACTATTAGAACCAGTACAAGCCATTTTTAATATACAAGGATTTTTTTTACTGTTTTGAAATGATATTTCAAAACATACTTGTGTTTTGCAAAAAGGATCGGTTATGAAAACTATTTTAACATATAATCATCAGTTATGAAAATGGATGCTCTAAACTTTTTAAAAAAGAGAGACAAGAAAAAATCTAAAAAAAATGTCAAAAAATCAACAACTGAAACAACTTTACAACAAGTTGTTGATCTTTCCAACCCATGGACGGTGTTTAATGTAGTAGACAAAAATGTGTTAACATATGTGATTGACGATTTTGTAAAAAAAACAAAATGGAGAAGACAAAAAGCCGTAAGAAAAAACGATCTATTTGACCTAAAAATAGATCTTGATACTATAGATTTAGAAAATTTTGGTAAAAAGGTGGAAGATGTCTTATGGAACAGTACATCGCGAGATGAAAAAGAACAAGATATACAAACCAGCGCAATTTTGGCCGAAATAGATGTTGAAAATATAAGGATGTTTTACAGTCTACGAATGTTTATTCCGTGGTATGCAGCAATTCATTTTTTAAAAGAATATGCAGACGACAACCGGGGTTTGTTAGCCCCCGAACTATATAACTTTTATTTGGACACCCCTGAAATGAAAAAGCTAAAGAGCGAAACTCTTCAGTTTTTACAACGCCGGGTTGCTAAAACAGCGGGAATCACCAATAAAGAGTTGAACAATCCCGTGTTTACACAAAACTTTTCAGATTTTTATACTGATACAAACAAGAAACAATCAACCTATATTTTTCCTCCTCCTCGCGTCAAAACTGTGCAAACCATAATAAACAAGAAACAAACGGTTGTCGGAGGAAAAGACGAAACTTTGCTTATGGAAAGACAGCCTGTACGTTTCCCAGAAAACAAAATCTTTGATACGACATGGTTACACGATTATGGTATCAAAGGTTTTGTTGTTTCAAATGTATCCAACGTTTTTGCTACTTCTATAGAAGTCAAGTACAATAATAAAACATGGTACAAAGTCAACAAACTTTTTTACAAACAACTGTATACAAACTCTAGGACTTTTGTTCCGGATTTAATTGGTTATATTATGCAAGACTCGTCCATTGTAACAGAGACGCTCACGATGTTTGAACGGCTAAAACTGCTTTTTCAGACAAAAGAAAGTGAATCCAGAATCAAAGCCGGTTATAAAGTTGCAATAGATATGATCAACCAGGATATTTTATTAAATAGCATTTACAGCGTAAAAGAACTGAACTCTTTTGCCGCGAAAGTAGTCGATTCTTTCAAACCCTGTGACAGCGTAAAGGAGATTGCAAAAAAACTGAGTTTTGTCTTGGTGTACTATCGTAAACTTATCAACGGAGAGCAGAGTTATATAGAAAACACTAAAAAAAAGCTGTATGCTCCTGAAAATTTATTGAATATGCAAAAAGATTTATTGCTACCAGAGGTGTACTTTTTGTCTGCCGTAAATAAAAAAGATCTTGTGGTTTCAGTAGAAAAGCTTATCGCACAGATAAGAAAAGAAATTGAAACGTCGTTCTTTACTCAGTTACAGTTAACAAATATACTACCAGAAGAGGGACGAGTCTATCTTCGTATTAAACCCCAAATTGCACGAAAACACAACAATCAGCTGATGCCAGGAGAGAAATTTGCTCCGGGTTTAATTCAAAAACTTAAAACCTTGATAACCTTTATACCAATAACTACATGCAGTTTCTGTAACAAACACGTCTACAATCTTTCTTACAAATCCATATACTCTGGCGAGGTCAAAGATTTTTGCGACCAGGACTGTTTTGATAAGTTTGAGTTTAAAAACGAAAAAAAAGTATAAAACAAATTCAAAACTTATAAATTTTGAATTTACTCGGGTTCTGATTCTGAAGCCACACAAGTAGCCGCTTCGGAGACGGCGTCTTCGGCGCCGAAAGCCACATCTAAAGAAAAATCAGNCATGTTTGGTATATGTTCACACCTTAAGATTTTAGTGTTATTAAAAGTTGTGAAAACTTTACACAACCCTCCTGGAATTGTATATTTATCGTATATATACATGTTATATACCATATCAGCAGTGGCCGCTTCGTAATGATTTTTTCCCAAGCTCGTTATTTCTTCTAAAATAGACCTGATAAGGACAAAATCTATGTCAAAGGCGCCGGTACAAGTTTGACTTTTAATAAAATCGGGAAACAATTTAGAGTATAATAGGTCTGTTTTTGCTGTTATAAAATTATATAACATGTTCATCACGTTTTGCGAATAAGGAAAATTTACAATTTTTACGTTTATATGGTTATAAAAATCTTCCCAAGACAAGATATCTTTGTACGACCAGCAAAAATCGTTGATTATTTTCCAAAAAAAGCCGTCAAAACAGTCACCCAGAGACAGAGTTCCTGTTTCACCGAAGGCGCCTTCGGTGGACGCAGGGGCCGGCCGCGAAGCGGCTACTGGGCTTGCGCCGAAGGCGCCGGCCCCGCAGGGGCTTGCGCTGTCGTGACGGTTTAATTTTTGTTTTTCCAAATCCATATTTGTAAAAACAAAAATTTTCTTTTAAACATTATTATTAGAGATTTCATAAAACTGACCGCTCTTGTATAAAGCTAGAAATCCTGAAGGCGCTAGCCCCATAGGCGCCGGCCCCTGCGGGCTATGTTTATGCCATCATTGACATATCTGACGAGCTGTTCGCATGCCAGTATACCAAACCAATTCCAACTAATCCTCCAATTATGGTGCCTGTTCCCGGGTAGTTGTACATTTTACCAATGTATCTACCAACAAGAGCCAAGACAACTACAAGCACAGCATATAGCAAATAAGTAATACCAGAATCTGACATTGTACGATTTTTTAACATATAAGATATTTTTCTACAACGCGTTCTATTACGTTAAATATTTTCCTCTTTGTTTTTTTTGAGTTCCACAATCAAAATTCTCTTCTGTCAAACCTCTATCTTCTAACCATGTTTTTATATTGGTGCAAATTATGTTTCTCGGAATCTGTGACCAATAAATAACTCTTCTTAGAACATCTCGATCTTCAAAATCGGTATTTACAAATATCCTCTTTGGCATTTTTCTTGAAATCTCTATCAAGTCTTCTAATGTAGTAAATTCATAAAAATCGCTCGGAGGCTCGATCTTCATACGCCTTGCAGCCAGATTTGTCAACGATGTCAAATTCCAGTCATTACATCTTCTTCCTACGTTGAGTTTTCTCAAATCTGTTGATTTTTGAGTAATTAATTCTCGTAAACAGAATTCTTTCAAATGAGGATTCCACAAACCATAAACGCCAACAGGAGTTTCGAAAAGCTTTTTTTGTTTTTGCATCAAATACTCATCAATGTTCACATTTGTATCTATTTCCCACAAGCCTGTTTTTTTAAACAATACATCATATTTATCGGGATTGTACACTGATATGTTGTGTGTGTCTTTGTATAACCACACGACCCATTTTTCGTTGATAAAATCAAAAAATCCTTTAAACGCTTCGAGAATCTGTTCACGAATATCTACTTTGTATCCTGTGTCTTTAATTTTTGCTTCTATACACCCCTGTAACAATATAATTTGAATTTGCTGAGGCAACTCCGCTATTATCTCTCGTCTGTATAAAGTTGGGGCAAATATTTGTTCTATTATCAACGGCAACCTATCAATCATTACTTGTGAAAGCTCATAAGAAAAAGAATCGCCGTTCTTGATCAACAAATTTTTGTTGTAGTAGTTAACAAAAACATCGTTGTTTGGTATTTTGGGGTCGTTTACAATAAACACTTTATTTTTTTGTATTTTTAAATACACTATGTGACCAAACTTGTTTATAAACTGTGTTGATCGGTCTATTAGACTTTTTAAACTCATGATTATTTCTACAAGTGTCATTTGAGGAAACATAGACAATATCTGATACAGTTCTATTTCGAAGTGGGTTCGAAAATGTAAATACAGCGCGGCGTACAACTCTTCCGTGTTGTTGTAAAAAAAATCGTACGACGACGTATCTTCTACATCTCCTATGCGCCCGTCACAAACGTAATCACAATCCATATAGTCGCACTCTCTCATTCCGTTATACCCTAGTATCTTGTTTCTCTCGATGGTAAGAGGGCAATCAAAAGCAGACTTTTTCACGACTCGTTCTATTTTTTTCATGTATATGTCTTTGTTCTCTGATATTTTATACATCGTTAAATCTATTGATGCATCTATATCTGTACAGATAGTTGCATATTGATAAATAGAGACTTGGACTTCTGAATCTCCTCTCCTTATTAAATCGTCATGCGAGCCTGTTCGCCAGCCTCTTGCAATCACCTGTGACGTTTCTGAATAGTTCCAATGCGGGGTAAATATAAATTCCTGTTTTATATTTTTAAAAGTGAAACCCTCGCTAATGACTTTGCTGCCTATAATGACAGATATATAATCCCCGTCGACGTTATCAGATTCGTTAAAGCGCTCTACTAGTTTCTGTATTTTGGCCGGGGACGAGGTCTGATTTGTTATTAGAGCAAAACGAGGGTGGGGTGTATACTCTTCGCCTGTGGCTTCTTTGTATCCGAAAAGTTGTAATATTTTCGAAAACAAGATGCAACCGCTCCCGTTTACGAACTCGCAGTACACAAAACTTTTCGATTTCGGGTTTTCTAGCAAGGTTTTTATGGCATGTGCATATTTACAACTATATTTGTAAAGATTTTCAATGTTGCCGTTTATGGATGTGATCAATTCGCGCTTTAACTGGTATGATTTTCTATTTTCTCGCCGATTCATAGAACTTTTTATATTTTTTGTTTTTGTGCTAATAACATATGTGTTAAAACCTTCCATACCGTAAGAACCATCAGGAAATACAAACAAAGCAGCCTGTCTGCTGTTGATAAAAATGTTTGCATTTGTTAGGTCAGTGTTGTAGGCTCTTAAACAGATTTGGTTTTGGAATGGGTGTGCGTTTTGCGCGTAGATCTTAAAATGTTGCAAACTTTGGGTTGACATGTTCAAAGTCGAATCCACAAAATTCGGGTTTTCAATAAACACCTTTTTAACGCTGGATATCATAGCTTTCAAATAAGATATTCGGCCTCGAATTGCGATAGAGAGCCTTTGAGGACCATCTGGAGAATCAAAAAAATATTTTAAAAAATCTTTTCCAGTTGGGAGTTGTTTATCAAGAGGCAGAATAAGATTCATTACGCTTGCAAATTCTATAGGATCGTCTTTCATTACCGTGCCAGAAAGCAATAAAATTTTAGATTCTTTAATCAAGTGAAACAATCTATGAAACTCTGCATACACATTCAGGGGAGAACGAGCTCCGCCGCCGAAGGCGGAAGCCGCGGAGCGATTTTCGGCGGCGGCCGCGAAGCGGCTATCATCATATGTATCTTCTGGACCTCCGTGTTCTCTAAGGTTATGAACTTCATCAATTACAAATATCTTGTTACTGAACCTTTTTATTATGTTCAAATCTGTCATTTTGGACATCTCTCGGGCCAGCGTCTCAAATGTGTGAGTTTCGTAAAAATCAGATATTTTTTTCTTTACTCGAAATGTTTTTTCATATGATGTAAGCTTCTCATAATTATCTGGAATGTATCGCCCGTCTGTACATGAAAACACAAGCTCGTTTATGAAATTCTTTAATAAAGATGAACCTTTTGCGCATATTACTGCTCCGTCAATGCTTTTCCACATATCATCATCTGAAAAAGTTTTTCTAAAAGATTCGATCACAGAAACAGCTGTGCAAGTCTTTCCTGTTCCCATCTCGTTAAAAAGCAATAATTCGTTGTATGGCGTTTTCGAATTCATAAAACGAGTAATAATCTTTTGGTGTCGGTATTGAACACCAGTGCCTTTTTTGGTAATTGGTTCTGTTTTTGATAGTTTTAGATTAGAAAACTCTTTCTTGGTAACAATAACATCGTTAAACGTTTGGTCTCTATATGGATTTAAAACCGAATATGGACTTTCATATATGTTTGGATATTTGAACAAAAAATTTTCAATTGATAAATATTGGGTTATATTTTCCATTTTTACAAACACAATGTTTATATATATAAGATCAAAGAAAAAGATGTATATACAATTCTTGGAGTATATTTACAAAAGTCACAACACAAAAGTATAAAACAGTCTCTTTTTGAACTAGATTCTGATTACAAAAAAAGATCTTAAAACAATCATGGAAGAGTTGGTTGAAGCAGGTTCAACCAACTCTATAATAGAAATTCCTAGTTCTAAATTATCATATCATGCAGGTAAAGCAGTGTACATCAACGAACCCGGTTTGTATGCTCTAATTATGAAAAGTAAAACGCATTTTGCTAAAACGTTTCAGAAATTTGTCTACGAGCAGATACTCCCGTCAATTAGGAAACGGGGACGGTTTCAACTAGAACAACAACTGGCTGTAAAAGATGATAAAATAGACGAGTTAACAGCTTTGGTCAAACAGATGGATATAAGAACGCAAGAACTTTTAGCTCGAACAGGCGACATGATAATTCAAAACAACGAACTCTTAGATCAAAACAACGAACTCTTAGATCAAAACAACGAGCTCCTTGATACTACTGGTCAACAAACTATACAGATTGAAACTATCCAACATAAACTTGGTATTTCTGTCAAAGATCGAGCTCCGCTTCCTAAACAGAAAAGCAAACAAGAGCGATTTGTTCTTATCAAGAGAACACAGAAAAGAAATGGAATAAAACCAGAGCACATATATTATACAATCAGAGCACAAGATTCTAGAGTAAAAACATCTTTACGAACTCAAGAAGCACTTTATAATATAGAGATATTGTTGGATTTGACATGTCATCCTAATTCAAAAACCTTGTACAACAGAATAAAAGAAGATTTGATAGAGAAAGGCGTCCAATTTAGTTACAATAATATATCTATTGAAAATTCTGAAATAGACGAAGACGTGTTGATTACACTCATGAAAAAAATAGACGATGAGAAGTTGGACGTATGATCTGTCAAGAGATCGATAAACAAAAAATGTAATCAAAACTAAAAAGTTTTGATAAACATCTAATTTTGAACGGTTGTAATTCAGTGTTTGAACATGACAACGATTAAAATGATAATAAACAGAAGAAATATTCCATACAAAACGAGAGTGTTTTTATCGATCGTTGTTGCTTGCAAAGTTAATGTTCCATTGTGTGTCAAAGATGCACACGTGTTTTTGACTGCTTGTTGACAGACAATACACGATTTGATGTGTTCATATATTAGAGGACAAGGAATTTGAGATGTCGCACCAGAATCACCGCATCTTGAAAGCGGAAATTTGTTTGAGTTTAAGTAAGTTGGCATTGTGTTTTTACACTATCAAAAAAAGATTTTGATTTTGATAATTTTATTAATTATTTCCAAAACAACTGTTTTGGAAACTCTAAAAATTTTTAAAAGATTAATAGTTTAATATCTAAACTCACTAAAATATACGCGTTTGTTTAAGAGTTTGTAAATTTCAGAGTTTTTAATTTTTGATATTTTAGAAGTGTCACTCTCTTTTATTATTAATATAGTGTTTGTTAAATCTTTTCTTTTATAGATATTGTACAAATCATCAAACGTTTTTGTAAAAACTTCTTCTTTTATATTTGTTTTAAAATAAGACCACTTCATATTATAGTTAAACACCCCGTTTGGAAAAAATGTCTCAATAAACAATACCTTTTGTTGGTTGTTTTGAGGTCCCTGATTTATTGTAGACCCTGGATAAATGACATTTCTGTTAACTAATTGTTGATCGTGTATATGCCCGCTTATTAGTGTTGGATACGACGGATCCCAGGTGTCTCCTTTATAAGAAATCGATTTTCCTAAAATGCAACCTTTTATTTCTTGGTGTGCGAAAACAAGACACGATTTTTTCCAAGATGTTTTAGCCTCTTCGTTAAAAATATCCAGTGCTTCAACCAGCCTACCCGTTGGAACATACGGAACAAAAGTTATTTGAAACCCGTACATAACAGTAATAACTGTGTCTACTATGACAACATTTGACCAGTTTTTGATATGGTTCATCCAATGATTCTTTGTCAAAAATTGATTATTGTCAATATAATCATGGTTACCAACCAAAACGTATGTCATAGCAACTTTTGAGCACACTCTAATAAGTTTTTCGGCCTTGTAGAAACATTTATCGTTTATGTCTTTTTTGTTAAGAATATCTCCTCCTATAACAACTAAAGACACATTTTTATATGTTTCAATAGCTTGTATGAGTGCATCTATTTCTTTTAAATTTTTAATTTTGATATGTAGATCAGTAATATATAAAATTTTTTTAATCATGGTTAGTTTTTATGTTTTTTGTTTTTTTTGGAGTTTTTGTTTTAACACCTATACATAAAGGTTATTATATAAGTGTTTATTTATTAAAAATTTCTTAAATTCAAATATTGTTAATAAAAAATGTATTCAAATAGACATTTAATGGCATATTCTACTGCTTTTGAAAACAGCAGCACTCCTTTTCGGTTTTATCAAACAAATATAGTACTTGAACCAGATAGAGCCTTTTTTCCATATACAAACTGGTTTCGAGGAGAATATACTTCTTGTTTTCCTATTATTGCCGAAAGAGAAGCTGGGTTTTATCCCAGAACACAACCACAAAATACAAGATGTGATGAGCATATCGAGAAAGAAAAAAAACCAAACCATTGCTATAGGGGCGCCACACAACAAATGCAAAGATGTTATACAAAAAGTTCAAAAAACAACATGTATAATACTAAATGGATTCAGACAGACCCTTCATATTTGGGAAATGAACCAGTATTATCGTATATTTAATATGATGTTGTCTTTTTTTGGTTTTCTTTTCGATCTTCCGCTTTGAACAGTCGTCTTCATTGAAAAATCAACCATAATCCAACCGTCTTAGCGATAGTCTCTATAATGTGTAACAAGGTGTCTATGTGTTGGACTTAATCTTTTGTCATTTTCCAAGCTTTGACTCCGCAGAGATATTTATTTTCATCTTCTCTATCTTTGAGAAGATCGGAATCGCAAAGAATTACGTAATTATATCCAGCGTCGTGCGGCAAACGTAACACTGCGCGTTTGCCACTAAAATTTTTGAATACAAGTCTTCATTTTTAATGAACTCTGTTCAATTTAAAATAAAAATTAGAAAATAAAGAAAAAAGTAATCAAATTTTTTACGACTTCTGTTCTATTTAAACAAACAAAATTATAAAATAAAAGATTGTCGCACCGCCGCGGTGAATATTTTGATATATTGGTTCAAGAAACATATCAAAATAAAAATGCATATCATAAGCTTCGACATCGGAGAAAAAAATTTTGCGTTTTCTTTTATAAAATTTACTAAAGAAGAAAACACACCTGTTTTTGAAGTAGAAGATGTAAACCTATACAATGTCATTGAAAAACAAAAACAAACCATAGTTGAGTCATGTTGTAAAATAAGCAATCTTCTACAAACATATGATGATAAAATATGTGCATGTGAGTTTATTTTGATAGAACAACAGATACGTCCCAACATTAGAGCTCAGAGAATATCACAGCACGTCTGGTCCTATTTACACACAAAATATATAACAGGAGAAAAGTCAGGACCACACCCGCAAATAGTAAGTGTGTCTTCTACTCTGAAAACTAAAATGTTTACAGCGGAAGATCTTAATAAAAATCAACGCAAAAAATGGGTTGCAAATTTAGTTTTGACAAAAGAAATTGTAGATTTGGCAAAGGCACACGCTATTACAGCAATCATATCAGATGGCGTTTTGAAAAAAATACAACTGCTTATCAAACACGACGATGTTTGCGACACTATAGTTCAATCATTGGCTTTTTTAATAAAAAATCCAAAAATCACAAAAAAATCTATAACACTCGCGTAGGAAACGTCTTTTTAACTTAAATATCTAAGACAAATAAAAAATGAATAATTTTAATATTAATATTATTGCAGCTTTAATGGTCAAGAATGAAGAAAAACGAATACTTGTATCTCTAAACAGTATAAAAACTAGCGTTTCCGGAGTTGCTTTGTATGACACTGGGTCGGAAGATAAAACGGTGTCTGTGGTTGAAGATTTTTGCAACGAAAATAATATAAAATTTTTTCTTTTGACAGGACAGTTTGAAGATTTCTCCACATCGCGAAACAAGCTTTTAGATTTCATAAACGAAATAAATAATAAAAAACGCGAAAAAAATAAACGTGTATTTGATTATGTGTTATTACTAGACAGCAACGACGAGTACAGAGGGGTTAGTCCGCTTCCAGATATTCTTAGAGACGAAATAGTTGCTCTAGACATCAACCAAAACACCACAGACACGCCCATCGAAGACGCCGTCCCCGCCGTAGACGCCACGCCACGCGTGCTTTCGGCGGAGAAAGACAAACAGTTTGAAGGCAACAAACACGTTTGTTTTAAAATCAAACAGAGGAAATTGCAAAGCAGTCTCAACCTTTGGCGGAAAAAAAAACAAAAAAATAAAAGTATCGATATAGTGCAAAACACATTCATTCAAAAATATAATACACCAGACGCTTTTATGGTTAAACAGAGGTGGTTTGTTGGTAGTGGCCGAAATGATTTGTGTTATTTTAATATCAAAATAGTAAAACCCAACAGAGGTTTTATATATGTTGAACCAGTTCACGAATATATTAAAGAACCTGGTGATTGTAACATTCATAAAATAATAGACAAAATGGAAATTTACCAGGACAGAGTTGCAGACAACGATGGAAAAACTCGAAATAGATGGGAAAATGACGCTTGTTGTATTAACCAAAGTTTTACAAAACAAACCTAACGATTCTAGAACTCAATATTATATGGCTCAGACTTATGAATGTTTAGAAAATAAAACATCTGCGTACAAGTACTATAAAATGAGGGCTCAAAACTCTACAGGATTTTTTGAAGAAAAGTTTCTTAGTATGATGAAGTGTGGATATTTAAAACAAGGATATGCTGGTGTTTGTTGGTTTTTAAAGGCTTACGATTTTTTGAACAGAGCAGAGCCACTGGTTGAGCTTGCAAAGTTTTTTAGAAATAAAAGAGAGTTTCAACTGGCTTTTGCATTTTCAAAAATGGCGTGCGATTTACAGATCCCAGAACAGACGCTTTTGTGGTCTCGTGATAAAACTTACAATCATGATAGATGGCAAGAATTATCAATCAGTGCTTATTATGTACAACAATTTGCGGAAGGAGAAGATGCGTGCAAAAAAGCACTAGAGAGTCCATATGATAAAGATCTTAATATTAAAAATTTAGATTTTTATATTTTACAAAAAAAAACAGAATGCAAGAATGGTTTACAAAAACCATAGATAAATATACCAGACAAATAATTATTTTTTGTGTATTTTTTCTGTTGATGTTTGCCCTTTTCAATTTCTTAACACGACAAAAAGGATCATACACCAATTACGACGAAACCATAAAAGCGTTGTTTGAACTTCCTTTTGCTCCTAAAAAGTCTGTCTCAGAAAGCCGCGAAGCGGCTTGGGAAAACAGGTCTTTTTCTGTAAATTCGAACGGCATTCAGAGCAAAGGAGAACAAGAATGTAAAAGAGTTATTGAAGAAATAACTCAAAAACCTTTTATCAAACATAGACCAGATTTTCTGAAAAACGAAATTACTGGAAAAAACCTCGAACTAGACTGTTACAACGACGAGCTCAAACTTGCAATAGAGTATAACGGTATTCAGCACTACGAGTACACTCCCATGTTTCATAAAAACCGAGACAGCTTTTACAACACAAAATACAGAGACAAAATAAAAGTGACATTATGTCACGAAAACGGAATAAAACTAATTGTGGTTCCTTATACTGTAAAACTTCAAGATATTAAAAGGTATATCCAAGACCACTTATAAGAAACTTCGTAAATTGTAAAACCCGGCAGAAATGTCGAAAACAAAAACTGGAAACATAGAAAAAATTTGTAAAAAAAAATATTTTGTTTGTAAAAAGATGCCACCCAAAGCGAAATCGAAAGCTAGGTCCAAACCCCGTTCCCCTGCAAAAAAGTGTAGAGAACGAATTTGTTACAGCAGAAAACGAAAATGCAGGAGCAAGTCTAAGAGCCCTCCCAGAAAAAAGAGCTCAAGCACGATCTCAATCAGGAGCGGAAGTCCTCTTCTCAGACTGATGAGTCGTCTTACTCCACAAGCGCAAGCCCAAATTATTGCCCGGATGTCAGCACAACGATTGATGTAATAACTTATAAATTACTAACCTTACTTTTATGGTTAGTAATTTAATTTATAACTATGAATATATAATCAAAATGACTACTGAATCAAAATCAAATGTTCATAGTTTTATACAAACCATAAAGTTTTTAAGCGAGAATTACAACGGTAAAGCACTGTGTGTAGACTTAGAATACTTGGAAAAATGTTTGGAAGCAGAAGTGGAATGTCTATCTTTTTTTGACGCTTCAACTCTCACAACTCTCATTACGAACGTGTGTAGTAACTTGGGCTCCAAACACCCGGACTATATAACGTACGCTTCTAAAATATGCGCGTACGACTTGCATAATAAAACCAGACCCTCGTTTTCTGGTTTTGTGAAACAGGTGTGCGATTACAGAAACGTTAATACAGGAAAAATGTACAATCTTTTTTCAGAAGATTTCTGTATTTGTGTCAGCTCCAACGCAGAACAGATAGACTCGTGGGTTGATCACGACAAAGATTTTGATTATTCCTACATTGGTCTTAAAACACTAATACACTCTTATTTGTACAAATTAGACGACAACATAGTAGAACGCCCACAATATTTATTGATGCGCGTAGCAATAGGGATTCACTATGACCCGGCAAATGGTCCCTCCGAAGGCGGGGCTTGGTTAGAAGCAGCACACGACACATACTGTTTGCTGAGTAAAGGTTTTTTCACACACGCAACACCCACTCTTTTCAACGCAGGAACAGTCAACGCACAGTTAGCTTCGTGTTTTTTGTTAGACATAAACGATGATAGTTTAATCGGGATTTACAAGACTCTGGGCGACTGTGCGCAAATATCAAAATACGCCGGCGGTATAGGCGTGGCTATACACAAGATACGCGCGGAGAGGTCCTTAATTATGGGAACAAACGGTAAGTCTAACGGGTTGATTCCGTTGCTCCGAGTTTTCAACAGCACAGCGCGATACGTCGATCAGGGTGGAGGAAAGAGAAAAGGTGCAATTGCAATTTATCTGGAACCATGGCACCCTGACATATTAGATGTGTTGGATGCAAAAAAAAACACAGGGTCAGAAGAACAACGAACCAGAGATTTATTTTATGCGTTGTGGGTTCCGGACCTGTTCATGAAAAGAGTAGAATATAAAGAAATGTGGTCTCTGTTTTGTCCTAACGAGTGTCCGGGATTATACGAAACCTCGGGACATGAGTTTGAAGTACTTTACGAACAATACGAGAAAGAGAATAGAGCCAGAAGCACAATTTCCGCACAAACACTTTTCACAAAAATCCTTCAAACGCAAATTGAAACAGGAACTCCTTATATGATGTACAAAGATACGGTTAACAGAACGTGCAACCAAAAAAACCTGGGCACAATCAAGTCGTCTAACCTGTGTGCGGAAATATGTCAGTATACTGATCAAAAAGAAATTGCAGTTTGTAATCTGGCGTCTGTGTGTTTACCAAAATTTGTTCAAAATATCCCCTGTCAGACCGGCCGCGGAGTGATTACAAAATTCAACCATAAATTATTAGAATCGGTAGTATCAACCATAGTAAGAAACATCAACAAAATAATAGACAAGACGTACTATCCGATAGAAGAAGCAAAATTTTCAAATCTGAGACACCGTCCAATGGGAATCGGTGTCCAGGGGCTTGCCGACGTGTTTGCAATGTTGAATATCTCTTTTGAAAGTGAAGAAGCACGAAAATTAAATAGAAAAATTATGGAAACTTTGTATTTTTCAGCGCTGAGCGAATCAAATAGAATCGCCCAGACAGAAGGGTGCTACGAATCTTTTATGGGGTCTCCTCTCAGTGATGGTAGGTTTCATTTTGATCTGTCATCCGATTTTTCTTATTCAATGCTGAGTAAACGCTGGGATTGGGAAAGTTTAAGAAAAAAAATTGTGAAACACGGAGTTAGAAATTCTCTGTTTGTTGCACTTATGCCTACCGCTTCAACGTCACAAATTATGGGTAACAACGACGCGTTTGAACCTTTTTCTTCAAATATATATACTCGCCGCCTGTTATCTGGAGAATTTGTAGTGATCAATAAACATCTCGTAAATGATTTGTTGGAGCTAAATCTATGGTCAGAGGATATTAAAAATAAACTTATAGAACATAACGGTTCTGTGCAAAAACTAGATATACCAGAAAAATTAAAACACGTGTATAAAACCGCTTTCGAAATTTCCCCAAAATCTATCATACAAATGGCAAAAGACAGACAGTTTTTTGTAGACCAGAGCCAGTCTATGAACCTTTTCATAGACACTCCGTCTGTTGCTTCTCTGGCAAAAATTCATATGTATAGTTGGAAACAGGGGCTTAAAACCGGAATGTACTATTTGCGCACGAAACCTGCGGTTAACGCAGTTAAAGTAACCTTAGCCCCTGTGGGGCCGGCGAGAGATGTTGCATTTGTGTGTAACTCTGAAAACGGAGTTTGTTTTACATGTAGTTCTTAATTTTGGAAAAAAAAGGTATAGGAATATAAAATGAACAAAAATTGCACTCAAGAGTTCTTGGATTTAAAAAACCCTTTGATCATAAAAACAATTTTAGAAAATCTAAACAAGTCGGCACTAGTACTTTTTTTAGAGAAGCATGGTTTTTCTATTAACGATCTCAAAAAAATGTCAAAACCTCAACTTATTGGCGAGGTTATTAGAACTTTCAATTTACCCGCTCAAAGTTGCAATAGTGCCAAAAGAGATTTTTATTACAATGTTTTAACACAGAAACCCCCTTGTTTATCAAACACAGAACGATCTCTAATACAAGCCCTTGTCAACACCTCAGACATGCAAAAAAGACGTGATATCTTAAACACGTTAGACGCCAACACGATATATATGTTATGTTCGCATTTTGGCGTCCCAAATGCGGAAAACATGAATATAGAAGAACTAAGACAAATTTTGATTCGGCTGTCTAGCAACGGAAGAACACCATTAACCACTATGAATGCGGCTTCAGCACAAGCATATAGTTATATGGAAACCCCGCAGCCGGCGCCTCCGGTGTTAGCAGGCTTTTTAAACGCTCGTACAATTGCAGACCGAAGAGACATCTTAAGAAAACTAAACAAACAACAACTGTTTGTTCTGGCAACATATTTCAAAATTCCAGATTATAACACTCAAACACGAGAAAACATCATCAAAAAACTTCTATATAACATTCCACCTCCTAATGTAACATCAATTAAAACAGATAGAGTTTCATTAACTCAAAAAATAATCAGTGGTTTTAGGAATGCTCAAACAGTTTCTACTAGAAAAGATTATCTCAACACCTTAGATAAACAATCTTTACTTATTTTAGCAGAACATTATGATGTTCCAAAGAAAAATCGAGAAGAAATTGTCAACTATCTAGTATACAAAATCCCGGCAACACAAGCTGTGGCACCTATATCTTCGACGTGCAGCATTCCTAAGAATGTGCAATTTTTTTCCGAAAGAGAAAAAAGAATTGTAAAATCTTTTATAAATGCTACAAATACAGAATCCAAGAAAAAACTTTTAAACAGCCTTTCAAAAGAAGATTTGCTCATATTGGCCCAAAAATTTAATATATATGGCTACTCCTCCCTCAATCTTGCACAGCTACGAGAGCAAATTTTTAAAAATGGAAACACCGGCGTGTCACTAATAGACAATTTTGAATTTGCGCAAACACCAGAGCAACGAAAAGAAATTTTAAATTTTTTGGACAAGAGAGGGCTGATGATGATAGCAAAAAAATATAACATCGCAAATATCAATAAAATGCCCGCAGAATCCATACGAAACGCTCTTTTTAGGCTCCCTTATTTGAACTACAAACCATCAAGTTACAATAATGCTTGTGAAATTCCTTCTTATGCCGGCGGCGCAGCGGCCGGTCCCGAAGGGGCTCCTTATGTCAAAAGAAGCAGAAATCTTATTATAACTCCCAACCCCACCACGCCTTCTTCACCTTCTATTGCTGTATCAAAAGCCTTACCTCCGCCGATGGCTCTTGGTGACAAAATAATGACACCTTTTAGAACTCGACAACGCGACGATCGTGTGTCCTCTGTTTCTTATACTACTTCAGAATGCCAGACTTCACCTTTGCCATCTTGTTCCTCTTTTCCTTCTACTAATACTACTTCAGGATGCCAGACTTCTAATGTTTCGACAAAGGGTGTTCCTTATGTTTCAAATCAAAGCCGGGCCCGCTCCGCGGCTCCGGTCCAAATCATAGAAACAGTCCCAACATCTTTTACAAGAACTCCTTTAAAAATTAAAAGTATAGCACCTGCCTCGCCCCAGGTGTCCAGTAGGTCAACACCTAGCGTATACACCTCGCCGGTGTCCAATAGGTCAACGCCTATCAAGTTAACATCCAGTCAATTAGCTGAGATTGTAGGTCCATTTGAAGTTAGCAGAAACAAGTCGTGTGGTCTTTACGAGACACCCTCCCCAAGTGTTGAAATAAGCAACGCTTCACAACCGTTAAAGTCAAATTTGTCGAGTTTACAAAATCTTCTGGATAATTTGCACGAAACACTTGGACCAACACCGAAAGAAGTTCTTAAAAACAGAAACAAGATTCGATCAAAAATAGAGAAATATCTGAAAGAAAACAAGATGTATGACGACGATGGAACACTTATAACCATTGAAGATCATTCTTTCTACTCAAAAGGTGAACTTTTGCTTGGCGACGAGAACAAACAAAAAGCACAAGTTGAAGAGTTAAAAAGACGAATGCCACATATAAATTGGACCGCTGTTAGTGGAATAATTGGTGTTGGTCTTGTTCATCTATACAGCTGGTGGTTATATAATATGGCAGGAAACCTGTTTGGCCCGTCAACTGCTACCGGTTTTAGCGTAACAGACGCGTATATCCCACGAGGAGGAATGCAGACTGGTCTTTTTGCTCCTGCTCCGCTTACAAACAACTTTGAACCTTATCCATTAACATATGATAATACAACTGCCGATTTTAATGTACCAGATTATGTCCCACAAGGAGGAATGCAGACTGATCTTTTTGCTCCGCTTACAAACAACCTTGAACCTTATTCATTAACATATGATAATTCAGCTGTTGGTTTTCCAAATAGCAATCTTGTTTTTCCAACAAACACAGCTGTTGATTTTCCTTGTCTTGCCGGCCCGGCATTTGAAACAGCTGTTGGGTTTCCTTCTCTTGCCGGCCCGGCATTTGAAACAGCTGTTGATTTTCCAACAAACACAGCTGTTGATTTTCCTTGTCTTGCCGGCCCGGTATCTGATACAGCTGTTGATTTTCCAACAGTTTGCAGTATTTGATACAGCTGTTGATTTTCCAACAGTTTGCAGTATTTGATACAGCTGTTGATTTTCCAACAACTACCGATCTTGGGTATCCTTGTCTTGCCGGCCCGGAATTTGATACAGCTGTTGGTTTTCCAACAGTTTGACAATTTTGAACTTTTGAATAATAAACCTAATAATTGATAATTAAACAATTATCAATAGTGTTTACAAAAACACAGTAAACGAATTGTGTTTTGAAAGTCACAACGGTTTGCTTTAACAAAATTTGTACTCGATGATTAACACGTATTATACTGAAGAGTTAGCCCCGAAGGCGCCGGGGATACAGCCGGACATGTGCAAATTTACTTGATAACTGTTTTGGTTTATCTTTGCAAGCTGCCTGCTTAACATGTCTTCTCTATGAAACTGGCTATCTCTTAACCAGGTGGGGCATCCAAGACACGACTCCGGTGTGTCGGCTTTTTGNGTCTCCACAAAAAAGTAATGGGGNTTGCAAATTCCCATGGGATCGGTATATGTTTCTTTAATTATTCTATGTTTTGAATCAAAAAGATAGGGTGTAAACGGNGTAGCCAGATCAACATCATAATAGTATTGTATNGATCCGTCTCNCAGATTTATATACGAGCTGTCTTTGTATCCCGTTGAAGAGAGATTAGAACATTCGATCGAGGGGTTTAAACCGTCGACAGTAAACAAGTCTCCGTTTGTTGGTGG
>BS_KBA_SWE02_21mDRAFT_10000191_pt1 | contig 21850 bp, 22 predicted proteins | sample BalSeasSWE02_21m_FD_9196 | JGI IMG/M metagenome (IMG submission 9196)
CGTCCTGAGCTTGCTGAACAGGATCAGGCCGTGAAGCGCCGCCCAGAACATCATGGCGAATTTCCTACCATTTACTTTTCGGAATTCCCCCGCGGCCATTCCATCTTCGATGGTGCTCACCATGAGGGCTACTATTTGATTACCCCTCTGGTCAATCATTTCTTTGAGTTCATCGCCTAACAAAGTTCCCGGCGAAGAGAGAAAATAGTTAATAATATCGAAGTAATCCCTGTTTTCCGCACTGAAGTCAAGATAGCTTCCGGCAATGGCCCTGAGCCGATCGGGACCGCCTTTTTCCCGGGAAAGAGCCTTCCTGGCTTTTTCGTGCAACAGCTCAATCCCTTCCTGCTGCAGAGCCGCGAATATTTCTTCTTTACTCTTAAAGTAGGAATAGATGGTCCCCACTCCAAGCTCTGCATTTTTTGCAATCTTATTCACGGAAGTGGCCTGCAGGCCCTCTGCAAAAAGCAGATCCCTGGCAGCATCAAGGATCTGTCTTTTCCTTTCTTCTTTCTCTCGATCTCTTCTCTCTTTTAAACCCATAGAATATCCTGTTTATTCGTGTAATTCGTTTAATTCGTGGTTGAAAAAGTGTTTTCATGGTAAAGGATCATTCCAATTCGCTTCTCAACTTCTTTGCCATCATCCTTTCATAGACGCCAGGCGCCAGGCGGCTCATCCAGTAACTGAGTTTACCGATCGGGGTCAGCACCAGCAGATTTTTGCGTTTAACGGCAGCCCTGTATATTGCCTCCGCCGCCTCTTCAGGTGTTCCCTGACTTCCCACGGTGGATTGAGGATGGTCCGTCACCTGGCCGTCTCCGCCAAGTGCCCTGGTCTGGAGGTTCGTCCTGACAAAACCGGGACACACAATCATCACATGGGCGCCCGTCCCGAAAAGCTCCGTCCTCAGGGAGGTGAAGAGACCGTTTAGAGCGTGTTTGCTGGCGCTGTACCCTGTCCTCCCAAGCAAAGGGGCAAGCCCCGCCACGCTCTCGTTAACGATTATCAGGCCTTTTCTCTCCACAAGGCTTTCAATAGCTGCCTTGGTGCAGTAAAGGGATCCGAAGAAATTAATGGCCATCACTTTTTCAAACACCGCTACACGGGTAGACCTGAACGCACCCCGCTGGGTGATACCCGCATTATTGACCAGGACGTCAATACCTCCGTAGTTTTGCAGAATGCGAGCGATCGCATCCTCACACTGCCGTCGGTTGCTCACATCGCAGACAAACCCGGTGCAATCCACTCCGGAAGCAGCCAGGCTTTCCCGGGCCGCCTTGAGTGCTTCCCCGTCCATATCCAGCAGACCGATCTTTGCNCCNTCGGATGCGAATCTTTGACACAGCGCAAACCCGATCCCGCCGGCGCCCCCGGTAACGACCACGACTTTGTTTCTAAATGGCTTTTCAGACATCTTTTCCGCCTTCTCTCGGATGAACTTCATTTTTTTTGGCACGGATTACACGGATTACACTGTTTTTTCCTTTTGCACGGAGAATTCAGGGACCTGAATTCTTCGTACGAACAATCCTTCGGAATGGGAGAAGGCCTGCTGACTGAATTCCTCCGCAACCTTGAACATCATGTGCTCCAAAGTTTTTGTCTCAATCAGATCCCGCTGAAAAGCGGGAAGTCTGCGCCGTCATCTGTCCTCCGTCTTCTGTCCTCCGTCTTCTGCCCTCTGACCACTGATTACTTCCTTCTTTTCAACGTCCACTAACCACTGACTTCTTCCGGAAGTTTGAACCTTGTAAAAATGAAGGCGGTAGTCAACCCCGCGATGATATGCCAGATCCCCCACCAGGCCACCAGGATGGCCATGCCGCCCAGTCCCCCNAAAAAATTGAACACNAGAACCAGTCCCAGCGCCGAATTCTGGATGCCCACCTCGATGCAGACTGCCCGCGAATCCCGCTCCGGCAGGCGGCATAAACGACCAGACCAATACCCCAGATTCAGGGCCAGTGCATTGTGCAGGAGGACGATGAGCATCACCAGGCCGATAACTTTCACGAAAATGGACCAGTTGGCCGCCAGGGCGCCACAGACAATCACCATGAAAAATATCAGAGAAAAGATTTTGAAAGGCTTTCGGACCTTGTCTGCCAGATTGGGGAAAACCCGGCTCAGGGTCAATCCCAGGATAAGGGGAATTCCCAGGATAACAAAAATGGTCATAAAAACATCCACGGGACTGAGGCTCACTTGTCTCAGGATTTCGGCCGTATCCGGATTCAACCCTCCCCACAGGGCCAGATTGAATGGCGTCATAAGGATGGCGGCGGCGGTGGAGACCGCCGTCATGCTGATGGAGACCGCAACGTTGCCTTTGGCAAGATAGGTAATAATATTGCTGAGATTGCCTCCAGGACATGCCGCCACCAGGATCATCCCAAGGGCTATGGAGGGCTGGGGCCGCAAGATCATGGTAAGCAGAAATGTAAAGGCAGGCAGGAGCACAAACTGGGCAATCAGGCCGATCCCGGGGGCCTTCGGGGATACGATGATTCTCTTGAAATCTTCCAGTTTCAGATCAAGAGCCACCCCGAACATCATCAGGCCGATGGCGGCATTGATGATAAAAAGCCCCTGAGGATTAAAATTGAGCCGGATCTGATCAATCGTTGCTGCGTCCATACCCACCTCCTTGATCTATTTATGCCTGATAAGCCCCCACATTGGCCAGGGCCATGCTGGCAGGACTTATCGTCGTGGGATCCGTCATCACGTTTATGCAGGTGGTTTTCCCCGATGCAAACGCCTCTTCAAGGGCAGGTCTGATATCTTCCGGCTTTTCCACGAAGATGCCTTTTCCTCCGATAGCTTCCACCATCTTGTGATAATCCACCCTGCCGATGTAGGTACCATCGGGAATAGCATGCCCCATACGAATTTCCTGGCTGTGCCGGATCATGCCCCAACCGAGATCATTGCAGATCACCACCACAATGGGAAGTCCTTTTCTGATGGACGTTTCAAACTCCATGAAATTGAAACCGACCGAACCGTCCCCGGTAATCAGACAAACCCTTTTTTCCGGGTACAGAAGTTTGGCCGCATTGGCGTAGGGGAGACCCACGGCAAGGGATCCATAGATTCCATAATCCAGGTAATGACCGCCGCAAAGAGCAGTTCGGGTCATTCCCATCCAAGTGGTCGTATCCCCTCCATCCGCCACCACGATATCATCTTCCCGATCCATGAAATCATTGATCTCCTTTGCAAGACGCAAAGGATGGATCGGAACATTGGAACTTTCCCATTCAGCCTGCCGATAAGACTTCCCCTGTTTATGGGCAGCCTGAAGCGTCGTTATCCATGGGGAAAACCGTTCCTTTAACCCGTCGCCCGTCCCTTTTTCCTTCATAATCCGGTTGCACTCCCTGAGGAGCGCCCCTGCATCGCTCATGACAGGAAGATCAATGGAACGATTACGACCCAATTCTTCCGCCTGAATATCCACCTGAATCATTTTTGCCTGCGGGTTGAAGATCTGCCCGAACATGTAGTACAACGCCACCCTCGTTCCCAGAAGAATTACCAGATCCGTCCCGCTATAAGCGGAAAATCCGCAGCCCGGCCTGATCGCCAGCGCCCCCTCAAAACACAGGGGATGCGTGTCGGGCACGACTCCCCTGCCCGAAAGGGACGTCAGAACCGGCAGGCCGGTCGCCTCAATGAATTGGATCAGATCATCCCCTGCCCCGGACTGCCACACTCCGGTTCCCGCAATGACCACCGGCTTTTGGGCCTGCCCGATCATGTCAAGAATCCGGCCGGCCTTTTCAAGGTCCACCGGAAAGGACCTCCCCTGCGTGCAGGGCTTTTTTACTCCGGAGGTTTTTGTCTGACCGTTCAGGACATCCACCGGTATTTCCAGATAGACAGGCCCGGGGCGGCCGCTCGCGGCAGTCCTGAAAGCCATATCAATGAACTCCGGTATTCTTTCCGTATTGTGGCAGACCAGCGTCTTCTTGACCATGGGCCGGATGACCGGTTCCTGGCTCATGTCCTGCAGGTCCAGCTTTTCCCTGTGATTCAGCCCCACGCAACCGGCGATAAAAACAAGCGGCGTATTGGAGAAATAGGCACTGGCAACCCCTGTCAGGGCATTGGTAAAGCCCGGTCCCGCTGTCGCCATGGCCACCCCGGGCTCCCTCGTCATCTTGCCCCAGGCCTCCGCCATAAAGAGCGCCGCCTGCTCGTGCCGGGTGTCAAAAAGGGTAATGGAGGTATTTTCCAGATATTGATAGATGGGCGTGATATGCCCCCCGCTCAAGGTAAATATGTACTTTACTCCTCTTGCCAGTAAAGCTTCCGCCGCTAATTGTCCGCCTGTTATGGTCTCCATTAAATATTCCCCCAAGTATGGTTTCTTGTTTGATTATGCATCCCCACGCTGGAGCGTTGGAACGAGAAAAACGAGGTTTCAGGTTTTCCCGCTTTAGCGGGATTCAGGTTTCAGGGGTGGCCGACATCCAGTTTCAAGTTTCCAGTTTCCAATTTCGAAACGAAGTTTCATATGAGCGCAAATATTCCGCAATCCCTCCCCTCCGGCCTGGAAGCCCTCCGGGCTGGAAGCGGGGGCGTAGGCCCCTATGGGCCGGAGGCCGCAATCCAAAATCCTACAGTTCCATCAACTGCCCGCCCGTAACATTGATGGCCTGTCCCGTGAGGTAGGAAGACTGGTCCGACGCCAAAAACGCCACCAGATTTCCCACCTCTTCGGGTTCCCCTATCCTACCCATGGGAATGGTTTTGCACATTTCTACTTTCCTGGCCTCCACAGTAGTCCCGAATAGCTTGGCTTCAAGACCGAAGCGCCATTTTTCCAGGTCCGTCATGATCTGCCCGGGACAGACGGCATTGATTCTGATAGCAGCGCCGGCAAGCTCTTTGGCCATCACCTTGGTCAGCATGATGACTCCTGCTTTGGCAACGGCGTAGGCCCCATTATATAGGGGGGGAACCTTGCCGGCCCTGGAAGCCGTATTGATGATGCTTCCCTTCTTCCCCATCATCATGGGGAGCACGGCCCTGGTAACCCGGAACACACTGTGAAGATTCACATCAATGGTTTTCATCCACGCGGACTCATCGTACGTGTGAACCGCGTTCGGCACACCGAAGGACGCTCCCGCGTTGTTGCAGAGAACATCGATATGGTCAAATTTCTCTTTTACCTGTTCCATCATCTTCTTAATGGCGACCCCATCCGTCACATCCACACTGACGGCAAGGCAGGAAACTCCAAATTCGTTCTCCAACTCCTTGGCGATATCGGTCATCTCCTCAAAGGCAGCCGTTCCCACTTGATTTTCATCGCCCCCCGATTGCCCTAAATCCGCCACAACCACATCCATACCGCTTCCTGCAAGTTTTCTTGAAATGGCATACCCTATACCTGACCTCTTGCCGGAACCGGTCACTAAAGCCCTTTTTCCCTTTAGATCTACATACATTTTTTGTCTCCGCTTCATATGTTCATGTCAATGGCCAGCAAATAGAATATCATTCAGTAGTTGATTACTACTCGCTTTACGAATAACTGTCAATAAAAAGAATTTGGACGCTGATAAACGCAGATTAACCCTGTTTCTGTATTCTTACTAATGATCTGCGCCTATCTGCGGAAATTTGCGTCCCCAAAATTATTCCCTTAAAAACTATCTATTTTCACCTTTTTCCTTGACTCAAAGAGCCAATCTTCCTATGCTCGCGGCACCAAACAAACCCCTTTCACGGACAATTTTCATGACTGAATCGATGATCGATAAAACCTATGAAGACTTGAGGTCCCGCACCGCAGAACTTCTGGTAGGCGTTGAGGCCCTGACAAAACGAATAAATAACCCTGAACTGGAACGGATCACCGGCGACCTGAGAACAACCATCAATGAACCTTTCCTGTTTGTAGTGGTTGGAGAAATAAAGGCCGGAAAAAGCAGTTTCATAAACGCACTCTTGAACGAAAATATCTGCCCTGTTGACCCGGCTCCTTGCACGGATAAAATCCAGCAGATTGTGTATTCCGCCGAACGGTTTGACAGGGAGATCAATCCTCATCAGAAAAAAATCGGCATGCCGGTGGAAATCCTGAAACAGATCTCCATTGTGGATACCCCCGGGACCAACACACTCATCGCCCATCACCATGATATCACGGAAAAGTTTATCCCTAACAGCGGGTTGGTACTCTTTATCTTTCCGGCGAAGAATCCTCATACGGCCAGCGCATGGGAACTTCTTGTTTACATCAGCTACGAATGGCGAAAACAGGTTGTGTTTATCCTTCAACAGGCCGATCTCGCGACAGTGGAAGAGTTGCGGGTCAACACGGAGAAAGTTAGAGAATACGCCATGGAACGAGGCGTGGATAACCCCCGCATCTTCCAGACCTCCGCAAAATGGGAAGAAGAAGGAGATCCCCGCAGCGGTTTTGAAACCATATGATCTTTCATCAGGGACACAGTGACGGGAGGTCGCCATCTGACCCTGAAACTCCGTTCCATACTCAATACAGCGGATCAGGTTTTTGGCCACATACATAAGGCCCTGGAAGTCATGCAGGACCAGCTCGAGGTGGATAAGAAAGCGGCGGGAAAGATAGAAACCATAATTGATGAGGGAAGACAACAGATCGATGAAGAAATCCGCATTCTGATTGATCGTGTTCTGGGGCATTACGACCGGGAAGCCTCTTGGGTAAAATCCCAGGTAGAGGAAAATCTTTCTTTTATCCCGTTGCTGAAAAAATCGTTCAGCTCCATGTTCAGCCGGAAGCAGTCCTTAAAGAACTGGTTTGAAGATCTGCAACACCGGTTTAACGGACGTTTGAAGGCCGGCCTCGACAATATGGTCAAGGAAGGCAGCAATCATTTCTATTCTTCACTCAAGAATATCGTCAGGGAAGTCACGGAAGCCCTGAACAGAGTTACATCTCCTTCCTGTTCCCGGGAAGGGGATTTCGCTCATCTCCATGAAAAACGTGAGGAGATCCTGGAGGAAATCCGGGAAAAGGTTGCCGCAATGCCTGTGGAAGAAATTTTCGCCGGCGCCGTCACCATGAAACCGGACGATATGACGTCAAAGCTGATGCAGGGAAGCGCGGTTACCTTAATAGGCGTTGCCATCCTGCTGGCGACACACGTCACCCTCGTGGACATTACGGGAGGCATTCTCACCGGGATCGGGGTGCTGATTTCAGCGGGGGTTGTGACCATAAAAACAGGCAAGGTCCTGCGCGAACTTGCCAGAGGACTTCAGGAGGGTCGAAAGCAATTGAAGGACAGGTTGACAAGACTTCTTTCGGAGAGAGCCGATCTTGTTCAGAATGAAATCAGAAATTGCATAACGCCTTTTTTAGAAGATATTGCCCTGCGGGAAAACCAGGTGACGGAACTGTTGTCTGAGGGGGGAGAGATCCACGAACGAGCGAAGCGGTTGTCCAGCGACCTTGAGAAGGCTTCAGGTTGAAACGCAGCAGAAAATAAGGATTCTTCACGGTAATCCGCGATCATCCATGAAGAATTGCTGGTCCGGATGGGAGCGATGTCTGTCGCTGTGTCTTTTCGGTCCGTGTCTGTGTCTGTCTGTGTGGGTCTGTGGCTAATTTCGCGTGATTTGTTTGATTCCCCATCAGCGCGGCAATATTCCCCTTTATCTTCTCAAGGCCGGCACGGGCCAGGGCGGTTTTTCCGAAAAGCCCTTTAAAATCCTCGTCCCGCATATGGAGGATGGCATTGAGGGAAGGAAGGACGACCACTGAAGATTCTTTTCCCCGGTTATGGGGGCAGGCTTCCTGGCAAAGATCACACCCGAAAAAGCATCGGCCCATTTTTTCGCCCGTTTCCCTGTCAACCCTATCTTTTTTCTCTATGGTGAGGTAGGAAAGGCATTTGGATGCGTTTACCCTGTAGGGCGCTTCAAGAGCCCCGGTGGGGCACGCATCCAGGCATCGGGTACATTCCCAGCACAGACTCTTTACAGACTCCACGGCAGGAAAACAGATCACAGCGGTGGTAAGGATTTCCATTAGAAACAGGTAGGATCCGTGCCCGGGAATAATCAGCATATTGTTCTTCCCGATGAATCCTATCCCGGAGCCGCAGGCGAAACTCCTTTCAAGGAGGGGCGCCGAATCCACGCAGACCCTCGATCGGGCGCCGGGATACTCCTGCCCGATGACTCCGGCCAGGATCTTTCCCTTCTTTCTCAAGCGGTCATGATAATCCGTTTCCCGGGGATCGGCATATCTTGAAACGGAAAACCCATCCGAGGTAAGCGGTTTTTCCGGAGAGTATGGAAAGGCCAGGGAAATGATCGTCCTGCAGCCTTTGAGCAGGCCCGCCGGATTTTCCCTTAACTCCTGGTGATTTGCCATCCACGACATATCTCCATGCTTGCCGGCTGCAATCCACGCACGGAAAGGTTCATAAAACAACGGGGTATGGGGGCGGGAGAAACCGACGGCAAGGAACCCCAGATCTTTTGCCTGTTCGATCAGATTCATCACGTTTGGATCCGGGAAGGGAGAAAAGGGCTTGCTCTAACTTCGGTCATTAGATCTCTCACAGAGTTCGCTGAGCGAACAGAAAAAAGCAAAAAGCTCTGAGATCTCTGCGCTCTCCGCGAGAGGAACAGAGAGTTACAAATCGAAAGGAGTCAGGCTTTCAAAACCGTCTTCCGTAACAAGGATGGTCTGTTCGAACTGGGCGGACAGGGAGCCGTCAAGGGTGACCGCGGTCCATTCATCGTCCAGGACCTGAAGGTCCTTTCTGCCCAGATTGATCATCGGTTCGATGGTAAACACCATGCCAGGAACCAGAGGGATTCCTTCTCCTTTTCGACCATAATGAGGAACCTGGGGCGGCTCATGAAAATCCATTCCCACACCATGTCCCACAAACTCCCGGACCACGGAACAGCCCTGCCCTTCCGCATACTGCTGGATGGCCCAGCCGATGTCCCCCACCCTGTTTCCAGGGCGAACCGCGTTCATCCCCCTTTTCAGGCATTCACGGGCCACGCTCACAATCTTTTTCGCACCTTCTCCCGGCTTTCCCACAAAAAAGGTCTTGTTGGCATCCGCGTAAAACCCGTTCAGGATGGGGGTGACGTCCACATTCACGATATCCCCCTCTTTAAGCACCATTTTTCCGGGGATCCCGTGACAGATCACATCGTTCACGGAAACACAGACACTTTTCGGGTATCCCCGATAATTCAAGGGAGCGGGAACAGCGCCGTTTTTTATCGTAAATTCATGGACGATTCGGTTGAGTTCATCGGTGGCCATACCGACCTGTATCTCCGGCTCCACCAGATCGAGTGTCCGGGTGGCAAGTTCTCCCGCCCGTCTAATGCCTTCGATCTGGATGGGATCTTTTAATCGAATTCCGTATCGTTTCTGGTACAATTCCCTGACGTCAGTTCCTTGAGGAGATTTGTGGTTTCCGAGACAACATTTCTTATATTTGAGACCACTGCCGCATGGGCACAGATCGTTTCGCTGAATCTTTTGTTTCCTGTTTTTCATGAAATTCCTATTTCGACTTTACCGGATCCGGCTTTTTTCCAACATTTTCCGGTTTTCCCGATAGGTCGCGATTCTCTTCCACACAGGCAGAGAGATTCTCAAGTAGCATGGCATTGGCGTCTCCAAGCTCCTCTATCACCTTTTCAAGCATCAGGATCTTTTCCTCCAATGGTTTGCATGGCGCATCCTGCGCGTAGACTGCAAAGGGTGTAACGAAAATCAATCCGGCCACAAGAAAAATCCGGGAAGCCTTCCAGGTACAGCTACACATCGGCTTCACCATCTCCGTTTTGCTCCAGCATGGTTCTCACTGACTTTACAGCCCGGTCATAAATGCCAAGCCCCTCATCAAGGAATCGATCCGACATATTTCTGTTCAGTTCCACAAATACGGCTTTCAGGATATTCACCCTTTGGTCCACTGCCGCCATCTGCCCCGTTTCTGAAGGGTCTTCATCAGCGGGAACAGGAGGAACTCCCACAAGCAGATACCATACCAGATTGTCAAGGTCGGGCAAAAATCCTCCCTGTGAGAAATCAACCGATTCCTTGAAATCGTAGTAGGCCTGCAAATAATTTTCTTTCTCTTTCAAATTGTCTCCAAACATAAGTTTTCTCATTGTCTTTCTTTGCGAGCTTTGCGCCTTTGCCTGCCCAGTGAAACCTTTTTTGCTGTTGTTTCATCGGGGCGTGAGACTTTTTTGGTTCCCGTTTGTCCGGGATAGGGTCATTCAAGGGGTCAAGTCTCTCCAGCGCCGGTGTATCCACCAGTACTGTTCCGGGTTTTTAAGGATAATGTCCGAAAGCCAGGATGCAAGATCCTGAAGGATTTCTCCTGTAAGAGCAGATCCTTCCTGCGCTGCCTCCGGAGGCACTTCCATGGGCGGCAGATAGGTTACCCTGTAGTGGACTCCATCGGCTTCCTTCAACACCTGCGTGCGCACGATAGGCAGTCCCGTCCGTGCAGCAAGACGAACAACAAGGGGGAACATGGGCGTCTTTCGGCCGCAGAAATCCACTTCAATGGCAGGACTGTCCGCAGGATGCATGTCAAAAGCGATCATCACCCCACCGCCTTTGCGCAAAACATTCAAGGACCTCTTGAGGACGGTCATGGGAGGCCGATCGGGGATGTTCGTAAACCCTGCCAGTTCTACGACTTTGTCAAATTCAATCTGCAGACGCTTGTCGTGGGGCGCCCTGAAAACCGGCCCGAAAGGGATTCCATTCAACACCAGCGGAATCCCAAGCAACGGAAAAAAGCCCACGTGGCCGGTGGCTAAAATATATCCCCTCCGATCCGCCGTAAGCTCCTCCAAGACGCCGTTTTTTTCCACCCGCACAATATCCCGGACCCGGTCCATATGATAGGCGTAATGGAAAAGATCCACAAACCCGTGGCAGATGTTTTTGACGGCCTCACCGGCAGTCCTCTCAATGGTTGCATGATCCCATTCGGGGAAAGCCATCCTGAGGTTTGTCAACATAATCCTGCGCCTTGACGCGGCCAGCCGCACGCCAAACCGGCCAAGGAGGACGGTTTTTCTGTGAAGGGCTGCGCGGGAAAGATCTCCCTTCAATAGCGACAAGGCCTTCTCCAGAAAAAATGATCCGGCTTCTTTACCAAAATTCTTGATCGCTTTGTTTTTCATATTCAATGCCTGTCGTTTCGAAGAGAAAGGCCGATATTCCAGTTGTAATCCGTCCTTGAACCGACAGCAGGTTGGGGAACATGAACGCTGTAGTCTTTTTCCGGGAACGATCGGGGCATGGTACGGTCTCCGTCTTACAGTCAATCTACTGCATCGCCATCCTTTTCTATTGCCATTTCCAGATTTTCACACGTGCAGCCCCGGTTTTATAAAAAACAACAGCAACATAAGGGCTCACTCAAAAGCATATTCATGAAGAAGCGAGTGGGGGTCGGCACGGCGGAAAGTGTATTTGAAAAACCTGTTCTTTGTCAAGGTCTGTAAGAAGATAACATCACGCGAGGTGTTTGCAATTCAAACGGCGCCTTATGTTGAACCTCCTCAGGAACCAGGATGGGTCTCCAACATTCAGGGATAAGGGCGCCCAAGAAAAAATGGTTAAACAGAACCGCTTCGCGGAAAAATGTCCGGCAAACCGGATTTCATCAAAAAAGCCCCTGTTTCCCATGGCTATATTGCCTTTGCGTTTCCAGAACCAGGGCATTCTGGTTGCTATCGCATACCTCCCATGAGGGCTTGGTTCTAACGTGGTCCATCAGATTTTTTGTCTTACTCATAATCTTAATCGTAATCATAATCGGCCAGCTCAAAAATAGGCTGTAAAAGAGTAAGATTATGATTACGATTACGATTATGACCTTCCGAACGTGCTCTCGACTAATTGGATCAAGTGGGCGAAATTAGAACCAAGCCCTCCCATGATATAGAAACTCCATGGTTCAGAATCCAAATATCCGGCTCTGTTCAACCACATTTCATCCACCATTCCGCTTTAGCTTTTCACCTTCCAGGAGCTCTCCCATCGATTCGGGGAGGAACAAATTCGGTCTCTTTTCACGTCGGCGGAACGGTGGATAAAACGCTATTTGTTACAGATACTTATCCTTTCATTCAGTCAATCACCCACGCCACTCCTTTGCCCGCTCCCCAATGATAACCGAGGGTCATTTTCCTTGACTCACGAGAAAAATATTTCTATAGTCCTCCCGGTGAAACTGGGTTTTTCAGCACACGGCGGGACTTCCGATGCCTCATTTTATTCCCGTTGATAACCGACTTAAAAAGCGGGTGTCGGAATGGCAAAAGGAAACGAGATGGGATATTATTTTTACCGCAGAGAAGGGCTCCGGTCTTTGAAGTTGGAAGACTACGAAGAGGCTGTTGTTTGCTACAGCAAGGCAATCGATATCGACCCTGAAGACGATGATGTCTATTTTTTCAGAGGCTTTGCGCACACCCGCTTGAAGCAGTATGAAAAAGCGCTTGCGGATTATAATCGCGCCATTGAATTAAATCCGCAAAATACCGAGCACTTCGCCCACAGAGGGGAACTCTTCATTTTGTTGCAGAACTTTGAACAAGCCCTCGCGGATTTCAGCCGCATTATCAACATCGCCCCATCTAATTCAAACTCCTACTATAACAGGGGATTGATTTACCAAAAAATGGAAAAATTTCAATCCGCCCTGAACGATTTTTCCAAAGTGGCGGAACTTGAGCCGGACATGGATGGAATTCAGGACATCATCACCGGCCTGAAAAGAAAAGTGCAGGACAACCGCGTAAACGTGAATGTCAACAGCATGAATGGCCAGTTCCACGACCTGAATGAATTAACGGAAAGACTCAATGATTTAATTGGACTTGAAAAAGTCAAAAAGGAAGTAAGCACGCTTCTCAATTTGGTGTTGATGAATAATAAAAGGAAAGAACGTGGCCTGACCGTGGTGCCGGTGTCCCTGCACCTTGTGTTTACCGGCAATCCGGGAACAGGCAAAACGATGATTGCTCGATTGCTTTCCAATATTTACCAGCAACTGGGACTACTCTCCAAAGGACATCTCGTTGAAGTTGACCGTTCAGGACTGGTTGCCGGGTATGTGGGTCAGACCGCGCTTAAAGTCAAAGAAGTAATTTATCAATCCATAGGCGGTGTCCTGTTTATTGATGAAGCATATGCTTTGGCTTCCGAAACAGGGGAGTCCGGTTTTGGGCATGAGGCCATCAACACATTGCTGAAAGCCATGGAAGACAACCGAGATGACTTGATTGTCATCGTAGCCGGGTATCCGGATAAAATGAAGGCTTTTTTGGCGTCAAATCCCGGTTTGCAATCCCGTTTCAACAAGTTTATTCATTTTGATGATTACAGTACCCACGAATTACTTTCAATGATTACATTGCGATGCCGGGAATCAGGGTACCACTTAACACCGAAGGCCGAGAGCCATCTGGAGCGCCTTTTCAATAAAATGGATCGTTCGGAGCACAATAACTTCGGAAACGGGCGAGGCGCACGGAATCTTTTTGAAAAAGCCATCACAAACCAGGCCAATAGAATCGTTCAAATACAGGAATGCTCAGATACGGATTTAATGACCCTGGATGATGTTGATTTTATATGACGTTTGAACCAAAACCCGGACAGATCGGATGAAGATGCAAAAGTCTGGTGGGAATGATGGGCTTGGTTCCAACGTGGTCCATTAGATCTATTTTCTTACTCATAATCTTAATCGTAATCTTAATCGGGCAGCTCTAAAATAGGTCGTAAAAGAGTAAGATTATGATTACGATTACGATCATGACCTTCCGAACGTACTCTCGACTAATTGGATCAAGTGGGCGAAGTTAGACCCAAGCCCATGGTTTAATAAAAGTCGGAACGATGATCAATGCCTCTATACCGATGGGATCTCTAAATATTTCGTGTTTCGATTATGGAAGCCTTTGGGGCAAGGATACATGAAAATTGCGGAGCCTTCTTACTATTTTACAAATAAAAAAAAGGCATGAGGCACAAGTTACGTATCTTATTCAAAAACCCTGGCAGTAATGGAGTCGCAAGGTCTTTTTTGTTGTTGCATCTTGGATCAAACTTCACAGACTGTTGATAGGTTCTTTTAGGCTGGTACAAAGAATAATACTGGGTTTTCAACGACCCTGTCCGTACCAGCCTAAAAGGACCGGTGCTCCGCAGGAATCAGATGCGGCAGCAAAAAAGACCTTGTGACGGAATGGATTTGCTGAATCTGAAAGGTTGTGCCTGGGAATTTGAATAGGATGCCAAGTTACTTTCTATTTTTCATTCGGAAGAAACTTCTGTAGTGAACTGGTTGACTCTTCACCTTACATGGTTCAGATAAGTTTTTTTCACAAGAATGTCTTCTGCAAGCTTCTGTAAATCACTGTACATTTCTTTATGGTTGATCATTGTAATATATAAAAGGGGGACCATATGAAAAATAATAATCATCGCTATTATAATATCGCTTAGTGACCACACAAAACGTAAATTCAGAAAAGGCCCGAGAAAGGTCACAAACAGTAATATAATTCTAAACTTCAGGGGATCTTTTCCCCCGAGATATCTAAAACATTTTTCAGAGATATAAGCAAATCCAATAATTGTTGTAAATGCAAAAACAATTAAACTAACAATAACAACTATCTGACCCGAAAATCCCAGGCCTTCCTCAAAGGATATTGCAGTAAGATATGCTCCAGTTTGATTCTCCCAGTAGGGACTTGAAAGAATCACCAAGCCACTGATGGTGCAGATGATTATTGTGTCAACAAATGGGGTGATCGCTGCCATGAAAGCACCCATCGCGGGCGCCTCCTTGTTTGCCGCCTGTAAAAACGTGCTTGTCCCCATCCCCGACATATGAGAGAAGACCCCACGTGATACGCCGAATTGCAGGGCTTGAAATACGGAATACCCTGCAATTCCACCAACAATTGAACAGGGTCTGAATGCATAATAAAAAACCTGGCCAAATGCATATAATGACTCCAAAGGACGAAAGAGTAAAATCAGAAGTCCACTCATTACATAAATGGCTATTACAACCGGAGCAATTGCCGAGGAGTAATTGACAATTTTCTTCAGACCGCCAAGAATTACAAGCCCCACGAAAAAAGTCAGCAAAAATGCGGTGAAGAAATTGGGAACGTCAAATCTGTCATGAACAGCCTGGGCCAAAGAATTTGCCTGGACCAGGTTATAAAGAACCACTCCCTGAATCAGGAGAAGTCCGGCGACGAATTGAGAGATAAAACGCCATCGGCCTGTCATATATCTCTCAAGATAGGCCATCGGCGTAGCAAAGGATAAAGACTTAACATCAGCAGGTTGTAATTTAATGGCCATATAGGTGGATGCCATTCTGAAAAACATGCCGAAGAGGGCAGACATCCACATCCAGAACAGGGCGCCCGGCCCCCCAAGGTGGATTGCAGTCCCAACACCGGCAATATTGCCAATCCCTACAGTGGCGGCAACGCTTGTGAGGAACGCTTTTTTATGAGAAACAATCCCATCTGTCGATGTTGAATGGTCATTGCGGAAAATCTTAAAAAAAATTGGCAACCCTTTTTTCCAGGCAATTCCACGGGTCAGGTATAAAAAGATCAGGCCCAATTCAAGATAGACCAGGCAAAGAACAGGGTCCCATATCCATTTGGCTAAAGTCTCTATTTTTTCAGTCTCCTACGTTGTCTGCTCGAAAAAAAAGGCGTTGATCATCGTTCCGGGCAGAGGACGATCATTCCTTCGCAATTCGGGCGTCAACCTTTCATGAAACCTTGACAGATAAATTCTTTGGATTGGCCGGAACAATAATCAAATTCTGCCATTAATATCATATGCCCCGTTTAAGTCAAATGAAATCTCAGGGTTCAACGCAGTTATGGGATCGCCGGATCATCAGGAATGGCCATGGATCAGCTCTCGGATGGGGAATTGCGGGGTCGGATCGCCCGTGGTTTTGTTGAGCAAGAAAAGGAATGCTGCTGGAAAATGACTTCAAGGCGCTTGCCTGTCGCCTTTCCGATTTTCAGAATAGCCGTTCCCGTTCCATTTCATCCCGGCTACGACCGGATAGGATTGTACCTTTTTCTTGATTTCTGTTATACCTTGAGGTATTTATCAGTTGCACGTCTTTCAGCGGATATATCGGGGGACACCAATGGGATCATTAAGTACTTTTCACAAGAAGATACTGCCTGACATGGCGTTGAATTTCCTTGTCAATATAGTAAAGAACCTCTTGAACAGGGACACGGTGAGATCGGCCCTCGGAGGGCAGATCAGAAAGATTTTCACGGGCAGTCGCGAAAAACCCTATCAACCGGTACCCGAGGTGGAAGGTTATGCCGACGAAATCATGGAAATCTTCTTGAAGGACAGGAAAAAGTTTCCCAACAGCATCTGTATCGATGGACCTCCCGGGAGCGGTAAAAGCACCCTTGGCAGGGCCTTGGCCGAAAGATGCGGCCTCAAATGGAGAACGATATACTGGCGAGAGATAAAAGGTTCCTATCCGTTCAAACCGGGCAGAATTTACGAAAACATACGGCTTATCCGGACCCAGGGCATGGAACAATTCGATTGCATCATCTATATGGATTGCCCCAGCGCGGAAGCCAGGGCCAGGGTGATTTTGAGGGACAGGAATGCCGCGCTTGCCGATGTGGTGGACTTTACCACACTCAAGACCATCGGGGATGCCGCCTTTGAGATGTTGGATGGAGAGACAACAGCCATAGGAAGGAGTCTCATAAGGATCAAGCAGAGACCGGAAAACGGTTACAGAGACATGGAAGAACTAAAGATCCGGCTGTGGGGCAGGGGAATCGACACCGAACGGTTTTCGAAAGAGGAATTGTTGTTTATCTATTGCTACGGAGAACCCCGAAAGGGAATTCTTCCCTACCTCAAGGTTGGCGCCTATAATGAAGAGATCTTATCCGGACTGTATGACGCACTGGTTATATCCCTTGGAAAGAATTTTTTGACCTGAAATAAGGGGGGCTTTCATGCTGTTTAATTTTCGAAAGGGCAAAATGATGGGTCGGAAGCGCGGAAGAGGGAGCTCCGTCCAACGAGGAAATCCCCCTTTCACCTGTATTTGCCCTCAGTGCGCTCGCGAGCTCCCTCACCAATCCGGAACCCCCTGTTTTCAGACGAAATGTCCGAAATGCGGTTCCCACATGGCCCGTCGATTTGTCATGGAAGACTAAGCGTACCAACGATGAAAGACAGATCCGAAAATGTTGAAAGATTGAAGCGCGGGCAGAACATAGCCTTCCTTGCCACGCTTGTGGCTTTTCTACTGGCCGTGATGAAAGGCACGGTGGGATACCTGTTTGGCTCAGGGGTTTTAATCGCCGATGCCTTCCACAGCGGGGCCGATGTGTTGAGCAATTTTGCGGCAGGGTTCGGGCTCTGGCTGGCTTCCGGCAAAAAGTCCACAAAATTCCCTTACGGTCTTTATAAAGCAGAAACCATGGCCGGCTTCGTCATTGGCGGTTTCATCGCTTTCGCGGGCATCGGGGTATTCAAGGAAGGGTTCGAAAAACTGTTTAGATTAGACCCTGTGAGCGGTTTCCCCGTTCTACCCGTCTGTGCGAGTATCATCTCTTCCATTACGGCCTTCTTCATCGCAAAAAAGCAATTGTCCGTGGGCAAGGAGATCGGCTCTCGATCACTCATCGCCAATTCCCGAGAGGCATTCTTAGACATCTTCACCTCCTTGATTGTACTCATGGGAATCGTGCTGGCCTTTTGGCGCATCCCCTATGTGGAGGGTGCGATTATCATGCTCGTAGCCGTTCTCATCGTGAAACTCGGGGCTGAAAATTTCTGGGCGTCGTTGATGGTCTTGATGGATGCAAACCTTGATCCCGAGTTACAATCCGAGATTGAAAAAAAGGTCAATGAAATCTATGGGGTGAAGGGAGCCAGCGAAGTGAAGATCAGGCAATCCGGACCCTTTAAGATGGTTGAATGCGTCATTGCCACAAGACCTTCGCTCACTTTGTACAAGGCCCATGAATTGGCGGACAAGGTGGAAGATTTCATAGGGAAAAACTACGAGCACATCGAATCGGTATTTATACATGTGGAGCCCGCAAAGGATGAGTGTCTTTCCGCCATCGTCCCTGTTCAGAGTATGGACGGCCTTGACTCCAGGGTTAACGGCCATTTTGCCAGGGCCCCCTACTTTGCCATCCTGCATTTGGAGAACGATCTGATAAAACTGGATGATTTTTACTACAATGAATTTCTTGGCGAAAAAAGACACATCGGGGTAAAGATGGCAAGGATCATAACCGACTACAAAATAGGTATGCTGTTCACGTGCAATATCGGGGAGATAGCCTTTCATATGCTGAAGGCAAATTTTGTCGATATCTACAGGGTGGAAGAAAATATTTCATTGAACGATATTCTTGAAATCTACCGCACCAAGAGTGCGCAACCCCTGCAAGCTCCCACCCATTCAGCCGAAGAATCCCTAATTGCAGGCTGATTTCAGAATAGTGTCTTATGGATATTCGCATTGAAAACGAGATACCAATGTCCGCCCGGGAACTGTGGCAAATTCTGCATACGCCTGAATTTGATGCATTTACGGCAAAGGAGTACGAACTGAAAGAATACAGGGAACTGGAAAGATCCGCCGCTGACGGCCTGACAAAAAGAAGGGTGCGTATTGTCGCCGGGACGGACCTGTCATACATCCCGTGGGGGCTGGCCCATAAAATCCTCCGCGGCGACGAGGTTGTATATGAGGAAACCCAGTATAAATACACCCATCGCTATGAAATGCGGTGGTCCACCGAGTGGATCGAACCGCCGCTGCTCAAAAACAAGATCAGGGTTTCCGGAACGCTTCGGCTTATTCCCATCGACGAGGACCGGTGTAAAAGAATCAGAGATATGAGCATTCGCATCACCCTCTTCGGAGTCGGCTCGATACTGGAAGGCAGGGTTGCCGAGCAGGCCAAAAAAACAAGCAAGAAATTCTGCCGGATGGTGGCCAAGTGGAAAGCCGCTTCCCTGCTATAAAGCAGAAGGGCCTTGTCTGCGCCCCCTTCTCCTCCCGCGGCCCATGCCCTTTTTCCCGCGGTCTTCACCGAAATGCGGGCCTTTCCCCTTCAGCCTCCACCGGCCTTGTGAATGCCCGTCGGCGCCGACCATAATGCCCGGCTCCAGATCCCCGTTGAGGAGGGAAACCACCGCGTCTCGAGCCATTCCGGTCACCCAGGCGTAAACCCTGATACCGTTATGAATCAACCTGCGGGCGGCAACCTCATCAATCCCTCCACAAATCAATATATCCACCCCCAGGGCCGACAGCCTTCCCGTTCTTTCCACAGAGGTCCAGTTCTCGGTCGCCAGTTCCTTCCTGTCAACAATTTTGCCGTTTTCAACGACAAGCAAGAGGAAGCTTTGCGCACAGTCAAAACGGGGTGAAATCCGTTCATCAAAAAGTGGAACAGCGATCTTTGTCATCTCTAATATCCGCGGATGTTCACCGTTTTACGCCCGGGAGGTGCAGAGGAAGGGCGTCGGATGGAACCATCTTCACCGGTTTTTTCCACACCATACTCCTCATCCGACTCCTCGGCGGATTTGCTGAACATTTTATTCAGCAGCAATTTCCCCAAAGGAAGCAGAATGGTTGTTGCTCCCATGCGGTAGAAAAGGTCTTCCCGGAAAGAGCCCCGATCCACAAGTTCGGAAAGTATTTTGTTTGTGGCTGCGATAACGCGCACATCCGCCTTGACCGTGGCCACCGCGCCGAGAGGCTCATATTCTTTTTCCTGGAGTACCCTCAACAGCTTCAGCTGAAGTGCGGTGGAAATGTCGCCGATCTCATCAAGGAGAATCGTACCGCCTTCCGCAAGTTTGAATCGTCCGGGCTTGTCCTTTTTTGCTTCGGTAAAGGCCCCTTTTGCGTACCCGAAGAGTTCGGACTCCAAAAGGGTGTCCGGCAATGCGCCGCAATTGAGAGCCACATAGTTCCCCTTTCGCCCGCTCAGGTCGTGGATCGCCCTGGCAAACAGTTCCTTTCCCGAACCGCTGGGCCCTTCGATGAGTACGGTGCTGCCACTCGCTGCAACGTCTGGAAGGATGTCCAGGATGCCCCGGACTTCGTGATTCTTGCTGATGATATTTCCAGAACGGTATTGCCTGCGGATCTCCTTGCGCAGCGTCTCAATGGTGGACAGGTCCCTGAAGGTCTCCACTCCTCCCACGATATCCCCATTCTCGTCCCTGAGGACGGACGTACTGACACTGACAGGGACGGCGCGGCCGGCGCTATTGAGAATATTGATGTGAAGGTCGATAAGTTCCCGGCCGGTTTCAATGGTTTTCCGCAGGGCACAGGCGTTCTGGCAGATGTTGGCGCGGAAAACATCAAAACATTTCTGGCCCAAGGCCTGGTCTCGCACAATTCCTATGATTTTTTCAGCGGCACGGTTAAAAAACGTAATGTTGCTGTCGCGGTCCACCGTGAAGACCCCATCGGCAATGGAATCAAGGATCGTATCTCGCCGTCCATCAGGCGGTTTTCCACTCATGACTCACTCCACGCCTTTTGCTGAAATGGAAATTTGACATCTCACAGTGGGTAAAAATAAAACATATGGGTTTCGATTAGGGCAAAATTCAAATCGCTAATCCACCTTCCAGACAAAAATATTGCGGGCGATCGCCGTATCGAGAGCAAGCTCGGTATTTTCGAATTTGATGCAGAAGGCCGGATTGACCCTGTGCACGGTCACAACGACACCCGGCTGCAACCCCATGGATATCAATTGATGCAGATTTGAATGGCTTCCGGGTTTGATGTAGGTGATTTTGCCCTTTTCACTGGCTTTGAGTTCGATCAGACTGACCACTGTGTGGTCAACGACTTTAAGCATTTTTTTGCAGCACCTGCCTTTCGGAATCGGTTTTCCGTCCGGACAGAGTCCAGGGTGACCGAGCAGGATGCAAATAGATTCTTCCACTTCCGGCTCCAGGCAGTGTTCGACCTTACAGGCAACTTTCTCCATGGAAGAATCCTTGAGTCGGAGGATGCTCGATACCAGCACCTCGGCCAGTCGGTGACGGCGAATGATAGTTTCAGCCCTGGTTTTTCCATCCCCTGAAAACAGGATTTTATCCGATGTAAGTACGATCATCCCCTTCTTTTCGAGCTCGGCGAGATCGGCTTCCGTAAAATCAACCACACATCTTTTCTTTACGGCATCTATGGAGTAATTCTTGTATTCACCGGCGCACCAGATCGCCTCAATGATTTCTTCCTGCTTTTCCGTCAGCATCTTTCCATCTCCGTTTTGTAATTGGCTCGCATGTGAATGCATTATCTAATTTCTACATTCTAATTTCAAGCGATAATGACGAAACCATCCGAATAGAAGCCGTTAAGGGAGCTCCCGGTCCTTCTTTGCCGGTACGGCCAAGACATGGATGAAACCTATATTTTGTGCAATGTACCAGATGAAAGCTATTCACCCCAAGAGTAAGTATCTTCTCTCCCGCGGATACAGCATCAATGTCCAAACGACTGAGATCTTGGATCGTGGTTGCATCCTCTTTGCCATTGACTCACAAGGGGAATTCCCCTATACTCCTTCCCCGAAAAAGCAAGTTATTGTCATTTCATTCACCTATGAAAGAGAGCAGAATAACAGGGTGTAATTCATGGCTGTTGGTTAACGGCAGCGATTCGTTCCTTATCACCGGGATTTGAAGATCAGGTTTCAGGTGTCAGGTGTCAGGAGAGAGGAACGT
>BS_KBA_SWE02_21mDRAFT_10000192_pt1 | contig 21790 bp, 21 predicted proteins | sample BalSeasSWE02_21m_FD_9196 | JGI IMG/M metagenome (IMG submission 9196)
CACGTCTGCTGCTGCTATCACTTCTTTGCTGCGGCCGGAAAACACCCGGCAATCCAGACCGGGATACCCGAGCAGTACTGACTTAAAATATTGACCAGTCAGCTCAGTCGCAGCAGGCATTAAAAAGGATATACCGGGATAACGCTTGCTCAGGATAACTGCGGCATCAAGCATGGCAGACGAAAGTTTTGCGACCTCACTCATCCGGCTACCGGGAAGGATTGCGATACAGGTGCCAGTGGTGACTGCACCGAGCGCCAAACGCGCAGCTTCAGTGCCGACCTGTAGGGGTATCTCATCGGCCATTGGATGTCCCGTGTAGTCTGCGGCCACAGAATATTGGCGATAACAGTCCGGCTCAAACGGAAAAAGGCACAGCACCCGGTCGGTTGATTTTGTAATGGTTTTTACCCTGCCGGATCGCCATGCCCAGATGGTGGGGCTGACATATTGAATAACCGGGATAGCCCTGGCTTTCAGTCTTTTTTCCACACCGAGATTGAAGTCCGGTGCATCGATGCCAATGTAAACGTCCGGTTTCAGTTCCACCACACGCTTGATGAGCTCGCGTCGCAATTTGATCAGGCGCGGCAGGTGGGAGATGACTTCAGCCAGACCCATCAGCGAGAGCTGCCCGGTATCCCACCAACATTCGCAGCCCTCTGCCTTCATCAACGGGCCGCCAATGCCAACGAAACGGATGTCCGGTTCCTTCAGGCGAATGGCCCGCATTAACGCTGCACCAAGTTGATCGCCAGAGGCTTCTCCGGCTACCAAAACTAATATCATTAGCGAAGGATGCCGCGCTCAGCCAATTTAAGAAAATCTACCATGGGTTGTATTTCAGGTGAGTCTGCAGCCATAGCCGTCAGGCGAATGGTTGCTTCTTCCAGTGACAGGCTTTCACGGTAAAGTGTTTTGTAGGCACGGCGTACCTGTTTGATCTGCTCGGCCGTAAAACCCTTGCGTTTGAGTCCTTCGGAGTTGATACCCTTTACCCTGGCCTTTTCGCCGGCCACCGTTACATAGGGTGGAATGCTTTGGTTTACATAACTGGCGAAGGACGTAAAACTGTGCTCGCCAATTGAACAGAATTGGTGAATCAACGAGTAACCCGACAATATCGCATTGTCACCAACCGTCACGTGACCGGCGAGTGATGCATTATTGGCCATGATAATGTTATCGCCCAGAATGCAGTCATGAGCAATGTGGACGCAGGCCATAATCCAGTTATTGCTGCCGATACGGGTAATACCACCGCCTTGCGCTGAGCCGCGACTAAATGTGCACATTTCACGGATGGTGTTGTTGTCGCCGATGATGAGTTGAGTATCCTCACCGGCATACTTTTTATCCTGTGGTTGCTCACCTATCGATGTGAACTGGAAAATATGATTATTTTTTCCAATCGTGGTGCGACCGGTCAGAACCGCATGCGGCCCGATCCGTGTACCGGCATCGATGCGTACCTTTGCGTCTATGATTGTAAATGCGCCTACCTCAACGTCATCGGCGAGTTCGGCTTTGGGGTCAACCAGGGCTTTTGGATGGATCATTATCGATATTACCTTGAAAGAGTTTTAGCCTTCGGAGCACAAAATTTCACAGCTGGCGGTACGCTGTCCATCAACACTGCAGCGGGCTTCGTACTTGCCTAAACCACGCATGATCCGCGTTTGTTTGACCTCAATCATTAGTTGGTCACCGGGTACAACCTTGCGGGCAAATTTGGCATTGTCTATTTTGACCAGATAATAAATACCACTGCCCTTTAGTGACGTTGCCAGCGCAACGTGAGCCAGCACGCCACAGGCCTGTGCCATGGCTTCAAGTATCAGCACTCCCGGCATTACCGGAGCCGTGGGGAAATGGCCCTGAAAAAACGGTTCGTTGATGGTTACGTTTTTAATTGCAGTCAGGGTTTTCTCCGGTTCGAGCGTGTAGGAAATGACCCTGTCAATCAGCAGGAATGGATACCGATGAGGAAGCAACTTCATTATTTCGGAACTTTCAATGGGTGTCTGGATCGGTTTCTCAGTCATGTCGAGGTTATTTCCCGCTTTGTTTTTCAAGGTGTAATACACGTCGCGCCAGTTTTTCCAGTCTGCGCAAATGGGCGACGGAACGATTCCAGTCCCGTATCGGTTGAGCCGGTAAAGCCGCACTCCAGGTCGTTCCGGGCTGAGTGATTGATTTTGTCACAACGCTACAGAAATTTACCGTAGTCCGATCAGCAATCTGGATATGCCCCACTGTACCGGAAGAGCCTGCAAACATGCAGTATTTTCCTATTTTTGTGCTGCCTGATATGCCCACCAGACCAGCCATCGCGGTATGCGCACCAATCAGGACATTGTGCCCAATTTGAATCTGGTTATCGAGTCGTACATCGTCTTCAATAATTGTATCGCCGATCGCGCCGCGGTCGATAGTTGTGTTGGCCCCGATTTCACAGTCATCACCGATCCGGACCGTACCGAGTTGTGGAATTTTAACCCAGTGATCCTGATCAAAAGCCAGGCCAAAACCATCTGAACCAATGATAGCGCCGGGATGAATGGTGGTTCTCTGGCCTATCCGGACGCCTTCGCAAACTGTTACGTTTGCAACCAAACGGCTATTGTTGCCGAGTCTGCAGTCTGCGATCAACACACAACCTGGTCCAATAAAACAAGCATCTGCGATTTCACATCCGGGCCCGACGACCGCGTTGGCACCGATATGTACGTCGCAGCCGATGACCGCGGTAGGATCAATACAGGCAGATGCATGTAAGCCCGGACTTGGTGGTCTTCGCGGGTCAAACAATTGAGCAATTTTTGCGTAACTCACATAGGGGTCATCGGCAATCAGGGTATTGACCGGGCAGTTCACGGCATCCTCTGCAGAAACAATGACCGCTGCTGCGCGCGTGGTTTTGAGCTGCTCGCGATAGGCCGGATTGGCCAGAAAACTAAGTTGTGTGCCGGTGGCATCAGATAAGGTTCCAATACCTTCAATCAAGATGTCGCCATCACCTTCAAATCGCAGAGCGAATTGTTCAGCTAACTCACAAAGCCTGAGACTGCTGATGGTTTTTTGCATATAAGAAGTCGCTGATGTCTTTGTGACGCCGACAATACGCGTTAGCGCAGCGATTGTTCCCGTTTATCTGCTTCGTACTCCAGCTTGAGCTGGTCGAGAATAAGCTGGGTAATATCCAAAGAGGGATCAGCGTAAACCACGGACTGGAAAGTATCAGGTCGTATCCGCTGTCGCGTGCGATCGCCTGCACGGCCTGGTTGATCTGGTCTTCCAGCTTTTGAACTTCTTCAGTACGTCGGAAAGACAGTTCATCGCGCAGGTCTTCTTTTTGTCGATCAATATTGCGGCGCATATCACGTAATTCACGGTCAAGACGTATTTTTGCATCTTCTGACAGATCGCCCTTTTGCAAACGGTCTTCCATGGTTTGCGTCTGGCGCTCCTGAAATTCGAGAGTTTCGTTACGTGGCCGGAATTCGAGATCCAGTTTTTCCCGACCTTCCAAAACCTGCGGGGCGTTATCAAGCACTTGCTTCATATCTACATAACCCACACGCAGCTGTTGAGCCGTCGCCGAACCGGCAACGAGCACAAAAAACATCANCAGTAGGGTTAAATAGCGTTTCATAANTTCGAATTGTACCCTTTTTGAGCTTTTGTATTAAGTTTTAAGCGTTAGCGTAACCTAGAATGTGGATCCAAAGGAGAATTGCAGGGCTTCAGTACGATCACCACGGAACTTTCTGAAAGGGAAAGCATAGTTCATGATGATGGGACCGATGGGTGCCTGCCATGTAACCGAAATGCCGGTGGACGCCCTGAACAGGCCGGCATCAAATTTGCTCCAGTTTTCATACACGTTACCAACATCCACAAACAGCGCGATGCGCGAACCACCACCTTTGGTGAATGGCGTCGGAATTGCAAGCTCCATGCCGCCTGCAATTTTCACATCACCGCCCACTGCACGGCAACTGACCTGATTATCTTTAGGCCCCAGTGTATTGTCTTCAAAGCCACGAATGTCACGTACACCACCACCATAAAAGTGTTCAAAAAATGGCAGTCCGGTATCCAGCAACATCACTTCTTCCTGCAGACAATCGCCTTCGGTCCCGGGGGGTAACTCGTCAACGGGCGAGGCCAATGAAGTGCTGTCATAGTTATCATATGAGTTGCCATAACCTATGTCGCCGTGGACGGAGAACACCAGGCCTGCCCAGATGGGCCAGTATTTTGCAGCGCGGTAGTAAATCTTGTAAAACTGGCGGTCGCTGAGAGGCGTCGATGCCTCGATGCCTAACCGTTGCGACGATCCGCGTGTCGGGTTAAGGAAGTGATTACGTGTATCTCTGGTCCAGGATGCTGTGAAATCGATGGCGAAGAAGTCACGCTCATCGGCTTCAAGTTCATTATCGCCATTATGGTCAAGCGATTTCGACAATGGGTCACCCACGATCCAGGTCAGATAGGGTGGCTCAGGGCAAATTTTGTTGTTGTTGTAGTCGCGACAACCGACCACTTCCCCGGTGTCCGGATCAACGATATTCCGTTCGAAGAAGAATGTGCCAATATTCAGATCGGTTTGCCTTAATCCCACCCCGGCACGGAGATAATCCACTTCGGTAATGGGAACACCAAAGCTCATGCCGCCAGCCGCTTCGGTACTGGTAAAGGTCGAGATGTTTGCGCCCTTCTGGTTAAACTCCTGGTAACGGATATAGAATCCGCGACTGACACCGTCTTCCGTCCAGTAGGGGTTGTCATAGCTCATGTTGAAGCTGCTGATAATACTGCTGCGAGACACAGATACGCCTACCCGTTTGCCGCTTCCCAGGAAGTTGTCCTGCTGTATGCTTGCCGACAAAATCAACCCCTGAATCTGTGAATAACCCAGACCGACCGAGAAACTGCCAGCTGCGCGTTCCTCGACAGTGACAACTACATCAATCTGGTCATCTGTGCCGGGTACGGCGGGTGTTTCAATATTGACCGATTCGAAATAGGTCAGGCGTTGCATACGGATCTTGGAACGGTCAATAGCAGCCTGCGAGAACCAACCGCCTTCGAACTGACGCATTTCCCGTCGTAATACCTCATCTTTGGTACCACTGTTGCCGACGAAAGTAATTTGCCGGACGTAAACCCGTTTACCCGGATCGACAAAGTAATTGATGGTGACCAGGCGATTTTCCCGGTCGATCTGCGGAATTGGATTAACGTTGGCGAACGCGTAGCCAATATTCGAGAGTATGGCCGTAATATTTTCAACACTCTGTTCCATTTTCTTGCGTGAAAATATGTCGTTATCCTGGGTCATGATCAGACGTCTGAGAGTCGCTTCTTCGATCACCAGGTCACCAGTTATCTGGATTTTTTCCACCGTGTACTGCTCGCCTTCAATGATATTGGCAGTGATGTAGATGTCCTTTTTGTCCGGACTGATTGAAACCTGTGTGGATTCAACGTTGGCATCAATGTAACCACGGTCCTGATAATAAGAGCGGATTTTCTCGAGGTCGCCGGAAAGTTTTTCACGGGAATATTGGTCATCTTTCGACCAGAATTTCCAGCCTGGAGGGATTTTGGACTCGAATTCGGTCTTGATCTCTTTGTCGGTAAACAGCGTATTACCAACGATGTTAATGTGCTTAATTTCAGCGGTATCACCCTCATTGATGGTGATGGAAATGCGCACGCGGTTGCGATCCAGTTCAACGACCCGGCTATCCACGGTAACCGCATAACGTCCCTGGCTAAAATATTGCCTGACCAGTTCCTGCTTGATGCGATCCAATGACTGCGGTTGGTACACCTCACCTTGTGCAAGACCGATGTCAGCGAGGACGGGTAACATATCTTCATCCTTGATGGCCTTGTTACCTGTAAGTACAACTGCCGCAATCGCAGGTCGTTCCTGAACCCTGATGATCAGGATGTCACCTTCGCGTTCAAGATCGATGGAGCTGAAAAAACCCGTTTGGAACAAGGCACGAATAGCCTGGCGCGCTTTGGACGAGGTTAACAAATCGTTCGCATCTATCGCCAGGTAGTTGAACACGGTGCCTTCTGATATACGTTGTAAGCCTTCGACTCTGATATCAGAAATCACAAACGGATCAAGCGCCATGGCAGACTTTATTGTAAAAAGACCACATAGCAGTATGATTAAGATTCTTCTCATTTATACAGATCCGTAAGAGTTACTTATTTCGAGGAAGGTAGTCTATCCGACCAGTCGTAAAATATCGTTAAAAAATGCAATACCCATCAGACCAAACAGTGCTAACAGACCAATATATTGACCTTTGGCCTGTATTTGTTCAGACACCGGACTTCCTTTAACTAATTCTATCAGGTAATAGAGCAAATGCCCCCCATCCAAAACAGGAATTGGCAGCAAATTAAGAATTCCGAGACTAAGACTTATAGCACCGAGGAAAAACAGGAAACTTGAAACCCCCGCATTGGCCGAACTATTGGCAAACTGTGCGATGCTGATGGGGCCGGAAAGATTTTTGACCGATGCTGAACCGGTCAGCATCCGACCAAGCAAACCCAGAGTGGAACCGGTCAGACGCCACATTTCAGACGCCGCCGCACGGAATCCATTGAACAGACCATATTGATGCATGAAATAGGCCCGGCTGATCCGGTCTTGCAGCTCTGCATCCGCTGGTTTGTTGGTGACACCCAGGATCAGGCGCTTGGAGAAAGTACCGGTGCTGTTTTCTTCCGGGGTAACAGTTAGCTCCAATAGACCGCCGGCGCGTTCGACGATAACTTTTAAAGGTTCACCTGCCGAGCCGTGTTTTTGCACCAGTGCGCCCACCCAGCCCCAATCGGCAACCTGTTCATCATTAATACTGATGATGCGATCGTCCACCTTGAAGCCTGCGCGGCGGGCCGGGCTATCTGCGCTNACTTCGCCNACAATGGCCGGCANACTTGGGCGCCAGGGGGTGATTCCAATTCCTTCCAGGGCCTTTTCTTCCTGAAAATCACTGCCAAGTTGACCCAGGTCCAGTTCCACCTGTCTTTGTTCACCGTTGGCCTGTTCCAATTCAAGTGTGACCTTGTCACGATCCAGGGCAAGCGTAATCAAGCCCAGGATGGCGTGTGACCATGTTTCTGTTTTTTCGCCGTTTAATGAAACAATCCGGTCACCGGCTTCAATCCCGGCACTGGCTGCGATACCGCTGACCTCTCCAATCACCGGTCTTGATTCGGGCATTCCAACCAGGAACATCATCCAAAAGGCCAGCAAGGTAAAGATCAGGTTGAAAACCGGTCCTGCACTGACGATGGCGATTCGCGCCCAGACCGATTTGCGGTTGAAAGCCTGGTTGAGGTCGCGCTCATCAACTTCGCCCTCGCGTTCATCCAGCATCTTGACGTAGCCACCCAGCGGGATGGCTGCAATCACGTATTCAGTGCCATCGCGGCCCGTTCTTGACCATAACTTCTTACCGAATCCGATTGAAAACTTGAGCACACGAACACCCATTCGTCGTGCCACCCAGTAGTGACCGAACTCGTGAAATGTGATCAATAGCCCGAGGGCGACCAATAACCACCAGATTGAACCAAGAATTTCGGACATCGTTAGTTTTCAGATACCTTTTTTATTTAATAATTTTGCTGGTTGCGGCACGCGCCAAAAGATCATATTCCAGCACATCGTCGAGCCCGTCAATTCTACCCGTTTCACAAACATCAAGTGCAGCAGAAACAACTGACGGTATCTGCAGAAAGCCGATACGTTCCTGCAAGAATGCTTCAACGGCGATTTCATTGGCCGCATTAAATATCACCGGCGCATTTCCGCCAGCCTCTAACACCTGGTATGCCAATCCAAGACCCGGGAAACTTTCCAGATCGGGCGCATAAAATTCAAGCTGGTGTATGTCTGTCAGATTGAGGCGCTTGACGCCAGCTTCAATACGCTCGGGCCAGGCAAGCGCATTTGCAATCGGTGTTCGCATATCGGGCATGCCCAGTTGGGCCAGTACTGAACCGTCACGGTAAGCCACCATTGAGTGCACGATACTTTGTGGATGAATGATAACGTCTATCTGATCGGGCCGTGCGTTGAATAACCACCGCGCTTCGATCACCTCTAATCCTTTGTTGATTAAAGTGGCTGAATCTACAGATATTTTACGACCCATATTCCAGTTAGGGTGATTACAGGCTTCAGCCGGTGTTATGTTGCGCAAGGACTCCCGGTCGCGGTGCAGGAATGGTCCACCGGAGGCCGTCAGGATCAGTCGTTCCACACCAACACTTTCAAGCCCGATAGCAAAGTTTTCCGGTAACACCTGGAACAGTGCATTGTGTTCAGAGTCGACGGGTATGATGGTTGCAGCATATTCAACAGCGGCTTTGCGGAACAACTCGCCGGCAATGACCATGGACTCTTTGTTGGCCAGTAACAGACGTTTCCCGCTTTGTACTGCGTGCAGTGTCGGTTCAAGCCCGGCTGCGCCAACGATGGCGGCCATGACAATCTCTGTCTCATCCAGACGGACAACGGCACTGAGTGCATCTTTGCCAGCCAGCACTTCAGATTTGCAGTTCAGTTGATCAAGTGCAGATTGTAACTCCCTGCTTTTAGTCGTATCGCTGATCACGGCATAGCGGGCGGTGTGCTGCATGCACTGCTCTGCCAGGCGGGATACGTTCGCGTGCGCGCTGAGGGCGACAACGTGATAACGGTCCGGGTGGCGAGCTAGCACATCCAGCGTGTTTTCGCCGATTGAACCGGTGGAGCCCAGTACTGTAATACCCTGGCTAATCAACCGTTCCTACCTCAGAAACCTGAAACCAGCAGACCCAGCGCAAAAAACGGCGCCGCGGCCAGCAGGCTGTCCAATCGGTCAAGTATGCCACCGTGTCCTGGCAGCAGATTGCCGGTATCTTTATGTCCGCTGGTACGCTTATGCAGGGATATCAATAAATCACCGCCAACGGATACCAGGGCCGTTACCAGGCCCAGCAGGGCAAGACTGACGGGATCAATCGTTTCGATGGGCATCAAATTTGCCGCTAACAGGGTTATCAGCGTGGCCCCGACCAGGCCCCCCAACAGGCCCGCCTGGGTTTTCCCAGGGCTAATATTGGGCGCGAGTTTTCTTTTGCCGAAAGCCTTTCCGGAAAAATAAGCACCGGTATCCGCTGCCCAAACTATCAATAACAATAACAGGATAAACCAGGAACCTTCCGTCTGAACCCGTATCCAGCTAAGCGCAAACCAGCCGCTGGTGATGGACAGAAGAGCAGTGGTGATAGAAATAGCCCGGTAGCTTTGGTCGACGGGTGTGTCAGGGTGGTACAGGGGCAAGCGTATAAACATCAACAACCATGCGAGACATCCTATGCTCAGGTACCACACTATGCCGTTTGCCCAGTTATCCCGGTAGCTGAAAAGCGCCGCTAAAATTATTGCCTGCACCAGGACCAGCAAATATCCACCCCAGTGACTTGAAATCCCGGCTAGACGCCGGTATTCCCAGCTTCCACCTAACAGTATGATGGCGAGCAGGATCAGAAACCAATCGGCCGGCGCTGCAAATATTGCAGCCATAACCACTGGCAGTAACAACAAAGCTGTTAGCACTCGTTGCCTAAGCATTGACGGTGACTTTCACTTGGTCGGTGGTCCGGCCGTAACGCCGTTCACGGGTTTGAAAAGCTGCAACGGCCTGATCAAGCGACTGTTCGTCAAAATCGGGCCAGAGTACCGGTGTGAAATATATTTCCGTGTAGGCGGATTGCCAGAGTAAAAAGTTGCTGATACGCATTTCGCCACCGGTGCGAATGAACAGGTCAGGGTCAGGTGACTCCGCGAGTGCGAGAAAACGCGCAAATTGCGGTTCGCTAATTTCGCTGGGAGACAGGCTGCCTGCAAGCACGGCATTGGCCAAACGGGTGGCTGCCTGGGTGATATCCCAGCGCCCGCCGTAATTAACTGCAACATTGGCGACCAGTCGGTCGTTGTTGGCGGTTAAGATCTGAGCTTCTGACATTTTCGTCTGGATGGCAGGATTGAATGCGGTCAGGTCGCCAATAAAGCGCAGGCACACACCATTTTCATGCAACTGATCGACCTCTTTATCCAGCGCCCGCAGGAAAATTTCCATAAGACGCGAAACTTCACCTTCCGGCCGGTTCCAGTTTTCGCTGGAGAATGCAAATACCGTCAGGGTTTTAACGTTCAGGCGCACGCAGTGCTTGATTGTTTTTCTGAGTGCTTTAAGCCCAGCCTGGTGCCCCATGCTGCGTGGACGGTTACGTTTCTTTGCCCAACGGCCATTGCCATCCATGACGATGGCAATATGACGGGGGTTGCTCGATGGCACCACCATCAGTGCGGCCTGTCAGGGAGCACTAGATGAAATCGCCTGCATAAACAAGCATCAAAATTCCAGCAATTCCTGTTCTTTAATTGCAACTATTTCATCGGCTTGTTTAACATGACTGTCTGTGAGTTGTTGGATGTCATGTTCGGCCCGACGATCATCATCCTCGGAGATGTCTTTACCCTTTAATAATCCCTTGATGCTGTTATTTGCGTCGCGACGTATATTGCGGATCGCAATTTTGGCATTCTCACCTTCATGATGGACCACTTTGCCCAATGCGACTCTGCGTTCTTCAGTCAATGGTGGCAGTGGGATACGGATGGTGGTGCCGGAAGTGACCGGATTCAGACCGAGATCAGATTTCATGATGGCCTTTTCAAGGGTCTGCACCATGGTTTTGTCCCATGCGGTAACAGTCAGCATGCGGGCATCTTCGACGGCGACGTTGGCTGCCTGGCTGATCGGCACAAGGCTGCCGTAATATTCGACTTGAACATGTTCCAGCAAGCTTGGATGTGCACGCCCGGTGCGGATTTTGGCCAGTTCGGTACGCAGTGATTCCAGGGTTTTTGCCATGCGGACACTGGTGTCCGTTTTAATCTCTTCAATCATTCTTCTCTCCCGTTTGCCGACTTAGGGCAAGTGTTCACAGGTGTCATTTTGCGGTACCAAAGACCATCGTCCGCACCGCTTTTAAAGTTTAACGACTAATTTTAACAGCAAAATGTGAAGAAGTTGCCGGAGAAACCCAAAGCAGGAGAAACCTCAGCAAATAATGGTGCCGACTTTCTCGCCTTTGACAATTCTAATGAGGTTGCCACTACCGAAAACATTGAAAACCCGGATCGGCATATTCTGATCGCGACACAATACAATCGCATTGGTGTCCATGACTTTGAGCTTGCCTTCAATGACCTCGTCGTATGAGAGGGTCTCATGCAAGCGTGCGTTTTTATCAATTTTAGGATCAGCGGAATAAACACCATCAACCTTGGTAGCCTTCAGCACGATATCCGCACCCACTTCTATTGCGCGCAGGGCGGCGGCGGTATCCGTGGTAAAAAACGGGTTACCCGTACCCCCGGCGATAATCACAACACGACCTTTTTCAAGGTGCCGGGTTGCGCGACGGCGGATGTAGTCTTCGCTGACCGCATGCACGGAAATGGCGGACATTACGCGGGCATCAACACCGGCTTTTTCCAAGGCGTCCTGCAACGCCAGTGAGTTCATTAGCGTTGCCAGCATGCCCATGTGATCGCCGGTAACTCGATCTATCCCGGATTGAGCCAGTCCGGCACCTCTGAATATATTGCCGCCACCGATGACGATGGCAACTTCTACACCGGTATTACGAACTTCATGAATTTCTTTGGCGATCCGGCCAATGATGACCGGGTCTATGCCATAGTCTTCGCCACCCAGCAATGCTTCACCGCTGAGTTTCAGAAGGATGCGCTTATAGGCGGGTTTATCCACCCTTTACCTGCTGCATGACCTCTTCTGCAAAGTTGTCGACTTTTTTCTCGATACCTTCGCCGACCACGAGGCGTGTAAATGCTTTCACCTTGGCGCCATTTTGTTCAAGCAATTTGGCAATGGTTATATCGCCATCCTTTACAAAATCCTGACCCAGCAGGGTTATAGATGAAAGGTGCTTACGCATCCGCCCCTCAACCATTTTCTCGATAATGTCAGCCGGTTTGCCACTATCGGCTGCCTGCCCGATAAGGAACTGTTTTTCCTTTTCAAGAATATCCGCCGGGACATCATCAATATCAATAAAAGCCGGGTTCAATGCCGCAATGTGCATGGCGATATCTTTGGCCATTTCTTCAGTGCCACCTTCGATATCGACCAGTACGCCGATATGTCCACCGTGAACGTAAGCGCCAATGTTGCCGCTGCCGGTCATCCGGGCCATCCGTCTAACCTGGATGTTTTCACCGATTTTAGTTATCAGGGCCTGGCGGGCGACTTCTAGGCTTGAGCCGTCAGAGTCTGTTGCCATCAGCGCTTCCACGTCATCGGAAGTGGCGGCGAGGGCATTGGTGCCCACTGCATCGACAAACGCCAGGAAATTAACATCCTTGGCGACAAAATCAGTCTCACAGTTGATTTCCACCATGACGGCGGCAGTATTGTTTTCGTTGGAGGCCAAAGCGATCCGACCGTCCGCAGCAATTCTCGAAGCCTTTTTGTCAGCTTGCGCCAGTCCGGACTTACGCAGATGTTCTATCGCTGTTTCAAAATCACCGTCAGTTTCAACCAGTGCTTTCTTGCACTCCATCATGCCAGCGCCTGTGCGCTCACGAAGTTCTTTTACCATTGAGGCCGTTACTGCCATCATCCTATTCCTTCTTCAACTCAGTTAAACAGTCCAGCGTCGAAGCTGGGTTTGATACCCCGCCATCAGACGGGGTATTTCGTATCAGTCTTCAGCAGACTTTTTAGCGGCCTTCTTCTTGGTCGCAGTTTCCACCTTTTCTACGACCTCGGTAGCTTTAGCCTTTACTTTTTCAGCAACTTTGGTGACTTCAGCTTTTACTTTTTCAGCAACTTCGGCAACTTCGGCAGATTTAGCAACTTCAGCAGCTTTGGTCTTTACTTTTTCAGCAACTTCGGCAACTTCGGCAGATTTAGCAACTTCAGCAGCTTTGGTCTTTACTTTTTCAGCAACCTCAGTAGCTGCAGCTTTTACCTTTTCAGCAACTTCGGCAGATTCAGTCTTTACTTTTTCAGCAACTTCGGCAGATTCAGTCTTTACTTTTTCAGCAACTTCGGCAGATTCAGCCTTTACTTTCTCGATAACTTCGGCAGATTCAGTCTTTACTTTTTCGGCGACTTCAGAAGCTTCAGTTTCAACTTTTTCAGCAACTTCGATCGCTTTTTTGACCACTACTTTCTTGGCAACAGGTTTCTTTGCTGTGTGGTCAACTTGAGCTTTCGGAGATTTGGCAGAACGTTTGACCTGGTTTCCATACTCGTCCAGTTCTACAAACTCATCACCTGCTTCAAAGTGAGGAACCGATGCGCGGCCTTCTAGTACAGCGTCCGCCGCCAGTTGGGCGTAAAGACGAATGGAGCGAATCGCGTCATCGTTACCGGGAATAACGTAATCAATGTCATTCGGTGAATTATTTGTATCGACAACACCAATGACCGGGATACCCAGTTTGCGTGCTTCTTTCACCGCGATGTCTTCATGGCCAACATCGACGACAAACATGGCCTGAGGCAGGTTCTTCATGTCCTTGATGCCGCCAAGGGTTGTTTCGAGCTTGTCACGTTCACGTGTCAGCTGCAGAACTTCCTTCTTCAGCAGACGTGCAAAACTACCGTCTTCTTCCATCTTCTCAATTTGGCGTAAACGCTTGATCGATTGACGGATAGTGCGGAAATTGGTCAGCATGCCACCCAGCCAGCGGTGGGAAACGTAAGGCATACCGCAACGTGCGGCTTCTTCAGCGATTGATTTGGAAGCGGCGCGCTTGGTGCCAACGAACATGACAGAGCCTCGTTTCGCAGCGATACTGCCAATGAAGTTCAGTGAGTCCACCAGCAGCGGTAATGTTTTTTCAAGGTTAATGATGTGGATTTTTCCACGTGCTCCGAAAATATACGGAGCCATTTTTGGATTCCAGTAACGGGTTTGATGACCGAAGTGCACGCCGGCTTCAAGCATTTGGCGCATGGTAAAATTTGGCATTGTTTATATCCTTTATATAGCAGAAGCACAGCGGCCAATGATTTGCAAATCTGGCGTCGCTGATTTTCCGGGTTAATCCTCCACATACCTTGTCCGGAAACCCTGATTATTCAAGGCACCCAACCGAACGATTGTGGTATGTGTGTGTATTTGATGTCACGTAAACGACAGGAAAGTCCTGTCAATTCCGGCACCTTTCTGCTGGCCATGTCGGACATGCTCCAGACAGCCGAGCTTTATACCAGAAACGGCTGGATCGGGCAATTGTTTTTACCTGCCTGGTGTGGAATTACCCTTTTTGGGTCATTTCATTCCTGACCGCTTCAAGCCAGACTTTCTGGCTTTTGTGAAAATGCGGCGGGGCCAGCTTTGCATCATTCAATATAGATTCAAATTCTGCCCGGGCTGCCGATGTCTTTCCCGCAGCATTGAGGCATAGTGCGAGTCGGTAGCGCGCTTCCACACCCGGGAAGTATCCAGAAACGGCAGAGTATTCTTTAATCGCATCATCGATCCGGTCCTCGGCTTCAAGTGCGCGAGCATAGAGCAGGTGCCCGTCAGCCGAGCGGAAATCAGGGTTGTGTTCCTGCAGCGCTTCCAATGATTGCACGGCCTCAGCTGTTCTTTCATTGTCAAACTGGAGACGGGCCTTGAGTAATAATAATGTTGGTTCATTTGCAAACAGACCTTTGAGGGCCTGGTTTAAAACTTCTTCAGCTTCGGTGGTTTTGCCGGATTCAATCAGGGTTTCGGCGTAGCGGCGGCCGTTATCAACATTCGGAGACTGATTCCAGGCAGCCTCGTTTTGTCTCAAGTCGGCACCTGGATTCAGGGTTTGCTTGACGTTTCTGAGGGCTCTTTGTCCGGTGATGCTGCCAGAGAATTGCGGTAGCAACTCGATGACAAAGTAAGCGAGACCACCAATCAACGGCATAAAAAAAAGAATCAAGAGCCAATAGCGACTACGATCGGTCTTGAATACATGAATGATCAGGGCTAATTGCATGAGCCAGATCAGGATGGTAATAAACGACATGTAGTTGCTACTCCGTGAAACCAAATCGTTGGTCCGTGCGTTTGTCATGGAACATTATGCAATAAGAAACAATTGCAATGTATTCCAGGAGTGACACTGAATTACCGCCACCGTTGCATGTTTTGCCCAACCGCGAGTAAAACCCGTCCAAAATCCCTTACAATTGACGGTACATTCTGAATCGAAATACCTGCAAAACACGGAGACCGATTAAACCCATGAAACTTGCCTCTTTAAAAACCGGCGGCCGGGATGGCAGTCTGATCGTGGTCAGTCGAAACCTTCAGCACTTTGTGTCAGCTGCGGATATATCGCCAACGCTGCAGGTAGCGCTTGACAATTGGCAGCAGGCTGCGCCAAGACTAAATGTACGCTATGAAGAATTGAATCAGGGTACCTGCAAAGACATCCGGATTATGAATGTTAGGGCACTTGCAGCGCCTTTGCCGCGGGCTTTTGAGTTTGTTGACGGTAGCGCTTATCTGCCCCACGTGGAACGTGTACGCAAGGCACGCGGTGCCGAGGTTCCGGAATCATTTTATGTTGACCCGCTGATGTATCAGGCGACCTCCGCCGGTTTTCTTGGTCCCTGCGATCCGGTAGTTGTTGTCAGTGAGGAGTATGGTATCGATTTCGAGTCTGAAATCATTGTTATAACCGATGATGTGCCAATGGCTGTCACAGCTGAGAATGCGGAAGCCCACATCCAGTTGATTGGTTTGATCAATGACGTGAGTTTACGCAATCTTATTCCATCCGAACTCGCAAAGGGTTTTGGTTTTTTACAGTCCAAACCCCGCTCGGCTCTTTCACCGGTGCTGGTTACTCCGGATGAACTGGGCGGGCACTGGCAGGGCAGCAAGTTGTCGCTGGCGTTGCACAGCACACTCAATGGGGCTTTTTTCGGCGACCCTGAGGCCGGTGTGGATATGCAATTTAATTTTGCCCAGTTGGTGGCCCACGCAGCCAGGACCCGTCCACTGACGGCCGGCACCATTGTTGGCTCTGGCACCATTGCCAATGCAGACACCGGCAGAGGCGCCTCCTGCCTGGCAGAAGTCCGCATGCTGGAAATCATCGCGGACGGTAAACCATCCACCCCGTTCATGAAGTTTGGCGACACGATACGTATAGAAATGTTTGACCTGCAAGGTGATTCAATTTTCGGCGCTATCGAGCAAAAAATTGTCCCTCATGCAAGCTGAAGAAAAAGATCAACCAGCGCTTTACAGCTATTGGCGTAGTTCGGCGGCATACCGGGTCCGTATTGCATTGCATCTGAAAGGGCTTGGCTTCAAAACAATACCAGTACACCTGGTCAGAGAGGGCGGTGAGCAGCACACTGAGGCTTATCGTTCGGTCAATTCACAAGGGTTGGTGCCGGTCTTAAAGCACAAAGGCCGGGTAATGACACAATCTATGGCTATTTGTGAATACCTCGATGAATGTTTCGAAGCCTACCCGTTATTGCCAGCCGATCCGTTCGAGCGTGCACGGATTCGATCGCTGGTATTGCAGATCGCCTGCGAAATACATCCACTAAACAACCTGCGTGTTCTGAACTTTCTTAAGGGCCAATTTGGTGAGGCCGTAGATGCGCCCGTCTGGATGAGGCACTGGATGGTTGAAGGTTTTGCCGCCATTGAGTCACAGCTTGATGAAAGAGGTTCCAGTCAATATGGCTATTATGGCGATCGCCCTGGCTTGTTTGAATGTTACCTGGTGCCGCAGGTGTACAATGCGGAGCGATACGGTACAGATATGTCCGCGTTTCCTGCGATCCATGAAATTGTTAAACAGTGCCGGGAACTTCCGGCATTTATCAAGGCGGCACCGGAAAACCAACCGGACGCTGAACCGCTTTGAAGGCATAAGCAGCTGTTTTCCATTTAGGGGTTCAACCTTGACGATTGATGGGTCATAATTAAACGATATTTCTCAGGTATTTGATTCATGAAACCCATTTTGATTGTTTTAGTATGTTTAACCCTGGCTGCGTGCTCAACGGTACGTCCCGATCCCGAGATATTCGTAGTTGCAGAACAAGCCATCCAGGCAGCCGTGGCAGCGGGAGGTGATGAGTTTGCACCGGTCGAAATGCGCTTTGCTCGAGAGAAGCTCGAAGTCGCTAAAAAGGGTATGGAAAAAGAGAAGTATCAAGTGTCCATGTACCTGGTTGAAGAATCTGAAATCAACGCGGAACTGGCGATTGAGAAGTCACGCACAGCCAAGACACGACGTCGGGTGAATGAATTACGTAAGAGCAACGAAGAACTTGACGCGAGTCTGCGTGCGACCTTCGGGGGTGAGTTCAAATGAACCGCACTCTGACGAAAATTACCCTGATCATGCTGCTGACTTTGCTTTCCGCCTGCGTTGCAGCACCTAAAAAGGATCTTGCACTCGATAGGGTTCGTGGTGAACTGGACGATTTGAAATCGAATCCGGAGTTGGCTGGATATGCTCCGCTCGCGGTAGGGGAGGCGGAACGCGCTTTGCGCAAGGCCGAAATGGCCAGCGGAGATGATCTTTACCGCTCCTACCTGGTCTACATGGCTGATCGGCGCATCCAGATTGCACGCACGATGGCTGAACGGGAACAAAACGAGCAAACCCTGGATAAGCTTGAAAGAGAACACAGTGAGATGTTGATTCAGGCCAGCCAGTTGGAAGCCGATCAGGCCAGAAGAGATGCTGAACAAGCCAGGCTGCTGGTCGCAACCACCACCGAAGATGCACAGCGCGCGGAGCAGGAAAAAGAACAGGCGCTGCTGAACGAAGCTGAATCAGCACGGGCAGCAATATTATCAGCTGAAGAAGCTGATCAGGCGCGCCGTCTTGCCGAATCACGGGCTTCAGAGGCTGAATATGCACGCCTCGAGGCCGACCTTGCCTCCCAGCAGGTTTCAACATTGACGCGGCAACTGGAAAATTTACAATTGCGCGAAACCGAGAGTGGCGTGGTAGTTACCCTCGGTGATGTCCTGTTTGCCTCAGGTCAGGCACAACTGGTTGAAGGCGGGCGTTCCAGCCTGGAAGAAGTGGTAGACCTGTTACAGACCGAACCGAACAAGAAAATCCGCGTTGAGGGCCATACGGATTCCCGCGGGGAAGCCGCTGCAAATTTATTACTCTCTGAACAGCGTGCGAAAGCCGTGCTTGAAGCATTGGTCAGCCTGGGTGTTGCCGCCGACCGGATTTCGTCTTTGGGCATGGGCGAAGACTTCCCTATCGACACTAATGAGAGCGAAGACGGACGGGCACGTAACCGTCGTGTCGATGTGATACTTTTGGATAATTAGGATATTTAGACAGTCAGGATATTGGTCAATTCTTTGGCCTGCCAAGCGACACGAAAATTAATACATGTAACGTACTTCATGGTTCAGATTTGCACCTTGCCAGAGACCGCACTTTGCGCTAATGTTAGCTCATTGCTATGGTGATTTTAGATTACATAATCGGAATTTCCGACTAATGGTAGCGAGGAATCCAGGTTTCTCGCTGCTTTCCTCTGATATTTGTTACACCCAGTCACGCACCCGCTTAATTTCAATACCACCTGTTACCGGGTCGCTTTATAACGTCCGGNTAATACGTGTGGCCCATCCCGTATAGGAGCACAACTATGTTTGAACACAGCCAGGATATAATGGAAGAACTGATCAAAGAAAATGATGATTTTCGCCGGAATTATAACCGCCACCAGGAACTCGACAAACGCGTAACCGCCGCAGAGCTGGGGACGGAGCCGATGGAAGATCTGGCATTAAATCGTTTGAAAAAAGAAAAACTATGGATCAAGGATAAGCTGGCAGTGCTGATCAACGCGGCACAAACCTGAAATAATTATTTAAATGAAATAAAGTACGGTCGGGAATCTTCCCGGCCGTTTTTTTTGCCCGGAGCAAACATCTGCATGCAAGTTCATGACTCAGTCCTTGATTTGATCGGAAATACACCGATCGTGCGCATCAACCATCTCGACACAGGTCCCTGCAACCTCTTTATAAAACTGGAGAGTCAGAACCCGGGTGGTTCGATCAAGGATCGCATCGGGCTGAGAATGATTGAAGATGCGGAAAAAGCAGGTTTAATCAGTCCCGGTGCAACCCTGGTGGAAGGTACGGCGGGCAACACGGGCCTGGGGCTGGCGTTGGTCGCGGCGCAAAAAGGGTACAAACTGGTCCTGGTGATTCCGGACAAAATGAGCCGTGAAAAAATATCAAACCTGAGGGCCATGGGTGCCCAGGTTGTTCTGACACGTTCTGACGTGGCCAAGGGCCACCCTGAGTATTACCAGGATCTGGCGCAATCGATTGCCAGCAAAATCGACGGAGCATTTTTTATCAACCAGTTTGGCAACCCTTCAAATCCCCAGGCGCATGCAGAAGTCACCGGCCCTGAGATATGGGAACAGATGGGTCATGATCTGGATGCGATCGTACTTGGTGTCGGTTCGAGTGGAACGGTAACCGGCCTTTCACAATTTTTTGAAAAGGCCGCACCCAACCTGGAGATTATTTTGGCTGATCCCGTGGGTTCAATCCTGGCTGAATACATCAATGATGGTGTTTTATCCGATAAATCAAGCAGTTGGCTGGTCGAGGGTATCGGTGAAGATTTTCTGCCGAGTATCAGCGACTTCACCCATGTAACAAAAGCCTATTCCATCAGCGACGCTGAAAGCATGCTGACCGGCCGGGAGTTATTGAGCAGAGAAGGTATTCTGGCCGGCTCATCCACGGGAACACTGGTGGCGGCTGCTTTAAAATATTGCCAGGAACAGACCGAACACAAAAATGTGCTGACCTTTGCCTGTGATACCGGCAACCGGTATCTTTCAAAAATGTACAATGATTTTTGGATGCGGGACCAGGGTTTCTTGCAGACAAAGCAACATGGCGATCTGCGCGATTTGATTGCCCGGCCGTTTGAATCGAATGACACCATCACGGTTGGCCCGGATGAGCCATTGGCCAACGCATACAGCCGGATGAAGTTGTATGACGTTTCACAATTGCCGGTGATTGAAAACAGAAATATCGTCGGTTTCATTGATGAATCGGATATTTTGCTGGCCGTGGCACAAAGCAACGACAGGTTCAAAAACCCAGTCAAAACTGCCATGGTGACGGAACTGGCATTGGTCGAAGTGAGTGACCCGATCGATAAACTGATGCCAATTTTCAGCAAGGATTACGTCGCCATAGTGAAAGATGGTGAGCGTTTTCTGGGTCTGATCACGCGCGTTGATTTACTCAATTACCTGCGGCGCAAAACCGATTACTAACTATGGAGCCGCAGTAGTAATCAGAGGCTCCTTAACCCACCGGACGTTTGGAATATCGAAATGAAAAACCCGCCAAAACATCAGTTAGCAACCCGCGCCATTCATGCCGGGCAGCAGCCAGACCCTTCTACCGGTGCCATCATGACACCAATTTATGCAACTTCGACCTATGTACAAAAAAGCCCGGGCGACCACCAGGGCTGGGAGTATTCACGCAGCCACAATCCGACACGCGATGCTTATGAACAATGCATGGCGAGCCTGGAAAGTGGTAGCAAGGGATTGGCCTTTGCATCGGGAATGGCCGCCACCGCAACTGTCCTGGAGTTGCTGGATTCCGGTGACCACATTGTTGCCATTGATGACCTGTATGGTGGCAGTTTCAGATTGTTCAATAATGTGCGTGGACGTTCAGCGGGTTTGAACTTCAGCTTTGCCAAAATTGATCAGATCGAGAGTCTCAGGTCCGCCATACGCCCTAAAACTCGAATGATCTGGGTTGAGACGCCGACCAACCCGATGCTGAAAATAGTTGATATCGCGGCTGTTGCCGAGGTTGCCCGTGAGATTGGTGCGTTGCTGGTTGTGGACAATACCTTCGCTTCGCCGATGTTACAAAGACCATTGGAGCTGGGAGCAGACATCGTGGTGCATTCCGCCACCAAGTTTCTGAATGGTCACTCGGACATGGTCGGTGGTATTGCGGTGGTGGGTGATAATGAAGACCTGGCTCACCGGCTTTGGTATCTGCAGAATTCCATCGGTGGTATTCAGGGGCCGTTTGATAGCTTCCTGGCCATGCGCGGCTTGAAAACGCTGGCTTTAAGAATGAAGGCACACTGTGAGAATGCCTTACAGATTGCGCAGTGGCTGGAAAAACACCCGGCAGTATCAAAAACCATTTACCCGGGTCTGAAGTCCCACCCGCAACACGATCTTGCCATGTCCCAGATGGGCGGCCTGGGCGGCGGTATCATTAGCATCGATCTTAAAGGTGGTCTGCCTGCGGCCAAAAAAATGTTGGAAGGTTGCCATTTATTTGCACTGGCTGAAAGTCTGGGTGGCGTCGAAAGCCTGATCAATCACCCGGCCATCATGACCCACGCTTCAGTGCCGCCGGAAAAACGCGCCGAAATTGGTATCACNGATTCACTGGTGCGTTTGTCAGTAGGGGTTGAAGACGTCAATGATCTNATCGNCGAANTNGNNAGTGTNNTNTAGTTCACAGTTTCGGTTGATCCAAGGTTTGAATCATTGCTTTCAGCCGGGAAGCCAAGGCTGCACAGTACCTTGCTTCAGGACGCGCTCAAGCCCATCCATGGGTCGCTCATCCTCGGCGTCCTGCCTCGTAAGGTCCTGAG
>BS_KBA_SWE02_21mDRAFT_10000193_pt1 | contig 21781 bp, 19 predicted proteins | sample BalSeasSWE02_21m_FD_9196 | JGI IMG/M metagenome (IMG submission 9196)
CACCACATTTCGAATCCCTGGAAAATTATTATGATCCAAATATCCCCTTCGCGTCATCTCGATGAAAATGAAATATCAATTGAATATTTTAAAGCATCGGGTCCGGGAGGGCAAAATATTAATAAAGTTTCAACAGCTGTTCGCTTACGGTTCCATATCCAATCAACAACTTCCCTTAGTTCCGATGAGAAACTACGTTTAATAAAACTTGCAGGAAATCGCCTGACAGATGACGGATTCTTGATCATAGAAGCGAAGAAATTTCGCACCCAGGAAAAGAATCGTCTCGATGCAATGCAAAGATTGATATACTTATTTAAGACCGCAATTATTATCCCCAAAAAGAGAATTAAAACACAACCAAGCCGCAGGGCAAAGGCATCTCGAACGCTTGAAAAGAAAAAGCGAGGAGAAGTTAAGAGGAATCGCCGGTTTATTCCTGATGATTGGTGACACCAAATCGTGAACAGGGATAAAATTGTTTATTGGCTATCCGCTTCAGGGAATATTTGGCCAATTAATGGTCACCGGCGGCATTATATAGCCATGTTTTTCAACAGTATAAATCTTTGCTTGGGATTCTTGCTGGCAACCAGGTTCATCAACTATTCTTGCAAAAGTTTTTGTATATGGGAATATCCCAACAGGCAGAAATAAATAATTACCATTCTGACAAACCCACGCTTCTATCAAATAACCCCTATCGTCATCTTCTGTCATCCAAACCGGCTCCCATTCTACCAAAACTTCATTACCAAATCGTGTTGCGATGACATAATGTGTTGGTTTATATAAATTTCCTTGAGGCAATGGGGAATAATATTCTTCCAGACCAGCGACGTCTCCTCTCGTTTCCAAAAAGGCTTTCTTCACCCAACATTCATTATTATAAGATCTCGGTTTTACATAGACCCAGGAACCATCAAAATTATTATTTAGTATGCGTACATAATCCCCCGGGTAAAGCCCCCACTCAAAAAGGTATGCAGAACCAGGACCGTAGCGACAACTGGCCTGTTCCAAAACAGTACCTTCTGGTCGGGCAACAATTGGGGTTTCAGTTTGCAATGATAGTTCTACAAATTCAGTGGCGGTAGGTTCAGAGGTAATTGTTACCGTATTAGTGAAGGTCATAGTTGGAGAAAGGGTCAGGGTTGGCTCAATTGTATATGTTGGAGTGCTAATTTTCACTGTTTCCGTAATTTTTAAAGCTGCAGGTTCAGCATCCACAAGTTCTTTGTTCGATTGACAAGAAGACGCAATGAATACTACTAAAATCAGAAATAAATTTCTCTTCATTATGATCCTTAATCAAATTGATCTTTTTTCAGTTCAATAGTGAAAGTATATTAACACGACCTTATTTATACCTCAAAAAGATGTCCACGTAAGAAAAAGAAGATTCCAAATTAGTTAAACGCAGTTTTGAATTTGGTTTGATATAATAAAGAGATAAGCTTGCAAGGAGGATAATCGTGAGTGGATTAAAGTGGGTTTTACTTACTGAAGTATACGGCCGTATGAATGCTGATTTAATTCAAAGCCTACTGAATGCAAATGGGATTGATGTAGAGCTTTTTCAAGAAGCTGTAGGAGGAAACTTTGCCTATCCTACTAATGTCGGAGAATTTGCCCTGGTTCAAATATTTGTTCCAGCGAACAAATTCACCGACGCGAAAGATATATATGAAAATTCGCAAAACGGATCCATGGAAAACTCAAATCTTTAGAACCATTACTTGTCCGCCACTGGAGGCAAAGATGGAATTTGAATTCTCAGCAGAACAAAAAATGTGGCAAAAAACCGTACACAATTTTGTTGCCGCAGAAATAAAACCCGAAGCGCACAAAGTGGATGAAAGTGGCGAATTTAATTGGAAAGCAGTCAGAAATATGGGGCCTCTTGGTCTGCTTGGTCTCTTTGTTTCTGAAGAAAATGGAGGATCAAACGTTGACGCCATCAGCGCTGTGATCGCATTGGAAGAGATTGGGTGGGGCTGCGGATCCACCGGATTAGCGATAGCAGCCCATAATGGACTCGGATGTGCCCCAATAGTCTATTTTGGCAATCCAGAACAAAAAACAAGGTTTTTAGAGCCTGTTGTGACAGGAAAAGGACGATTGGCAGCCTTGGCATTGACTGAGCCTGGCGCAGGATCTGATCTTCAGGGAGGTATCACAACGAAAGCTATAAAGAGTGGGAATGAATGGATCATAAATGGGGCAAAAATGTGGATAACTAATGCCAATATAGCTGATTACATCATCACCCTTGTTCGAACTGATCCAAATGCAGGCAAGCACTCATTGAGCATGATCATTGTTCCTGCTGATACTCCCGGTTTACGGGTTCATCCTCCAGAAAAGAAAATGGGGCTTAATGGTTCTCAAACTTGTGCAATAACTTACGAAAACGTTCACGTACCGTTAAGTTATCTGCTTGGAGAAGAAGGGTTAGGCTTATCCCAGACTTTACAAACATTAGACGGTGGCCGTATTAGTATAGGGGCTTTGTGCCTGGGTCTTGCCCAAGCTGCTTTTGATAGTGCTGTTGTGTATTCTAAAGAACGAAATGCCTTTGGAAAGCCAATTGGTGAAAATCAAGCGTTGCAATGGATGTTGGCTGATGCAGCCACAGAGATAGAAGCCGCCAGACTCCTTGTTTACAAAGCTGCATGGTTAAAACAGGAAGGCAAATCTTTTNGCAAGNTTGCAGCCATGGCGAAACTCTATGCATCTGAAATGGCAGAGAGAGTCGCTCGAAATGCGATTCAAATTCATGGTGGGTATGGTTATTCTCGGGATTTTGACGTTGAAAGGATTTATAGAGACACACGCTTGATGACAATCGGAGAAGGAACAAGCGAAATTCAAAGGCTTGTAATCGCTCGCTTTATCCTGGGAAAAAATTAATTTTCAACTTTGAATAGGGAATTTTTGAACTAACTGCTGATATTCTCTAATTTCTATTGCAGTAGTTTANGAAATATAACCTTTTTTTACTTTAAACCAACTATTTCCATCAACGTGTTTAATTTTTATATCCTCTGAATAATCCAGAAATAAAGAAACGATTTCGNTGTCTGACAGAAATTTGGAATTCATCACAAGCAACTTCTCAAACACTCTTATAATTTTTCCAGCCATATGCTCGTAGTTTGGCTCAACTATTACCAAAAAACCTCCTGGCTTAAGAATCCGCCACACATCTTTAATAACCCCTTCTTGATTGCTACAATGGTGTATTGCGTCAACAATTAAAGCACGCTCAAAAGATTCGCCTGGATAAGGCAATACCTCTCCAAGGGCACAAGTAGCAGAAAATCCCTTTTTTTTAGCCATTTTGACCATTCCATAGGATACATCGACTATTTCTAAGTTATCCACCTTATTGATCATCGAGATTGCAACTCTTCCAGTGCCTCCACCTATATCAAGAAGATTTCCAGAAAATGGCAACTCTATCCATTTTAATAATTCTTCATCTTCCTTATAAGAAATAATTCTATCGTACCAAGGAGCAAGTAAACCAAAGTGATCTAAACCTGGCATAATATTTATTTACCTACTGTAATAAGATGTTTAATATTATCNAAAGTTTGTGGACCAATCCCCGCAACTTTCTGAATTTCTTCGATGGTATTAAAAGGACCATTTTCTAATCGATAATTTATAATATTCTTTGCGGAAACTGGTCCAATTCCCGGCAGAGTTTCCAATTCATCTTCTGTTGCACTATTTATGTTTATTCCAGGATTCTGCGAATTTCCCGTCGAAATTAATGGCATTATATTTATATGACTAGAATCCGTCACCAATGCAGCCTGATTTATCTGGGAGACATCTGCACTTAAAAGAAATCCTCCAGCAATATCGATCGCGTCTTTTACCCGACTACCGAGGGGGATTTGATAAACTCCTGGATTTACCACTTCACCAGAAATATATACACTTATTAATTGATCAGAAGGCTGCGTAGCAAGGGTTACAGGTTTCCCGCGAGGTGGACTTGCGACAATCCAAATTACTCCACCCATCAACAAGCCTATGATTACACCAAAAGAAATTAAGAAGAGTGATTGCTTTGCGGGAAAATTATTCATCAGATTTCCATTATCAAATTTACACAACAGACTCAATAAGATTTTATCCCAGTATCCCTGAAGCAACAACTATCGTAAATGATGCCACAAACCAATGAATCAGGAATGGGTAAACAAATGATCTAGTCCGCCAGGCAACCCACCCAAATGCAAATCCACCAAAAATTGTTGATAGAGTTTCAATTTCAGGTTTTCCAATATGAGCTAAAGCAAATGGAACAGCTTGAAGCCACAAAGCTTCGGGGCCAAATTTTTTTGCATAACCAAACAACAACCATCCTCTAAAGATAAATTCCCACCCTAATAGATCAGCAAAGGTTGTCCAGGGCAACCCTTTTAGTTGATCCTGATAATAGTCCCGCATTCCCAAATTCCCGTGCGTTACAAACCATAAAATAGGGGCGATCAAGATAATACTTCCGAAGGTAAGCAATAAACCTAATTTCCAATCTCCCAGACAAAACCCATAATTGGCAGGTTTATCCCGAAAAATAAATAGAACAATGGCTAGTGGAATAAATAAATAAAGAATTGTTCGGTCAAGAAATTTCCAGGGGGTTAACTCATAATAATGATCAACGATTAATAGCAATGTACTCATAATTGTAAGGACAGCTATTTTCCAGTCTAATATTAACGAATCCTTTTGCTTGATACTCATTTTCAAATCCAATCGCAGTGGTCTTTATTTTCCTAAAGAGCAAGTTCCCAGTTTAATTCTAATATGGGAAATAAGTTGTATTTCCGTTTACCCCAAACAAGAGTTCGATCATCTCTCTATCTCTAAAAAGTTCTATAGTCCAGTTAGCGATCAGCAACAATGAAATTAATATAGCAATAATTAATGCAATCTTACCATTCCTAGTTTTCCATCTTCTCTTTATTTCAGGCCAGCCACTTCCCCAACCAGTAACAGCTGCCATTGCTAAAATTGGAATCAGCGTAAGATGGAAGCGATCCTCTGCCAAGATAAAAACATGGGGAAGTAAATATCCCACGAGCAATAATCCAACAATGACATTGGTTCGATCCCATTTCATCAATGATAATCCGATAGCTGCGGACAGACTAACTATAACAAATGGAGTAAGAAATACAAAGGAAATGATCATTAAAAGGATATTTGGAATAGGTCCAAAGAAATTATTAGAATAAAAATAAGTTAGCGCTCTTCTTTCCAAACCCCAAAAATATCCTAATTTGCGGATAATTAGATAAGGTATTCGTTCCGGGTTGGCTTTTATAAATTCGATTGCCTGGTTTTGTCCAATCTTGTCCCGCAAACCATCATCTAAATATGGAATTAAGTCCAACGAGATTCCGTACTGAAAAGTACCGGTCCCTTCAGGATGATAGCCGACATAAAGGTCATACCCAAGAGCAGATTCTATTCCTGTCAACTTGTGGTGTAAAAAAGTATTCCGAAGCATCCAAGGTAATGTGACAATACTTACTAATAAAAGAATTATCAAAGCAAATTTGCGTTCTTTTAGAATAAACCAAGCCCAAAATACCACCGTACCAGCAAATACCATCGCCACCGATCTGGTCAGACATGTCAAACCTAAAAGGATCCCTGCAAGGGCAAACTGGTACCATTTACGTTCTTTCCCAGCTATTAGCAACACCCATAATGACCCAATTATTAATAGATAAAATAGATTTTCCGTCGCCAGCGATAAGGGGTATATTACAAGCATCGGGTATAAAGTCACTATCCATGCTGCCGCCCTGCTCCATTTTGATTTTAGCGGAATAACGGCCTTGGCAACTAAATAGGTAAGAGGAGCTATTGCAGCACCCATAAATGCTTGAATAATGCGGGTGACGAAAAAACGTTTCGCACCAACACCAAAAATGAAATAAACCAACGCCAAAAAAGCCGGATAAAGAGGGGGACGAAAAGAAGTCAATATACCGCGGGGATCATACTCAACCAATGACATATCAAAATCAATATATTGCTGTGCAAGGTAGAAATCTTCCTGTGCGTACCAACGATATCCATTTCCAGATTCTATACTTCTTGCCAACATATCGTACTGGAACATGTCATCCAAACCAATTCCAAGATTGGATGTTAGCAGAACGGGGATCAATCTAGCTATTAGAGCAAGGAAAAATATTCTGGCAGGAAAATATTTTTCCGACCGAAATAACTGCGCCATTTATTTTCCTTTTTTCAATTAGAAAGTGATTAATTTCATTCTGAATTTTGTATAAAATCTTGTTGGGATATGTCGATATTAGCTGTTTTTAGAAAATTTAATGCATTTTCGTCAGTTCTGTAAGCTACGCAATATACCAAGCGTACAATACCAGCATTAATTAGCGCTTTCGTACAATTTATACATGGTAAATGTGTGACATAACAAGTAGCACCTTTGGTAGAAACTCCATGAAGAGCTGCCTGAATTATTGCATTTGTCTCTGCATGAATTGTTCTTACACAGTGACCGTCCACAATCAAATGACCCTCTTCGTCACAATGAGGTTGACCCTTCGGTGAACCATTGAATCCTGTTGTAAGGATACGTTTCTCTTGAACCAAAACACAACCCACGAAAGCCCTATCACAGGTGCTACGCTCAGATACGGCATAGGCTATCTTCATAAAATAAGAATCCCAATCTGGACGCATACTTAACTCCTATTTCCATTTTTAGTATTGAATTATACATCCCCGGAGAGTAAACTAATGATAAACTGAGTTTTCACAAAATATACCACAAGCAACAAAAGTCTGGCTACTTTCGTCTCTTTTATTGCGCACACAAGAAAAGTAATCTATACTTAATTGAATTTATGCTTATGATCACTCAACAACCCGGCTTTTATGATGGGATAAATTATGTCTAATGAAACATTGTTTTTTTGGGTAATTATCGATCCCTTCACTTTTATTTTAGGTTCGATAGGAGGTTATATCCTATTTCATGAAGTTGTCGATATGGATCACCTTCCAAGATTTACTGAACTTATCCAAATCATAAGACGTAGATGGTTGGCATGTCTTTCCCTTACCATATCCATACTCTATTTTTTTTATCGTTTGTTTACCATTCTACAAAACAACTAACATATAACAAATCTTTGATATTGTAAATGGAAATATCATCGAAAGGAATGTTCACTCTCATATTCGTAAAATTCTTATCGATGATGTTTTTAGAATTATCAATTTCTTCATTATTTTCTTCTCTCTTACGCCACTTCAAATCGAAAGATTGTTAATTATATGACTGATCTTTTTGACCACGCATTACAAGAAAGTATCNCTCAAGAAGCACCTTTGGCTGCGCGCATGCGTCCAAAAAACTTATCTGAGTATATAGGCCAAACTCATGTTATTGGAGAGGGTAAATTACTACGAAGGGCAATTCAATCTGATCGGCTATTTTCTTCGATCATTTTTTGGGGGCCACCAGGAACCGGCAAAACTACACTAGCGCAAATTATTGCCAATTCAACTCAATCCCATTTTGAAACAATGTCAGCTGTGCTGGCTGGTGTTGCAGAATTGAGGCGTGTAATAAAAGATGCTCAAGAAAGACGTCGCCTTTATCGTAAGCGGACAATATTATTTATTGATGAAGTTCACAGATGGAATAAGGCTCAACAGGATGCTCTTCTTCCCCACGTCGAAAATGGGTTGCTAATTCTTATTGGCGCAACCACTGACAACCCTTATTTCGAGGTAATAAAAGCACTTGTTTCTCGATCCAGAATATTTCAATTAATGCCTCTTTCCACTGAAGAATTGGAGCAAGTCCTTCATCGAGCTTTAACTGATACGGCGCAAGGGTATGGTAATCGGTCAATTCTTGTTGATACTGATGCCCAAGCACATTTAATCGATGTTGCAAATGGCGATGCCCGTAATTTATTAAATGCATTGGAACTTGCAGTCGAATCAACTTCAACCAATTCAGACGGAATTATCCATATTACTGTTGATATCGCGCAGGAATCCATCCAACGCCGAGCGGTTTTATATGATAAAGATGGAGACTCTCACTATGACACAATTTCAGCGTTTATAAAATCCGTTCGTGGATCCGATCCCGATGCAGCCCTTTATTGGTTAGCAAAAATGATGTATGCGGGAGAAGACCCTCGTTTTATTCTTAGGCGCTTGTTAATCCTGGCAAGTGAAGATATTGGCCTGGCAGATCCTCAGGGATTGGTTGTAGCCAATGCTGCTGCTCAATCTTTCAGCTATTTAGGGCTCCCAGAAGGTATCTACCCAATAATTGAAGCGACGATCTATCTATCGACTGCTCTAAAATCTAATTCGGCTGGGGCTTATTTTAAGGCTTACAACTTAATTGAACAAGAAGGGGTTGGCGATGTGCCGACTCACTTAAAGGATAGTAATAGAGACGCGGCTGCATTAGGCCATGGTAATGATTATAAATACCCGCACAATGATAATGGACACTTTACTCCTCAACAATATCTCCCCATGGAACAAATGGGAAAATATTTCTACCTTCCATCCGATCAAGGTCTTGAGATAGAGATTCATTCACGTCTTGAGAGATGGCGAGAGGCGCAACGCAAAGCACTTGGTATAACAAAAAGCGAAGTTCTTCCAGATCTTGATCAGAATATAATTAACACGATCAAACAAAAATTAAAATAATTTTAGTCTCTTTTTTTCGATTTTATTAATTGCTAAAGAAATCGTGAGATAGGGATTCCTTTGAATCAATTACTGGAAACGCCTGCATAAATGTTTCTTTATTATCAAATAATCGAAAAAGACTACTTAACAACCTTCCTCCCATTCGCCCACCACCCTGGCTTGCATGGCAACTTCCAGCTTTTTCTTTTTGCCTACGGAATTTTTTTATATTGATCACTGTATGGATTGGAAAATTTTCATACGCAAATGATTCGAGGTTGATATCGCCATTGCGACCAAATTTACTTGGATCTCTTCCGAAAAATTTCAACAATTTAACAGCAGTGCGCAAGAAGCCTCTTGGAAATGTATGAAAAAAAAGTTTTTCTGACTGAAATGGCTCAAAGCCATCGGTAATTAAATTTCTATCCCCCGACTGCTCAAAAGCACGAACAGTAGCATTGTGAATTGCTATATGATCAGGGTGGCGATATCCGCCGATTGGATCAAAGGTTACTACTACGCTTGGTTTCAGTTCCCTAATATAGCCAACAATTTTTCTGGAAACATCCTCGACAGATTGTGATGCCAAAGATAGCAGATGGTGGTTATCTGATGATCCGGGCATTCCAGAGTCGCGGTAACCAAGATAATGAACTTGCTTTATTCCCAGATAACCGGCCGCACACCTTAATTCGGATTCCCTTAGATCCGCGACGGAATCATAACCAACCAATTTATCTGGAGACACATCCCCCACTTCGCCTTTAGTCGCACACAGCAAGTGAACATCAATTCCTTGAGCTGCATATTTAGCCAGAGTTCCCCCCATTCCAAATGATTCGTCATCAGGATGGGCTAAAACAACAAGCAGAATTTTATTATTCATAAACACCTATAAGTAATGAAATTTAATCAGATCGATTATTCTTTGAACTATAACCCATGATTATTAATATTCCATGAATATCCATTATAATCGTCAAATTATTTTCAAAAGAAAAGGACATATAAATTGGATCATTCAAAAACACCATATTTATCAGATTTTTTCTATGGCATTAGGGATGAGCTCCCAATACTAGTCGGAGTTATACCTTTTGGGTTGATATTTGCCATCCTTGCCAGGCAGGCTGGGCTAACTGGTATAGAAACGCAAGGTATGTCGCTGATCGTTTTTGCGGGATCATCACAATTCTTGCTGGTTCAATTAGCGGCTTTAAATGCTCCTCTTTTGGTAATGGTTTTAACTGGGTTTATTATTAATCTTCGCCACCTCCTTTACTCGGCGTCAATCGCTCCACACACAAAAGACTTGAGTATCTTGTGGAAGGTAATCCTTTCCTATTTGCTGACAGATGAAGCATATGCAGTCACAATTGCAAAATTCCAAAATTACAATAAAGCAAAAAAACACTGGTATTTTTTAGGAGCAGGTTTAGCTTTATGGAGCTCCTGGCAAATTAGCACATGGTTGGGGTTGGTTATTGGAACTCAAATTCCACCAAGTTGGTCCCTGGATTTTGCACTTCCACTAACATTTATTGCATTGGTAGTCCCCATGATTAAAGATCGTCCAGGATTATTCGCGGCTATTTCTTCTGGACTTATTGCCGCATTTACTATTCATTTTCCGTACAAGCTCGGACTTATCATGGCAGCGATTATTGGTATAAGCGTTGGATTGTGGAGTGAAAAATAATGTCTTCGATCTGGTATTCGATAATTCTCGTTGGAATTTTTACTTTCCTAACCCGGTTATCTTTCATCATATTATCGGACAAAATTAAACTTCACCCTGATGTCCAGCGTGCATTACGCTTTGTCCCAATTGCTGTATTAACGGCAATAATTATTCCTGAACTTGTTCAAACTAATGATGCCCGAATACTATTTATTTTTCCGCGATTATTCGCAGGAATTTTTGCCATACTTATCGCATGGCGAACCAGAAATATATTTCTTACAATAATTACCGGTATGTTATCTTTATATCTTTTGAATTATTTAATTAATTTATGACAAAAAAAATAAGCTTAGTAAACTGGCAATTTTGGATCTACTGTTTTTGCCCAAGAATTAATACCACCTTTTAAATGTTTCACATTGCGGATACCAGTTCCAATCAACATTTCCAATGCTCTTCTAGAACGGATGCCTGTTTTACAAAATAGGATAATTTCCTGTTCGCCATCCAGCTCGCTCAATCTGTGAGGTAATTGCCCTAAAGGTATATGTAATGCGTCTTTGATAGACGAAATTTCCAATTCGAATGGCTCTCTAATGTCAATCAAAAGGATTTTCTCATTTCCAGCCAGTTTTTCGAATAATTCCCTCGGGGTTATCAATGAGTCTTCTCCCAACGTAGAATTAAGTTCTACTTGTCGGGGAAATCCACAAAATTCTTCGTAATCTATTAACTTATCAATAGTTGGATTCGGGCCACAAATTTTACACTGAGGATTTTTCTTCAGATTGACATAATCAAAAGACATATCCAAAGCATTGTACAACAATAATCGACCAACCAAATTAGATCCGATCCCTAGTAATAATTTTATCGTTTCCGTTGCCTGAATCGTCCCTATGGTACCGGGTAAAATTCCAAGAACGCCACCATCTGCGCAGGATGGAACTAATCCCGGAGGTGGAGGTTCTGGAAAAAGACAGCGATAACAAGGTCCTTCTTTTGCATAAAACGTGCTTACCTGCCCATCAAACCGAAAAATAGATCCGTATACATTTGGTATCCCAAGAATTACACAAACATCATTTATCAAATATCTAGTTGGAAAATTATCAGTTCCATCAACGAGAACGTCATAGCCATTGGCTATGCGCAACGCACTCTCTGACGAAAATGGTTCATCATATGTAATAACCTGAATATCTGGATTTAAATCCAACATTCGCTTTTTTGCTGAAACAACTTTTGATATTCCGATCGATGACGAACCGTGAACTATCTGCCGTTGTAAATTTGATGCTTCAACCTTGTCAAAATCCACAATTCCGATTTTTCCCACTCCGGCTGCAGCCAAGTATAAAACGACCGGAGACCCAAGACCACCAGTTCCTATGATCAACACCGATGAACTCTTTAACTTCTTTTGACCTTTAAGGCCTACTTCAGGAATTGGAAGATGCCTGGAATATCTCAATATCTCTTCGTGAGTCAATTCTGTTTCCATTCTTCTCCAGCTTACCCGCGTAAGGAATTAACAAATACAGGGTAATTAACTTTAGTACTAGCCAACAACAATCTAATTCCAATCACAATTTATAATTTCTTCATTTTTTGGAACGCCTATGCCTATCTTCTCGATAAAAACTATATCCGCTTGAATAGAATAAATCGAATTCAGGTAAATGGTACCTTCAGACAATGTTGAACACTATTTAATTAATAATTGTACCCCTCTACGCATATTTGCAGAGGGGTACATTCACAGACTATTTGAAATCTCTCACAACTACTCTTCTTTCTTTTCTGCCATTTCCTTCTTATGAGCTTCAATTATTTCAGTGGCGATGTGGGTTGGAACTGTTTCGTAATGATCATGCTCCATAGTAAAATATCCTCGCCCACCAGTCATCGAACGAATTTGTGTTGTATAACGCAACATTTCTGCCAAAGGTACATGCGCCACAACAATTGTGCTGCCATATTCGGATTCAGTACCCTGAACACGCCCACGTCTTGAGTTCATATCACTCATTACATCACCCATGTTGGAATCCGGAACCACTACACGCACATTCATTATCGGTTCAAAGAGGACAGGACCGGCATCATGAACTGCTAATTTAAATGCTTCCCGTCCTGCAATTTCAAAAGCGACAGGTTTTGAATCTACTGGATGTTCTTTACCATCATAAACAATCACTTTTACATTGTTCAATGGATAACCAGCTACCACTCCTGTCACAAGAGTAGCAGCGATCCCTTTCTCAATTGCCGGCAGGTATGATTTTGAGAGATTCATGCCCACAAGTTCGTCAGTAAATTCGAAATCTGCCTCTGGAAATGGTTCAACCCGAAGATGGACTTCTCCAAATTGACCAGATCCACCGGATTGTTTTTTGTGTCTATATTGAGCAGATGCCTTTTTTGTAATACCTTCGCGATAAGGCACTTTAGGCTCGAATGTCTCCAAACCTACTTGAAATTTAGTTTCAGCCCTACGGATAGCAACGTCTATATGTTGATCTCCCATTCCCTGTAAAATTGTTTGCCCTGTTGCTTTCTCGTTATGCCAGGATAAAGTCATATCTTCTTCGCATAATCTCGTTAGTGATGATGAAATTTTGGTTGCGTCAGCCTGTGTTTTTGGACCAACTGCAACCCGATATAAGGCACTGGGATAATCTGGACTAGCCAAAACCAACGGGTGCCCTTTATCGCTAAATGTATCACTTGTTGAAGAAACAGCGAGCTTGGATACTGAGGCTATATCGCCGGCATGTATTAGCTTTACAGGTATTTGTTCTTTGCCGCGTTGAACATGAAGCCCTGACATGCGTTCTTCAGTATCTTTGGATTGGTTCCAGATTCGCGAATCTGCCGACAAGGACCCTGAATATACTCGGAAATATGTCATCCTTCCTACGAATGGATCTGCTGTTGTTTTCCAGATATATGCTGCTAAAGGACCATTATCAGATGCAACTAATTCTTCAACACCACCTTTTCCTTGTGCCTGCTGTGGGGCTACATCAAGCGGGGAAGGTAATAATGTAATAATTGCATCCAACAATTGTCCCACACCAATTTCACGGCCCGCGGCAGAGCATAATACTGGTACAAAGGCACCTGACCAAATGATCTTTTTTAATCCACTTAGTAATTCTTCCTCGGTCAACTCGCCTGTATCCAAATATTTTTCAAGCAAGGCATCTTCCCCTTCTGCGGCTGCTTCCATTAGTTCTGCGCGAGCATTCTCGGCAGCATCCTTGAATTCCGGTGGGATCTCTTCCGCTACCTTTCCGTCTCCACCAAACGCTTTCATTGAAATCAGATCAATAACACCTTTAAAATCCTGGCTTTCTCCCCAAGGCAATTGGATTTTTACCAATCTTGTCTTTATGCCATTAGTGATAGACGCAAGTGCTTTTGCAAAATTTGCATTATCTCTATCCATTTTATTAATAACTACCATGCGAGGTAAATTGAATTGGTCGCAATACCTCCAAGCAATCTCTGTACCAACTTCCATTCCCGAAACTGCGTCCACCAGAACCAAAGCCCCGTCTGATACTCGCAGGGCAGAAATAACTTCACCCACAAAGTCAGGAAAACCAGGAGCATCTAAAATATTTATCTTAATGTTCTTATATTCAACCGGAAGAATGCTTGTATACAATGATATTTTACGTCTAATTTCTTCTTCATCGTAATCCGAAGCGCTTGCTCCATCTTCTATCTTCCCCAATCTTGTCGTTGCCCCTGAATAGCGTAAAAATGCTTCCGCCATCATTGTCTTTCCTGCGCTTCCATGAGCAACTAATGCGACATTTCGGATAAACTCAGTGGTATACTCTTTCATATTAGGATGACCTCTCTCTTTAGTTTATAAAACCGAATAGTTATTGTAAGAGAAGACCGTTGAATTGTCAAAGAAAATCTTTATCTTACTTAATAAATATAATATTTTTTTGCAATGAACCGATTGGGAAGACTTCCGAATTAATTAAGACACGGTTTTCTTTGATCATCCAAAGTTAAAGTGGCAATTATATATACGAGATTCTGATGAATGTATTATTTATATTTTTAGATGGGGTTGGACTGGGTGAAGATGACCCTGGGAAAAACCCTTTTGTTTCGGATAATTCCCCAACCTTCGATCATCTCTTTTCTGGCCTGAAATTACTGGCAAAAAACGCCCCTTTTTTTTCACGTTATTGCTCATTGATAAGCATTGATGCCCAAATGGGAGTGGAAGGATTACCACAATCAGCGACCGGGCAGGCAACTTTACTAACGGGTTTAAATTTCCCTAAATTATTGGGGTACCACTATGGGCCAAAACCGAACCATGATATATCAGAGTTTTTCGCATCAAAACGAGCAGAAAACTTTCAAAAGGCTATTGATTCTAAACCTATATCTATATTCTCTCGCATGTCGATTGCAGGCAAAAACGCAAGCTTACTGAACGCATATCCTCCCTCTTATTTTGCAGGTATTAATTCGAGGAAGCGAAATCATTCAGTAATACCATTGGCAGCAACTTCTTCCGGGATACGCCTCTTTGATCAAAATGATTTAATGATGGGAAAAGCATTATCCGCTGACTTCACAGGTCAAGGGTGGCGAGATCATCTCAATATTAACAATACACCAATAATCAGACCGGTTGAAGCCGGAATGTTATTGGCTACTCTTTCAAAAGAATATCGTTTTTCAATGTTCGAATTTTGGGAGACTGATATCATCGGCCATAAACAAAATTTTTCAAATGCATTTAAAGTAATTGAAAAACTCGATCTTGTTCTGGAAGGATTAATTAATAATTGGGATATTGAAAACGATGGGATATTAATAACATCCGATCACGGAAACATGGAAGATCTCTCCACAAGAAGGCATACCACCAATCAAGTTCCCGCAATCTTTATTGGACCACCTGCGATCCAAAACAAATTTTCTAATAACATAAGATCTATTGGGGATATAGCACCTTTTATCAATGAAATGCTGACTGATTAATCTTCAGGCATTATTATTGATTCGTCCAATTTTTTTCTTACTCGTGGAAGGGTGCGCAAAGAATAATAGCACTTATCCATTTCGCTAGTTAACTTGTGATTTTTTAAAAAGTTTACTCGATAGAGTTTGTTTTTCCTGGATCAACTTTTTCCGCCTTGAAACACGACCCCACATTTCTGTTGGTTCCTCAGGAAAGCTTAATTGTTCAGTTGGTCTACTCAGGTCCCATGCAAGATCTTCTATGGATGTGACCAATTTTTTCGACTCGTTACTTAAGATCACTGGAATACCCGTACTTATTGCTGCAGAAACATTTGTATCATATTGAATTAGCGATCCAATTTTGTGTTTAAATGCTTCTTGAATTTGTTCTATACTTAAGCCATTTTCTTTAAAGGTCCAATTGACCACAAGGCGGACCTTATCTTCAATATAACCCAAGTCATCAAAAATTTTTAGGGCAGCTTTGGCTAATAATAACGAAGCAATATCAGGAGGGATTGGGATCAATATTTCATCTGCTTTATCAAAAATAGATAATGTTTGAGGTGAGAAATCATGAGGTGTATCTACAAGGACATAGGAGAATTGCTCCCTCATCCTATCCAAAATTGCAGCTACGTGGTTCTCAGATACTTTCTCAGCATTTGCCGGTTCAAATACTCCACCAAGTAAATAAATACCACCAGATTCGTGGAATGTTAGATGCTTTTCAATTAACTCCCTATCGATCACATCCGGATAAAAATCAGTCAATTCGCTGATCGAATTGTGAGGTCGTATATTAAGATAAATATTCGCTACCCCAATAGGCAGACTAAAATCGACCAGTCCAACATCTTCTTTCCAAAGCTGTTTTAATCCAATAGCCAAATTCACAGCCAAAGTAGTACAACCAGCTCCTCCGCGCAAATTAAAAACAGCAACAATTTTTCCAGATTGTGCAGTCTTCTTTTCTTGAGGACTCGCTTGAGTCCTTCTAAGTAGGGCACTTACCCTCAATAAGAGTTCATCGCTTTCAAATGGAATCGTCATGTAATCATCTGCACCAACTTGAAGCCCTCTAATTTTATTGGCAGTTTCAGCTTTTGCTGTCAGAAAAATTACAGGAGTGCCTATTGTTTCTGGCATTTTTCGCAATTCGATGCAGACATCAAAACCATTCATCCCTGGCATCATCAAATCCAATAATATTAAATTTGGTTTATTCGATTTAGCCATTATCAAACCCTGCTTACCATCAAAAGCAGTTATACATTGATAGCCGGCTTTATTTAAAATTATTTTTGTAAGTGAAGATCGATCAGTATCATCATCTATTATTAAAATTATGTCTGCCATAAGAGTCCCTTCGTTAGTCAATTTAATTAATGATTTTTTAATTCCGTTAAAAACAACACTATTGTACATCAAGTTTCTCCATATATTACTTAACAAATAATTCATTTGTGCTTCGGAAGCTCTTCAGTAAGTAAAATAAATCCTTTTTTATTATTTTCGCTTGACCGAAAGAGGGACTAGTGATAAAATACCTGTCTTCAACAAGCAACGCGGGGTAGAGCAGTGGCAGCTCGTCGGGCTCATAACCCGGAGGTCGTCGGTTCGAGTCCGGCCCCCGCTACTTATTCTGATGCGCCCAGAAATGGGCGTTTTTGGTTTAAACATGCGTTTTTACTCCATTTTTTGGTTGTCATTGCCCAAAAGATTTCAAAGAAAATGAGCTTACTTCATAGTAATTGTTCCTCTCAAAATCAGTTATGATCCAAGAATAGCAGTAAAACTTGCCCAAGGTGTCAAAATTGACACCTATGAACAACCTAACGCAATTGGAACTTAACTCCTTTCAGGATTGTCTGACATCTTTATTGTATTTAAAACATTGGGTAATCGTCTGCAATTTGGACCTGGAGAAATCTCAAAACGACTTATTAATATGTGCTTTAAATGCAGTGGTAATAGGTTTGTTCGCTGATCCCTGTTCCTCGAGCTGCCATCAGTGCGATCTGCTCCTCCCGAAGGAAATCGGGACGAAGTGACTGACAAGTATTTCCACAAGTTACTTTTAGAGATATTTCTAATTCCTGTAACTTATAACCCGGAGGTTTTTGTTTTTTTTCAGAATGATTGTTTTTTATGGGGATATTTCACAATCGTAGACTAACAATTATAAAAAAAGAATTTACTTTAGGTACAATTGTCATTACACAAATATGGGGTGTATCAGAAATCTTAATATTTCCATGAATATTCAAGGTGGTACACCAGCTAATGATGTATCCAAATTTCGGTATTATTTATCGGGACCGAGGCGCATCGACACAACTCCCCGTGCTTCTTCGCTGACAAAAACCACATCCCCCACTACCTGGATATCAGAGAGTGTATCAAGTTCGTTGTAAGTTGTAATGATGGTTAGTTCTACTGGATCACTCACATCCACAGCGACAACGCCACTTTCAATCACAACATAGTCTACATTAATGTTGTAAATCACATACAACGTATCATCTGCAATTGAGAGATCGGATGCAAAACCGGGAAGATCGATTCTGTCCATCTGCAGCGGACGGGCAGGATTACTGACATCGAGAGCGAGCAATCCTCCTTCTCCCAAAGTCAGATAAAGAACCTCATCCGCAATAGCCATCCCGACAATCCAATTGGGCGTGTCAAACTGTCCGATCAATTCCGGTTTTTGAGGATCCATAAAATTGAAGATATGCAGGCCTGCCCAACCACATCCTATGTAGGCAATTTTTCCATCTATTACTGCGTTGCAGGGATTGCCCGAATTTGTAGCAGGCTCCCAGTCCCATAGCTCTTTTGGTTGCATAGGTTCGTGTACATCGATGATACCCCAGTAGTTGTGTCCGGTCAGATGAGCCAAGCCATCGGCGATGGTGACGTAGTAGAGGCTCCTGGCACCATTAATGCTTTCAGGGAAGAAGGTGGTGGAAGTACCCGTTGCATTAAGTTGAAATATGATGAGTTGCCGGTCATATTCACCACTGATAACATAGGCTATGTCGCCATCTACAAATACCTCCTGGGCATCATCGACCTGATAAGTGTCGACCGGTTTAAAATTTACTGGGTCACTCACATTAAGCCTCACAAGGCCGTCACCCCCATTAGCAAGATTGAGCATATTGTTGTCAATGAAGAATCCGTTTGCTGAACGTGAAGTTCTATATTCACCAATCAAGTTGAAGGTAGGAGATGGAGTCTCTATGGGTGTATCCGGTGGGGATGTATTTATCGTCAAAATCGATCCTGTTGGCATCACAGTTACGGCTGACGGTGACTTTCCGATTAAACGAGGTATAAATACAAATCCCAGAATCACTAAAAAAACAACGCTCAAAAGAATGGCGACTAGTGGCATACGCCATAAACTTTGAACCAGTTCTGATGAACGAGTTACCGGGACTTTACGAGGTTCGGTAATTATTGCGTCAATATCACCGGATAGGAACAACTGGATCGTGCTCCCCAGCTTCTCGATATGTTTCTCGAGCGGAGGCGTAAGGGCATCCAACCAATGCTCGCTTGAGAGGAAATACGACATTGCACCTGTGGGGGTGATATTTTCGATCCGGAAAGGAATGATAATCACATCGACGGCCACAGCCCTTTCGACTTCTCGGACAACCTGGCGTGATTGATTTGAGTTCGTTGAGAGAATAATGACCATGATCCTGCTCGCTTCAATGGCTCGCACAATAGCCTGACCCCAAGATGTTCCGGGAGTCACATCGCGTGGCGCGAACCAGCAGCGGATCCCTTTACTCTCGAGACTGGCTACTACTGCATCCGCAACGGGTTTATCTTTGTTTGAATAACTGACAAAAACATCATGAGCCATGTAACTTTTCCTCTCATAATAATAATACTACTACCTGAAGGTCAAATCAAACAGGCTATTCAATAGTATATACCCCCTTGGTTCACCCCCTCTCCCTGACCTGCCCCCCAAAGGCGTATCCAACCTTCTTGTTAGGATTAGTACAACGAGACAGATCAATATCGCGTTGATATTTTATTGGGGATTACAACAGTAATCGATAAAACCATCCGAACTACGACTAAACTCTCTCGATGGAAGACATGGAGTTAGATTTTACAAATTTTGTTGTATTGAAATACTTAATCATCGCGATTGATTTAGGGGCAGAATGTACCTGCCGATCCTCATATCTCATCAGGTTCAATAGAACCAAACATCGTCAGGTTAGGCTTAATTGGTAACCCGGCGGTCTAAAGTGTGCGAAGTAAAACTGAAGTTCATAACCCGGAGTNTGTAANGTTTGTGTTCAGCGCACTCTTCTTCTTAAACGTTCAGAAATGGACGTTTTTGGTTTAAATATTCGATAATTCTCATTTTTTAAACAGCGCAACACATGTTGCGTTATTATTTTTATGTAATAAGTATTGCATTATTTTGATTTATGTTCTATAATATATTTATCCACGAATTTTAAATACAGAGGCTTTATGGAGCAATCCCCCGATAGCATAAGATTTCATATCACCAGGTTAGCCGAAACTCTCAGCCCAAAACAGAAAAAGATTGCCAAGTATATTCTGGACAATCCATATTTTACTTCGTATGCCTCTGCTAATGAACTGGGTGAAAAAAATAATACTACTGCAGCAACAGTAGTTCGCTTCGCTCAAACTCTTGGATATGATGGATATCCTCAACTGCAGGATGCCCTCCGAGTCGAGCTTCCGAATTACTTGACAACCTCTGCGCGCATGCAAAAGCGCATGAGCGCAGAGACACCACCTCACTCAAACCTACACCAGGTCTTCTATACTGATATAAAAAATATCGAACGAACGGCCAGCAACGTATCTGAAAAATTAGTCAACGAAGCACTGGATGCAATTATCAAAGCAAAGCGCATCTGGGTTACAGGGGCAGGCCTTTCTTATGCTCCATCTATCTTCATGGCTCATTCGCTTAAATTGATGGGGTTTGATGCTCAAGCATTTCAAGGAGAGGTTCTCCAATCTGCGGTTGATCAATCTAGAATGAAACCTGATGATCTCTTGATCGCACTCGATTTGTGGCGATATGTGCGGAAGACGGTCAACGCGGTTTCCTTTGCCAAAAGAATAGGCACACCAGTCATCGCAATTACCGACAGCGTTGTAGCCCCACTTGCTCAAGTTGCAGATATCGCTTTTGAAATAGCTACAGAAGGAATTGCTCACAGTCGTTCCATAACGGCATTATTTTCTGTGCTCAATGTTTTTATTGCTATGCTGGCAGATCGCGTTCCTGAACAAGTTTACGAATCCCTCAAGCGAGTGGATGAAATCTACCGCGCCGATGATATGTTGATAATCACATGACAACACAAATCACAATTTGTGGTGGTGGAAATGCTGCCCATACACTGGCTGGATTACTCAGCAGCAGACAAGAACTTTCTGTTCATATCTATGCCCCTATGGGGAATGAAGCACAACTCTGGCAGGAAGGCATCCAACAAAATAACGGCATAACAGTTAATACTCCCGTCGGAATAATTCAGGGTCGACCAGGCTCCATCAGCCAAGATCCCAGGGATGCTGTGATGGGATCGAAAGTGATCCTGCTCGCATTACCGGCTTTTGCGCATGAACAAATCTTAAAACAAATAGCGGATTTCATCTCCCCCGATACTTGGGTTGGTGCCGTACCGGCGCGAGGTGGCTTCGACCTATGCGTACATGATGTTTTTAAGAAGCGCATATCTGAAATATCAGTCTTTGGCTTTCAAACCCTCCCCTGGGCTTGTAGAATCCAGGAATTCGGGAAACAAGTCACGATCTTGGGTACTAAAGAGCAGGTGGACTTGACTGCCTGGCCACCGGATATGGCACAAGTAATTTCAGCTCAATTCCAGGAGTGGCTGGGGTTGGTCATTAAACCAATTGGCAATTTCCTGAGTCAGGCTCTAGCAGATACCGGGCAGATCATTCACCCAGGCATCATGTATGGGCTGTTTCATGACTGGGATGGGCAACCTTATCAAGAACCCCGTTTGTTCTACCAGGGAGTGGATGCTGGGATCGCGGCCACATTACAGCAGATGAGCGATGAAATCCAAGTGCTGCGTGCTACCCTGGAAGGGTCTTACCCAGGGTTGGATCTGAGTGCCGTGCGCCCGATAGGCGATTGGCTGATGCGTTCCTATAAGCCCAATATCGTCGATAACCGTTCCCTGCAGTCCAGCTTTGCCACCAATAAAAGCTATGCCGGTTTGCTGGCGCCCATGCAAAAAACGGAAGACGGTTATACCCCCGATTTCAAGGCCCGCTATCTTTCTGAGGATGTACCCTATAACT
>BS_KBA_SWE02_21mDRAFT_10000194_pt1 | contig 21765 bp, 19 predicted proteins | sample BalSeasSWE02_21m_FD_9196 | JGI IMG/M metagenome (IMG submission 9196)
AATAGATTGAAAGGAAGGCTCGAAATAAATCGTAATGGTTTTGGATTCGTTAATATTAATGATGAAAAACGTGGGGATGTTTTTATTGCCGCCCGAAATATTGGGGCTGCGTTTGATGGCGATCTAGTTGAAGTGGAATTATTCGCTAAACAAAAAGGGAAGAACATTGAGGGACAGATTGTAACTGTTGTTGAAAGAAAACGCAAAGAATATGTTGGAATAATAAAAAAATCCAAATCATTCTTTTTTATTTCACCTGATGATCCTAAGCTGCACAGAGACATCTATATAAATGAATCTAAACTTAATGGCGCTAAAAGCGATGATAAAGTTGTTGTTGGTAAATTAGTTTGGGACACATCAATGCTTAATCCCGAAGGGGAAGTAGTTGAAGTTCTTGGTAAATCCGGCACACACGACACAGACATTATTTCTATTGCTCGTGAGTTTGATCTGAAATATAAATTTTCAGCTGCGGTTTTGGCAGAGGCTGAAAGTATTACTAGCATCATTCCTAAGGAAGAAGTAAAGAAGCGTCTAGATTATAGAGAAAAAAATGTTTTTACAATTGATCCTGAAGACGCAAAAGATTTTGATGATGCTCTTTCTATTGAAAAGTTGGAAAATGGAAATTTATCAATTGGAATTCATATTGCTGATGTTTCTCACTATGTAAAAAAAGATTCCTCGCTTGATGTTGAAGCCAATGAAAGAGGCAACAGTGTTTACTTTGTTGGGCGAGTAATTCCAATGCTTCCGGAAAAATTATCAAATCAAATCTGCTCGCTCGTTCCAAACGAAGATAGATTAACTTATTCTGTTATTGTTGAAATGACACAAAGAGGAAAAATTATTGATTACTCCATCGATAAAACTATTATCAATAGTAAAAGAAGATTTACTTATGATGAAGCTCAAAAAGTAATAGAAGATGGAGCTGGGGATTTAGCGGATGATATTTTGTTGTTGAATAAGATTGCTGAACAATTTAGAAAAGAGAGAATGCGTGAAGGCAGTTTTAATTTTATTTCTCCTGAAATAAAATTTAATCTTGATGAAAATGGTGTTCCGGTTTCTATAATTGTTAAACAGACGAAGCAAAGCAATATGCTTATTGAAGAATTTATGTTGTTGGCAAATAAACTTGTTGCACAGCAAATTGCAATTCCTAAGTCTGGTTCTGTAAAGCCATTTGTTTATCGTATTCATGATTTACCTAACCAAGAAAAGATTGTAGAGTTTTCCCACTTTGTAAAAACACTTGGTTACTCTTTTGATCCGAATGCATCATCAAAATCAATTGGGTTCCAGAATCTTCTAAATCAAGTGAAAGGTAAAGAAGAAGAGGCTTTAATTAATGAACTTGCTATTCGTTCGATGGCTAAAGCAGTTTATTCACCGGATAATATTGGACATTATGGTTTAGGATTTAAATACTATTCTCACTTCACTTCACCAATAAGAAGGTACAGTGATTTAATAGTGCATCGACTACTATTTAATTATAAAAATTTAAAAAGCGGAGAAATTTATTCTCTTGCAAAATTGGAAGAAATTTGCGAAAATATATCTGCTACCGAAAGAAATGGTGTTGAGGCTGAAAGGTTTAGTGTTAAGCAAAAACAGATAGAATACCTTAAAAATCATCAGGGGAGTGAATTTTCGGCAATAATTTCTGGTATAACAAATTTTGGAATTTTTGTTAAAATTACAGATATACTTGCAGAAGGTCTTGTTAAATTAAGAGATCTAGATGATGATTATTATATTCATGATGAAAAAAAATATGCTATTGTTGGCAAAGGTTTTTTTTTTTTTAATCCGTGTCGATGAAGAAAGATCGGAATTAGATTTTACAATTCTTGATTCAAAGGAATATTAATGAAGGTGTTAAAACATTTTTTACTTTTTATGTTTTTATTTTCCACTGCTATTTATGGGCAGTTCGGAAAGAATAAAATTCATATTAAGGATTATGATTGGTACTATATCCAGACCAAACATTTTGATATATATTTCTCACAGGATGGGGAAACTCTTACAGAATTTACTGCTAAATCTGCTGAGGATGCTGTTGCTTCAATTCAAAATACTCTTAACTATAGGTTAAATAGTAGAGTCACATTAATTATTTACAATTCTCAAAATGCGTTTCAAGAAACAAATGTTATAGACCAATATTTAAGTGAAGGGATTCAGGGTTTTACAGAACTTTTTAAGAACAGAGTTGTAATTCAATTCACAGGATCATACAAACAATATCGTCATCTTATTCATCACGAACTTACTCACGCAGTTATGAATGATATGTTTTATGGCGGATCCATTCAAAACATTATCTCAAACAATATTACATTACAATTTCCACTATGGTTTAGTGAAGGTTTAGCAGAATATGAAGCTCTTGGTTGGGATGTTGACACAGATATGTTTATACGTGATGCTTCTGTAAGTGAATATCTTCCGGAAATAAATCAACTTAGTGGATATTTTGCTTATCGAGGCGGGCAATCAGTTTTTTACTATATCGCAAATAAATATGGTAAAGAAAAAATTGGTGAATTGGTGAACAAAATAAAGGGTATTGGAAATGTAGAAGAAGGAATTAAAGCAACTTTAGGAATAGATACTAAAGAACTTGGAGAGCGCTGGAGGAAGGATATCAAAAAAACTTTTTGGCCTGATGTTGCTTTAAGAGATGACCCAGAGGATTTTGCAAAAAGACTAACTGATCCTGAAAAGGATAAAGGATTTTATAACACATCACCTACACTTTCTCCTCAAGGTGATAAAATTGCATTTATCTCAAATCGTGATTATTACTGGGGTCTTTATATAATGGATGCACTTACAGGAAAGACGATTGAGAGAATTGTTGAAGGCAATCAAGTACCTGATTTTGAAGAATTAAATATTCTAACTCCAGGTTTAACCTGGTCGCCCGATGGAACAAAAATAGCTCTTTCAGCAAAGCGAAGTGGATTTGATGCTATTTATATTTTTGACGAAGAATCCGGGGATCGTGAAATTCTAAATATTAATTTTGATGCTGTTGAGAGTGTGATATGGTCTAATGATGGGAAGTATCTTGCTTTCATTGGACATAATGCTCGTCAATCTGATCTCTATACTTACAATTTTGAAACTAAAGAAATAAAAAATTTAACTAATGATATCTTTAGTGATTTCGATCCTTCCTGGTCACACGATGATAAAGAAATTTATTTTTCGTCGGATAGAGGTGATAATCTGGATGGAAAACAATTACCAAATAATTTCAGAATATCGCAACACGATTATTCGCAAAAAGATGTTTACAAATATGCTCTCTCTGATAATGAAGTAATTAGAATAACGGATTTACCTCTATCGGATGAAACATCGCCAAGAGAAGAAGAAAACGGTGAAAATTTAATCCTTATATCTGATTTAAATGGAATAAATAATATTTATACAAAAGCAATTAACCAAAATGGTTCTGATGATTCTGTTCTCAATTCTCCGTTAAAACCCATAACAAATTCAATAAGTGGTCTTTATCAGTTATCATTATCAAAGGATACAAAGAAGTTAGTTTTCTCTTCACTATACGAATCAGTGTTTAACATTTTTATGCTGGATAATCCATTTGAACCAAAAACAGAACTCGATACATTACTACCCACTTTGTTTTTTACAAAACTTGAAGAGTTAAGAAATAAAAAATCAGATGTTAAAGAAGTTGTAAATAAGACAAATCAAAATAATGTTCTGCCGAATGATGATGATGAAATAAAAATATTTACTGGCGATGTTGTTGAAATGGACTCATCTTCTAAGGGCGTTGGAAAAGATTTTTCTAATTTTGTTTTTGGTAAACAAGACACAACAAAAGAAAAAGTTTATGCAAATGATTCATTGTTTATTCCAAAAGATAATTTAGATACAGATGGAAATTACCGTGTTAACAAATATAAAATCACATTCGGTCCTGATCTTATTTATGCCAATGCCGGTTACAGCACTTTCTATGGATTAATCGGATCAACAGTTTTGTCCTTTAGCGATGTATTAGGAGATCACAGATTAGTGGGTGTAACAGGCCTGCAGGTGGATTTAAAAAACAGTGACTACGGTCTGGCGTATTATTATCTCGGTGGAAAAATAGATTATGGTGTACAAGGTTTTCATACCGCTCGATTTGTAAATCTCATCAGAGGCAATTATATAAACCTCTATCGTTATAGAAGCTACGGGGCCTATTTATCTGCAAGTTTACCGCTTAATCGTTTCTATAGATTTGAAGGTGGAATAAGTTGGTTAAATGTAAAGGGGGAAAATCTTGATGATCTTTCTGTTCCATCAGATGATGCCTCTTTTCTTGTTCCTTCAATAGCTTTTGTTAAAGATAATGTTATGTGGGGATATACATCGCCAATACAAGGTACTCGATATAGATTTGATGCTTATGGAAATCCCGGATTTGGAGATAGTAAATTTAGTTTTTATACACTTAGCGGAGATTATAGAACGTACTTAAGATTCTGGACTGACTATTCTTTTGTTGTGAGACTTTCCGGCGGATATTCCGGTGGACCAAATGCACAAAGATTCTTTTTGGGTGGAATTGAAAATTGGATTAACAGATCATTCGCAACATCAGAGATCCCTATAGAAACTACAAGTGACTATGCATTTTTAACAGCGGTTTTACCGATGCGTGGTTATAATTATTCTCAGCAAATTGGTACAAAATATTTTTTGATGAATTACGAACTCCGGTTCCCTCTAATTCGATATTTAGTTCCCGGACCATTGCCAATCTTATTTAGTAATATTCTTGGTGTGGCATACATAGATATAGGTTCTGCATGGAATAATACAGACAACTTGCAGTTGTTTAGAAAAAATTTGAATGGAACTACAGTTACTAAAGATTTATTAATGGGTACTGGTGTAGGTGCACGTGTTTACTTCCTTTATTTTCTATTAAGATTTGATGTTGCGTGGGCTTATAACGGAGATAGATTTGCTAATAAACCTATTTTCTATTTTTCAATCGGGGCAGATTTTTAGCACAAAATAGTACTGCTGATAAAATTTATTTATCAGTAGTACTTTTTTTCTCAGTCTTACTTTCATTCGATGGGTTTTTAGAAATGTTAGCTTTTGCGGATGTTTTTGTGTCCGAAGGTTTTGATAGATTTTTATAATCAGTCTGATAAAATCCTGTCCCTTTAAATATCGTACCCGCCCCAGCTCCAATTAATCTTTTAACTTCTCCATTACAATCAGGACAATTCTTTAATGGTTCGTCTTTCATATATTGGAAGAATTCAAATGACTTATTACACTTTAAACATTTATAATCATAAGTTGGCAAAACAATCTCCTAAATTTTAGTGGCAAACATAATGAATAATTATAGAATGTTCTATAAATTTGGTTTAAACAAAAATTCATTACTTAATTAAATGAAATCAATAAATTGAAAAAGCTAATTTTATCTTCACTAGTAATTTTACTGTTTTTAAATGGTTGTTTAAACTACGTTCAGAATACTACGATTTATCCGGATGGTTCCGGTAATATGCAAATTAATTATTGGATGAAGTTTTCGGACACAAGCAGTGTAGCAACCATTTTAACACTGGAAATATTTAATCCTGATTCCATAAGAAAAGAATTCTCTTCTAAATTTGTCAAAATAATAGATGTTACCACTTATTCAGATACAATTGATTCTACTATTCATGCAAATATAGAATTAAGCTTTAATAATGTTGATTCCCTAAATACCACCAATGCATTTGCACAATCTAGATTTTTGCTTGAAGACGGGGCATCAGGACAAAAAGTATTCTCACAATTCATTCCGCCAGTTACCACAGGTTTTGGAATTGACGGAAGCGCCTATCGAGTAACATATAATTATGAAATTCGTGGTGATATTATCACTCACAACGCAACTAATAAGTCTGGTAATAATTTAACCTGGTCATACTCACTATCCGAAATTGGTCGTGGTAAAACTATTTCGGTAACATTCAAACCATTTAAACTTAAAGAAACACCATATTGGATATATATACTTGCAGGTTTAGTCTTATTAATTGTCGTTTTCTTTCTATTACGTAAGAAGTAAGATTAAATTATCTTATAACGCTGTAAGTCGTCAATTTTATTGACATAACTTACCTCTTTGGTTATATTTAACACCTATTTTTAATTTTAATAGAGCATTACTCCATGCCATCAAATGATTATATGATTTTTGCCGGAACTTCAAATCTTCCATTAGCAGAAAAAATTGCAGAATCTATTGGTGAAAAGTTAGGAGAGCTTGAGTTAAAACGATTTAGCGATGGTGAAATTTGGGTGAAATTTGGTGAGAATATCAGAGGAAGGGAAGTTTTTTTAATTCAATCAACTAATCCTCCTGCTGAAAATCTTATTGAACTTTTAATAATGATAGACGCAGCCAGAAGAGCATCTGCAAAAAGAATAACTGCTGTTATCCCTTATTTCGGTTATGCTAGACAAGATAGAAAAGATCAGCCGCGTGTTTCAATAACAGCAAAATTAATGGCTAATCTTATTACTGAAGCCGGTGCAGATAGAGTGATGACGATGGATTTGCACGCATCACAGATTCAAGGATTTTTTGATCTGCCTGTTGATCATCTTTATGGATCATCAATTTTTTTGGAACACTTAAGTAATTTGTCTGATAATCTTTCGGTTGTTTCACCTGATGTTGGTGGAATTAAAATTGCCAGAGCTTATGCAAAAATGCTCCACTCCGGTTTAATCGTTATAGACAAGAGAAGACCAAAACAAAATCTTGCCGAAGTGATGAATATAATTGGCGAAGTTGAAGGAAAAGATATTTTACTTGTAGATGATTTGATTGATACAGCAGGAACTTTTGTTGGTGCAGCTAAAGCACTAAAAGAAAAAGGTGCAAAGAAAATTTATGGTGCAGTTACTCATCCACTACTTTCTGGTCCTGCATTTGACAGATTAAACAGTGGTGATATAGATAAACTTTTTGTTACAGACACAATAAATTTTGATGAATATGCCTGTGATCGAATAGTTAAAATTTCAGCAGCTCCCTTATTTGGAGATGCAATTCAGAGGACATTTAAAAACGAATCAATTAGTTCATTATTTAATATAGATAAAGGTTAATAAGACCCGGAGTTAAAATGGAGAAAGTAGTAATAGAGGCACAGAAGCGAGATAAAATTGATAAAACATCAAGAAGCGCTTTACGTAAAGAAGGAAAAGTTCCTGCAATATTTTATTCAAAACATCACGAACCACTTCCTGTGCAATTTTCAGAAAGAGCAATTCATCCACTTGTATTTACTTCTAAAACAAGTTTAATTACATTGAATGTTGAAGGACATGAAGAATTAGATTGTATTATTAAGGATGTACAGTTTGATCCTGTTACTGAAAAGATTGTTCATATAGATTTATTAGGACTTAAAAAGGGAGAGAAAATCCAAATTGAAGTTCCTATTAAATTAATAGGTAATGCTATTGGCATTAAAGAAGGTGGAATCTTACAGCACACTCTTCATAAAGTTCAAATTGAATGTTTACCTGTTAACATACCTGAGCATTTGGAAATCGATGTTACTGATCTGAAGCTTGGTCAGGCTATTCATGCTGACGATCTTAAGTTTGATAATTTTGTTATTCTTAATTCTCCTGAATCAATTATAGCAGCAGTAACTCATCCAAAAGTTGAAAAAGTAGCCGAACCTGTTGAAGGTGAAGTTGCAGAAACTGCGGAACCTGAAGTTATTGCCAAAGGTAAACCACAGGATAAAGAAGAATAATTTTAAGTGCGTGCTATTGTTGGAATTGGAAATCCTGGCAGTCGTCATAGAAATAACAGACACAATGTTGGATTTAAATTCCTTGATTTTTTTGCCGATCAAAAATCGTTAACATTTAAAGCATCAAGATTTGATTATCATTACTCGGAAGCAGAACTTTCCGGTATGCCTTTCGTTTTGATTAAACCAAGTACTTACGTGAATTTAAGTGGGGTTGCTGTTTTAAATTGTATGATAAACTATAATATCCATGTTAATGATTTATTGGTTATAGTTGATGATATCAACTTAGATATAGGTTTAATAAGAATTAGAAAATCTGGCGGGGATGGGGGACATAACGGTTTGAGTTCGATTATCTATCATTTAAACAGCAATGAATTTCCAAGATTAAGAATCGGGATTGGTAGTGATTATAAAAACGGACTTCTTCCTGATTATGTACTTTCAGATTTTGATAAAAATGATTTTTTAATACTAAAAAAGTCAGTTGATACAAGTACTCAGTTGATTGAAAATTTCATTTTAGATGGGTATCACAAAATGCTTAATGCCTTCAGCCGATTAAAAAATTTAGTGAAGAAAAATAAAGAACCAGAATAAACCTGAATTGAGGAGAACATAATGGATTTAATATTTCACATCATTCCGGCATTTGGCATATTAGCACTTCTTTATACTTTTTGGAAATCCAGATGGATTTCTAAACAAGATCCTGGCAATGAAAAAATGCAAAAAATTGCATTGCATATTTCAGATGGCGCAATGGCGTTTTTAAAAGCTGAGTATAAAGTTCTTGCCATATTTGTAATAGTTGTTGCTGCGCTTCTTGCTTTTAGCGGCGCAAACTCACCTGATTCTTCTCCTCTTGTCGGTGTATCATTTGTTGTTGGGGCATTCTGTTCAGCACTTGCTGGTTTTATTGGGATGCGTGTTGCAACTAAAGCAAACGTAAGAACTACACAGGCTGCCAGATCAGGAATTGGGAAAGCTTTAGAAATTGCTTTTGCCGGTGGGTCCGTTATGGGGCTTGGAGTAGTTGGTCTTGGTGTTTTAGGATTAAGTTTGCTCATGATTATTTATGGGGATTTATATGGAATGTCTTCACTTGGTAGCGTAACAAAAGTTATAACAATTATTACAGGCTTTTCATTTGGTGCCTCATCAATCGCTTTGTTTGCTCGTGTTGGTGGTGGAATTTATACAAAAGCCGCTGATGTTGGAGCAGATTTAGTAGGTAAAGTTGAAGCAGGAATACCTGAAGATCATCCACTGAATCCTGCTACTATTGCAGATAATGTTGGCGATAATGTTGGTGATGTTGCAGGAATGGGAGCAGATCTTTTTGAATCTTATGTCGGTTCAATTGTAGGAACAATGGTTCTTGGTGCTACCTTCTTTTTAATTCCGGAATTTGCAGGAAAATTTAGTGGGCTTGGTGCAGTTTTACTTCCACTAATAATTGCCAGTGTTGGAATCGTAGCTTCAATAATAGGAACATTTTTTGTCAAAGTTAAAGAAGGCGGCGACCCACAAAAAGCATTAAATCTTGGCAACCTTGTAGCCGGCATTTTAATGATTATAGCATCGTGGTTTTTAATTAAATGGCTTCTTCCGGATAGTTGGTATTATCAGGATCCATTATATCAATGGGCAGATCCCCTTAAAGGAAATCCATATACTTCAACCGGTATTTTTATAGCTACTGTTGTCGGTATTGTATCAGGTACACTCATCGGTATGATTACTGAATATTACACTGGAAGTGGTAAAAAACCTGTATTAGAAATTGCCCGGCAATCATTAACTGGAGCAGCAACTAATATTATTTCAGGATTAAGTGTTGGAATGATGTCAACAGGATTACCAATAATTGTTATAGCCTCTGCAATTATGATCGCATTTAACTTTGGCGGATTGTACGGAATTGCTATCGCTGCTGTTGGTATGTTATCTATTTTAGGAATCCAATTAGCTGTTGATGCCTACGGACCAATTTCTGACAATGCTGGTGGAATTGCCGAAATGTCTGAGCTCCCTAAAGAGGTCAGAGACAGAACTGACAAATTAGATGCTGTGGGAAATACGACTGCGGCAATTGGTAAAGGATTTGCAATTGGCTCCGCTGCTCTTACAGCACTTGCACTTTTTGGTGCTTATATGACATCAGCAGAAATTAAAGCTATTGATATCTCCAAATCGGAAGTAATGGCTGGTTTGTTTATTGGTTCAATGATTCCGATGTTCTTCTCAGCTTTAGCAATGAAAGCCGTTGGCAACGCTGCTATGGCGATGATTGAAGAAGTTAGAAGGCAGTTCGCCTCTATTCCTGAATTAAAGTCTGCTTTAGAAGTGATGAAGAGAAATCAAGGTAGTGGTACTGAACGTTCTGATTGGTCTAAGGAAGATGTTACACTTTTTGAAAGTGCAGATGGTAAAGCAGAATACAGCAAATGTGTTGAAATATCTACCAACTCTGCTATAAAACAAATGATATTACCTGGCTTACTTGCAGTAGTAGTTCCTGTTGTTACTGGATTTTTAGGAAATAAAGAGATGCTTGGTGGTTTAATTGCAGGAGTAACAGTTTCAGGTGTTCTTATGGCAATATTCCAGGCCAATGCGGGTGGTGCATGGGACAATGCTAAAAAAATGTTTGAAGAAGGAATTGAAATTAATGGACAAAAATACTTCAAAGGCTCAGATGCTCATAAAGCTGCAGTTGTTGGTGATACTGTTGGCGACCCATTTAAGGACACATCTGGTCCATCACTTAATATTTTGTTGAAATTAATGTCCGTGATTTCTCTTGTTATTGCACCGTTAATTAAGTAATTTTTATGTGCTTTTTAATACATATATTTATAAACCCTGCTCTTGCATTCGATTTAGAATAGTAAGGGTCATAAAGCCCATAGGGAGGTGATTCAAAAATGAGAACAGCTGTTTACGAAAGTGCCGTTCTGATAAATGCTGCCTTAGACGATCAGCAAATCGATTCAATTCTTTCCAAAATAAAAGATTTTATTACTAATAATGGCGGACAAATCCGTGAACTAGATAATTGGGGACGGAAGCGTCTTGCATATACTGTTGATAAAAGTAAGATTGGTTATTATGCTATTTACAGATTTGATGCCCCAAGCGATATCGTTGCAAAGCTTGAAAGAACATACACACTAGATGAGCAAATTTTAAGATTTGTAACACTTAAGCTCAGCATTGATGCTTTGGAACAACTTGAAAAAAACAAAGCCGTATTATCNACAGTAAAAGAAGAAGCAGCCCCAGAAACTGTNGAGNTAAAAACTCCNGTAATTGAGGCAAATAGTGAAAATGAAGACAACGGTAAATAATTACTAAATGATTTAGTTTGGAGGTTAATGAATGGCTGATTTGAAAATGCCAGAAATAAATTANGTAATTGTCGCNGGAAATCTTACTAAGGATCCCATTTTTAGAGAAACTACAAATGGTACTCCGGTNGCTAATTTTTCTATTGCTTCAAATAGAAAATTCAAAGACAGTACTAATCAATGGCAAGAAGATGTTTGCTATGTTGGTGTAGTAGCCTGGAATAAACTTGCTGAAAGTTGCCGGGACAGACTTAAAAAAGGATCAGCGGTTTTAGTTGATGGAGAATTACAAAGCAGAAGTTGGAAATCGGATGATGGTCATAACAGGAGTATCGTTGAAATAAAAGCTAGAAGAATCCAGTTTCTTAATAAAAGGTTGGTCGGATCAGACAGTAATGGTTCTGTTGAAGAGGATGAACTAAATGTTGCTGTTGATGAATCAATCGATTACACAGAGGATTCTTTTGATAAGTTTTTATCTGAAGAAGAATCAAGTTTAATTAAACAATCAGGTAGTGGAAATGAAGAAAGAAGTTAGAACAAAAAAAATCTGTAGGTTTACTCAAAATGGTATTAAGTATATCGATTATAAAGATGTTAAACTTTTACAGAAATTTATCACCGAGCAGGGAAAGATCATTCCAAAAAGAATCACCGGAACCAGCTCAAAGTATCAGCGTGAATTAGCTTCGGCTATTAAACGTGCAAGACATATGGCGTTGTTGCCTTATGTATCGGATACAGTTAGATAGTTAAAACAAAGCCGGAGAAAATATGAAAGTAATCTTAAGACAAGACTTTGAAACCTTAGGCAAAATAGGCGAAGTTGTTGATGTTAAGGATGGTTATGCAAGAAATTTCCTTTTTCCAAGAGGTCTAGCTTATGCTGCTCTTAAAGGTAATATAAGAGCTCTTGATGACGAAAAGAAATCAGTTGAAAAACGTAACTTGCAAGAACTTAAAGCAGCTGAAACTCTTGCTGCTGAACTTGAAACAGTATCGGTAACAATACCAGTTCAGGTCGGTGAAGAAGATAAAATCTTCGGAACCGTAACAACACAAATGATTGCGGATGCACTTAAGGAAAAGGGTCACAACATAGACAAAAGAAAAGTTGAAATCGAAGAACCAATTAAAGCATTAGGTATTTATGGTGTTAGTCTAAAAATTCACCAGAGTGTTAATGCAAAAATTAAAGTGTGGGTTGTTCGAGAGTAATCTCTAAATTGTTTAAAAACAAAAAAGGGAATCCAATTGGATTCCCTTTTTTTATACCTAAAAAATCTTTTATCTTACTTTAATTTTTTTATCGCTTATAAGTTTAGCAATATGTGCAGTTCCTTTTTTAGTTATAGTCTTTATTGCGCTAGTAGTAAGTTTTATTGTTACAAATCTGTTTAATTCCTGAACCCAAATTCTCTTTTTTTGAAGATTTGGTAAAAATCTTGTTTTGGTATGATTGTGTGCATGTGATATATGGTTTCCGGCTACCGGACCAACACCTGTTACTTGGCATCTTCTAGCCATTGTTATAGCTCCTTAAAATAAATTCTTTTCGTTTTTTAGAGCAGTAAATATAAGTAAATCATCTTAAAAAACTAAAAAATTTTACCAATAATTTTCTTGAAATATCATAGCGAAACAAATAATTGAGTCTGGCAACAGTTTAGTTGTTATGCGACTTGATTCTAATAGTTAAAAGGGTATTTTTGTAGATAAAATTAAGAAATTAGACTATTGAATTGTATATGGAATTTTTTGAACTACATCCCNAAAATCCACAAATTAGATTTATTAGTAAAGCTGTGGACATTTTAAAAAGTGGCGGAATTATTATTTTTCCGACAGATACGTATTACGGATTAGGCTGCGACTTGTTCAATAGAGATGGAATTGAACAAATACTTTCTATCAAAAATGAATCTGACACAAAGCTTTTTAGTTTCATCTGTTCTGATTTGAAAGATATTTCTAAGTATGCTAAAGTTTCTGATTATGCATATCGGACGATGAAACACCTTTTGCCGGGTCCCTACACTTTCATATTACCAGCAGCTAAAGTGATTCCTAAAAAACTTTGGAGTAAACGAAAAACTGTTGGTATAAGAGTTCCCAACCATTCAGTAACTCTTCAAATAGTTAAAGAATTAGGAAATCCAATTGCAAGTACGAGTGCAACAACAAGACTTGGTGAACCGATTATTGATCCGTTTGAAATTAAAAATATTTTTAATTCTCGGGTGGATTTAATGCTTGCTTCTAACACAATGAATTTTGAACCTTCTAGCGTTGTGGATTTAAGTGGGGAAGAACCGGAAATTATTCGTGAAGGTGCGGGAGATGTGAGTCTGTTTAAATAATTTTATTCTCTGATTAAAGGGAGTGAAAAAATCCCCCCTTCCTTATTTTCTATAAACTTGTGTTGATGATGCTTGTTGAATTGGTGTAAGAATTATTTCATTTATATTAACATTAGCAGGACGAGATGCACAGAAAACAACTGCTTCAGCCACATCCTTTGGAGATAATGGTGTGATGCCTTTATAAACTTGTTCAGCTCTTGGCTCATCTCCAGAAAATCTAACTTTACCAAACTCTGTGTAAACCATTCCTGGATCAACACTACTTACTTTAATACCTTTATCAAGCATATCTAATCTAAAAGATTGTGTTAAAGATTTAACCGCGAATTTAGTGGCAGAATACACATTGCCAAAAGTATAGACTTCATGGCCTGCAGTTGAGCCAATATTAATTATATGTCCGCTTTGTCTTTCTACCATTACCGGAGAGACAACCCTTGTAACATTCAGTAAACCTTTAAGATTTGTATCAATCATTTCATCCCAATCAGATAATTTCCCTTCATAAACTTTATCGAGACCTTTAGCTAATCCAGCGTTGTTTACAAGAACATCGACTTTTTTCCATGTTGATTCTAAAGAATTGAATTTATTTTGTACATCATCAAAAATTCTAACATCAACTTCTAAACATTTAACTTTTATTTGATATTCCTTTTCTAATTCATCTGCAAGTTTTTTTAATCGATCTAATCTTCGAGCTGCTAATATCAGATTTGCTTTAAGTTGTGCAAATTCTTTTGCGCAAGCTTCACCAATGCCGGATGATGCACCCGTTATAAACACAATTTTACCTTCTAGATTTAACATTCAGTTTCCTTAATAATTATTGTGAATAAATTCCCGGAACAATATTCCCGCATTTTTTACACTTATCCATTTCTAAACTAACAATTTTTGTTTGATGCCAATTCCTTTCGATTAATAAACTTCCGCAGTTAACACAGTAGGTTGATTGATTTTTAGTATCATTAACATTTCCAACATAACAATATTTAATTCCTATTTTATTGGCAATGTTTTTTGCACGAAGCAAAGTTGAATGCGGGGTTGGTGATTTCTTCATCATTTTAAAATCCGGATGAAACGCTGTAAAATGCAACGGAACATTTTCACCAAGATTATTTAAAATCCAATCACATTCATTTTTTATTTCTTCGCCAGAATCATTTTCATCAGGAATTAGAAGTGTTGTTAGTTCAATCCAAACATCAGTTTCATTCTTTAACCACACGAGTGTGTCTAAAATATCATTTAAATGTGAAAATGTATTTTTAAAGTAAAAATCTTCTGTAAATCCTTTCAAATCAACATTAGCTGCATCAATAAATTTATAAACATCTTTTCGTGCTTGTTTATCTATGTATCCGGCGGTGACCATGACAGTCTTTATTTTTTCTTCTTTTGCAATTTTAGAAATATCAATAACGTACTCACCAAAAATTGTTGGATCGTTATAAGTAAATGCAATTGATGGTGTTGAATATTTCTTTGCCAACATAACAACATCTTCAGGTGATGCAGTTAAAGAATTTACTTCATCTAACTTTGCTTTGCTGATCGACCAATTTTGGCAGAATTTGCAACCAAGATTACAACCGGCAGTTCCGAAGCTTAAAATAGTAGTTCCGGGCAAAAAATGATTGAGTGGTTTTTTTTCAATTGGATCAATGCCAAAACCGGTTGGCCTGCCATAACCTAAAGAACAAAGTTTTCCATCAATGTTTTGCCGGATGTAGCAGAATCCAGGTTGCCCTTCACCGATTTCACAATAGCGTGGGCATAGTGTACACATAATTTTTCCACGCTCAGTTTTGTACCACCACAGTGCTTCTTTTAATTTGTGGTTGATCACTTTATATCACTTCAAATCTTAACCAATTAGCTCTGCTTTTTTCAGAATAAGGTGCTCCTGCTGTAAAAATAATCAGGTCTCCTTTTTTTGCCAACCCGGCATTAAGAATTAATTCTTTAGCATCATCAATAGCAATATGTTCTTTGTCAAATGTTTCTCTATACACAGAAGTTACACCCCACCGCAAGCAAAGATTATTCATAGTCTCAAAGCTGTTTGAGATAGCTATTATTTTTGAATCAGGTTTGTACTTAGAAATAATTCGCGCTGTTCGTCCTTCAAATGTAAACACAACAATTGCTTGAGCATTAATTTGTTTACTGATTTCTACAATAGCCTTACCGACAGAATCAAACAAATTTTCTTGAAGACTATCAGGTTTAATAAAATAATTATTTATTCTATCCTCATGGTGCTGTTCAGCATTTTTTACTATATCATTCATTATCTGAACTGTGCGAAATGGAAATTTTCCAATTGAAGTTTCCGCACTAAGCATTACAACATCGGTTCCATCCCAAACAGCATTTGCAACATCAGAGGCTTCTGCACGTGTAGGAATCGGTGAGTTGATCATTGATTCCAACATTTGCGTTGCTGTTATAACTAGTTTGCCTAAGGCATTACATTGACGAATAATTGATTTCTGCAAAACCGGTACATCCTGTGGTGGAAGTTCCACACCTAAATCACCGCGCGCAACCATAATTCCATCTGAGGCTAAAATTATTTCAAATAAATTATCAACAGCTTCTTTCTTTTCTATCTTAGCAATAACTGGAATATTTTTTCCTTTTTCTGCGAGCCACTTTTTTAATTCAACAATATCATTAGCACTTCTAACAAAAGACAAAGCGATGTAATCAATACGATGTTTTAAAACGAATTCCAGATCCTTAAAATCTTTTTCTGTCATAGATGGCGTAGATAAATTCATACCAGGGAGATTCATGCCCTTTTTAGGTGTTAACACACCTCCATTTACTATATCGCAAACAAGTGATTTGGTTTTCTTCTGCTTTACAATTAGTCGTATTAGTCCATCATTAATTAATATCTGATCGCCAATTTTTGCATCCTTAACCAATTGTTTGTAAGATGCTGAAATAATTTTATCATTACCTTTAATGTCTTCAATAGTAATTTCGATTAATTTTCCTGTTACAAGATTTATACTTGGTTCTTCCAATTCTCCGATTCTAATTTTTGGTCCTTGCACATCAACTAGAACAGCAAGTGGAGATTCTTCTTCTAGGCAAGCAGTATGAACAGAATTAAAAATCTCCTCAAAAAAATCATGGTTACCGTGAGATAAATTTAATCTTACACCATCTACACCTATATTTATTAAATTACGTATTGATTCAACATCTTTTGTTGCGGGGCCAAGAGTTGCAAGTATCTTTGTTTTTGCTATTGATTCAAGATTTGCAATCATTTTTTAATTTTCCTCCCAGAATTTTTATTACTGGACTTTTTAGCATTAACCTTTGTTTTTTTCTTTACTTCTTCACCATTCCTTGATCTAACGGCACGCGATTTTTCAAACAGTTCATGAATTTTCTTTTCAACTCTATCAAATACAGTTCCTGCCTCACAACCTTTTAAGGTTTTATTTCCAGCTTTTATACCTGTTAAAATTTCAATTCCTTCTTCAACTCTTGTGATTGGATAAATATGAAATTTATTTTTTCTCACAACTTCGATTATATCTTCACGAAGCATAAGATCTTTAACATTTTGGATTGGAATTATTACGCCTTGATGTCCATTTAATCCATTTAATTTACAAATATCAAAAAAGCCTTCTATCTTCTCGTTAACACCACCGATAGGTTGAACATCACCCTTCTGATTTAGCGATCCGGTAACAGCAATTGACTGTTTTATTGGTAATCCTGATAAAGTAGAAAGGAGAGCAAAAATTTCGGTACAAGATGCGCTGTCCCCATCAACCATACCATAAGATTGCTCAAAAACAAGATTAGCATTAAAAGATAATGGCTGATCCTGTCCAAAGGTTTCCTTAAAATATCCCGAGATAATTAGCACACCTTTGTTGTAATGTCTGCCGCTCATACCAGCTTCACGTTCAACATTTATGATTGTACCGCTGCCGAGAGAAACTGTTGCAGTAATTCGTGTTGGTCTTCCAAAGGAATAGAAATCCGCATTATAAACAGCAAGTGCATTAATTTGTCCGATTCTTTCTCCTTCAGTATCAATTAAAAAAGTTTTGTCTTTAAACATTTCGGTTACCTTATCTTCTAGCATTCCGTGTCTTTCACGCGCAAGTTGATACGCTTTCTCTATGTGTGCTGCTGAAACAACGGTAAACCCATCATCATTTGCCCAGAAGCTAGCTTCACGTGCTATATCTGCTATTTGAGAAAATCTTAATGTAAGCTTATCCTGTCTTCCTGCCATAATCGCACTGATTTCTAAAAGATGTGCAATTGCAGATTTATCAAACTCTTTTAGTTTTTCTTCCTTGATTAATTTTTTAATTACATGTGCGTACTCAATTATAATCTTGTTATTACGAATAATTTCATAATCAAAATCAGCTTTTACTTTAAACATTTTTTTAAAATCATATTCGCGTTCACTCAGATAAGCATAAATCATTTGGCTGCCGATTAAAATTACCTTTGTATCAATATCAATTGACTGAGGTTTTAATGATGTAGATGACATAGAAAAATGATATGGTGATTCCTGAATTTCTAATTTATTATAAGTGAGTATTCGTTTTAATGATTTCCATACTCCCTGCTCTTCAAACAAGTGCATTACGTTTAGTACTAAATATCCGCCATTTGCTCGCAGCATTGATCCGGATTTAATATTTGTAAAATCACTGTACCAATTACCTTTACCATCATTAACTTTTTCAATAGTGCCGAACAAGTTTATGTAAGTTGGATTTGTTTCTACAATAACAGGACATTCATTCGTTTCAGAATTATCAAGTAAAATATTTAAATCGTATTCGCGAAAGTAATCTATCATCATACCTTCCTGCGTCATTTCACCTTCGGGTTTAATACCTTTAAATATTTGTACGTTGTCTAAAATATTTTCTTCGACACGGTTAAGATGTTCTAAAGCCGAATTAGAATTGTACGTTTCTTTTAACCCTTCAAAAATTCCGTGTACGATAACTTCTGCACTTTCTTTTTCAAGCTGCTGCAGTTTTTCCTGGAACTCCTGACTGATCTTTAATCCTTTTTTAAATATGACCTGTAACTTTGGCTGATGTCCATTATAATTAAGGACAATTTGCTGTGCATCTTCTTTTGTTAATTTATTTTGTTTGATGAGTTCTTCTAATTGAAAAACTGGAACAGGTTGTCCTTCGATCAACGGAATAATATCTGGTCTTATCTGTTCGCCAACCTTTATTTGTCCAAGAGAAAATCCTTTCTTCCTTAATTCTTCATCAAAAGAATTCATCAACTCCTGTTCTTTTTGATTATACACTTCGACAATATTTTTTTTGCGTGAAAGGTAAAGTTCACTTTCAAGGGCGATCGGAATTCTTTGCTTTAATACTTCAATTGCTGCATTAAGATCTTCTTTAAATTCTCTTGCCTGTCCTTTATGAAATTTAAGTAGTAGTGGTTGGTCAGGATCTTGGAAATTGTTTACATACGCATAATCATAAAGTCTGGGGCAATCTGCACTTATTTTTTCCAGCATCTGTTTTACAGTTGTTGCTTTTCCCGAACCTGATAAGCCAGCTATATAAATATTGTAACCTGGACTGCGCAGATCAACACCCATTCTGATTGCTTTTAAGGCACGTTCCTGTCCCATTATCCCCTCAATCGGGTCAATATCCTCTGTTGACTCAAACGTAAAAATATTAGGATCACATTTCCATCTTAGTTCTTCAGGTTTTAGTTCTTTATGTTTGAGGGGTTTTAGAGTTGCCATTTATTACCTGTAAGANANNTNATTGATTCTTATTTTTGTAATGAAAACTAATTAAACTATAGGCGAATTTCAAAGATGAATAAAACAGAAGTACGTAATAAATTTCCTTATCTGGATAATGGAATAATTTATTTTAATCACGCTGCAACCGGCCCATTCTCGTCTCTTGTAGTAAATCGATTAACAAATCTTTTAAAAGAAAAAAGCGAAAGTCAAATTGACGAATATGATTCTTTTCTTAAAGTTCTTGAAGAGTCAAAGTTACTTTTAGCAGAATTGATTAATTGCAATTCTGACCGTATTGCTTTTGTTGATAATACATCAAACGGCTTAAACATAATTGCGCAAGGTATCGAGTGGAAAAAAGGCGATAGAATATTATTAAATGATATTGAGTTTCCAGCAAATGTATATCCATTTCTTAATCTAAAAAGATTGGGAGTAGAAGTTGATTTTGTAAAATCCGAAAATGGAATTGTAACCGCAGATCAAATCATTAATGCAATTCAACCTGATACAAAATTAGTTTCTGTAAGCTTCGTTCAGTTTTTATCCGGCTATAAAGTTGATTTAGAGAAAATTGGAAATTACTGCAGGGCAAATAATATTATTTTTTGTGTTGATGGTATTCAGGGAATTGGTGCGGTACAGATTGATGTGAAAAAATGTAATATGGATTTTCTTTCCTGTGGAACACAAAAATGGCTTTTAGGAATGCAGGGTTTGGCTTTTATTTATATTGATGAGGAATTTCAAAAGAAGATGATTCCTGCAAATGTTGGATGGCTTTCTGTTGAAAATGCCTGGAACCTTTTGGATTATAAGATGGATCTAAAAACTTCTGCTAATGTTTTTCAAGTTGGAACTTTAAACGCTTTTGGAATTTATGCGTTTAATACGTCATTAGAATTATTTAAGGATTTTGGTTTTGATAATATTGAAATAGAAGTTTTATCAAACACAAGGTATTTTATTGATAAACTAAAATCTATTGAATTGGATTGTGTCCTATCTAAATGTTCTGATGCCGAATTAGCAGGAATAGTAACTATTAAACCAAAAAATCCTGAAACGGTGTTTGAAGAATTAACAAATAAAAAGATAATTTGTTCGCTGAGGGAAGGATTTATAAGATTTGCGCCACATTTCTACAACACGCATCACGAGATTGACAAAGTTGTTGAGGAATTACAAAAAAATTGAATATCTTTAAATAAAAAAATTAGGTTAGATATATGAAATGGTTTTATAGCATTATGTTTTTGTTGATTTCATTTGTTCTTTTTACAAATTCTACTTCAGCACAAAACAAAAAGAAAGATTTGCGTATTAGCCCCATGGCTGAGGTAACGCAAACTGTTGGTTTTACGGATGTCCGAATTGTTTACAGCAGACCCGGAGTTAAAGGTAGAACCATTTGGGGCAAACTTGTTCCGTATGATGCAGTATGGCGCGCAGGTGCAAATGAAGCAACCAAAATTACTTTTTCCACCGATGTAACAATTGAAGGAAAAAAGTTAAAGAAAGGTTCCTATAGCTTTTTTGCAATCCCGGGAAAAAGCGAGTGGACATTAATTTTTAATAAAGTTGCAGATCAATGGGGAGCATTTGAGTATAATGAATCCGAAGATGCTTTGCGAATTAAAGTAAAAACTGAAAAAGCTAAATGGCAGGAATGGTTATCTTACACAATAAATAAAGCCTCGGATACTTCTGCTGTTATAAGACTTGAATGGGAAAAAATTAAAGTTCCTTTTAAAGTTGAAGTGAAGCTATAATTATTTGTTTGAAGAAATCCTTGCAGGATATATTAAGAGATAGATTGTCAGTATGAAGTAGGGTAGTATCATTGTTAAGTATTTTTCCCAAACTTGATAAGAAAAAGGCATAATCAAAAGAAATAAAATCCAAAACAGTGTAAAAATTATCTCTTTATCTAAAGATTTTGCTTTAATGTTTATATAGAATCTTATTAATAACTCCGCAGTAATATAACATCCAACCAAAAGGAATAACCACAGCAAAATTTTTAATAGTATACTTTCGTATCCAAGTATTTCTACAATGGCTTGATGAATAAAACCAACAGTCTTGTAATCAGTAAACTCTAAAGTAGCTATCGAAGTTTTTATCGGGCAAAATGATATAAGAATTGTAAACACGAATGCAATAAAAAGAGTTGGGNAACTCAGCTTTATCTTCTTAAAAAATAAAATAGTTAATGGAAAAATATAGATGACAGAAAAAGTCAAGTAAGTATTTATATAATCAAGGTTATATAAAGATGAATTCGGGACAATCCACTTATCAACCCCCATCGCAGGAGAAATATTTTTCCAAATCACAAATAATGCTATCAAAGGTAAAAAAGTAACTAATGCGCCAAGGATATAATTTCTGCTGATGATTTCATTGTTCTT